>ERZ773059.1432-NODE-1432-length-11709-cov-3.487043_pt1 | contig 11709 bp, 6 predicted proteins | sample MGYA00580514_ERZ773059 | MGnify/ENA primary metagenome ERZ773059 (study PRJEB29015, sample SAMEA2737981) | human oral metagenome | biome: human oral; feature: human-associated habitat; material: dental | place: China | collected 2056 ...
GTGGCCTGCGAGCGAGACTTGAGCTGGCGCGTGGCCCACAGCCAGGTGTCGACCCGTACGCTCGTTGCGGCCAGCGCGCCCGGGGGGATGGTCACCGTTTCGGGGGTATCGCTCATGGGAGCCCTAATTGATGCGGCGCAGGCGCCTCTGATGGTGGGGCGTCAGGACGATGGCAACCAGCGCGCACAGCAGGGGCATCCCGATGAGCATCCCTGCCAGCGCCCCCCACGGCACGACCGGCCAGAGGGTTCCCAGCGTGGGGAAGATGCCGGATCGGGCGAAGGTGATGACCGCGAGGACTCCGACGACGAGTCCCGACAGGACGGCCGTCGGGATCGCGTTGAGTGCCAGCACGATGCCCTGCCAGGTGGTCACGTGCCGGCGCATGGCCGGGGCCGCCCCAATCGCGTCGAGGGTATCGAGGTCCGGCCGCATGTCGGAGGCGGACAGGGCGACGACAAGCGCGACCGTGGCCCCCGCAGCAACGATAGCGATGATCGCCGCGACGTAGGGCAGGACGAGGGAGCGCACCGTCGGGACGATAACCTGGGCGGATGCTCCCGGCACCTGGCGCGCAATGGTTGCCTGGAAGGCGGAGGCCTCCATGGGACCCACGGGCTTGTCGATGCTCAGCAGTTGGCCCAGCGGCAGCGACTGGAGGCCCAGGGCCGAGGCCGCAGTCGGCGACAGCACCATGACGTTGATTCGCGTCAGAGGCGAGGCCGCGAAGGACCGGGTCGTCATGACGTGCGCGTCGGGTAGCGCATCGTCGGAGGCGCCGGCTGCCTTCGCCTCCGCAATGTCGCTCATATCGAGGCTGCGCAGCTGCACCTGGCCCGCGCCGTCAATGTACGCCGGATCGGGAACAAGCACCCCTCCGGCGTTGAGCGTCGCGACGGCGCGCACCATGTCGTCGCCGCTGAGGTATCCCGCCTGACGCAGGAACGTCCCGTCGTCCACCATGTAGGCCAGGTCCAGCTCGGCCATGGTACCCATGTCGGGGGCGAGCGTGAAGGTTGAGCCGTCGAAGGGCGACACGGCCTCGACCATGCGCGTCGGTCCGCCCGGACCGCTGTTCCAGACCATGCCGTTGAGCACCGCCTCAGAGGTGATCGTTCGCTCCCCGTCGACCGCCTCGTAGGCGGCGTTGAGAAGCTCGCGGGAACGCTTCACGGAGTCGGTCTTGTCGGTGGTCGAGATGAAGACCTGACCGCGCTGGCCGACGTGGGGACGAGAATTCCAGCCGGCCTCGTTGGAGGAGGACAGGGTGATGAGGAGCCCGCAGGCGACGAAGACGGTCGTCAGGATCGAGGCCATGGCGGGGAACGTGCGGTGGCCGTTACGCACGGCGTCGCGAAGCGCCAGGCGCATGCTCATCGACGCGCGACGATTGGGCACTCGCCAGCGGGTGAAGATGTAGGGGATCGATCCGATGAGGCCGGCCTCGAGCAGACCGACACCAACGACGAGGGCGAGCACCCACCCGCGCCAGGCGGCGATACCCAGCAGCGGGAGTCCGGCCAGCAGCGCCAGGGGGTAGATCATGCGACGACGCACGAGGCGGGAGGGCTCCCACACGCGCCCGCCGATGACCGCGGAGGTGTTGATGTGCGCCGAGGTATGCGCCGGCGACACCGACGCCATGAGGGACAGCAGGATCGGCAGGAGCACCGACAGGGCCAACGGCCACCACGGCACGATGCCGATGCCGAGGCCCGACCAGATACCGATACCCACCATGCCGCACGCGGACAGCGCGACGGAGACAAGCCCCGAATACAGGCCGATGACGAGGCCATGGGCGATCGTCAGGCGACGACCGTCGGACTGGTCGCCGCCGTTGGCGACGATCCAGTTGCTGGTGTTGCGTGCCCCCGTGTCGCCCACACGCTGGTGGACGTTGATGGCTTCACCGGACAGAAGGCTGGGGCGGCCGTCCCAGACACTGCCGCAGCCGTCGGCGAAGCTGCCGGTCGGCATATTGTTTGAGGTCGTATTGTCTTTCGTGCGCCAGTTGTCCAGTCGAACCGACTGGGGATAGCCGCTGACATCCAGGGCGATCTCGATGGGCCTGGTGGGATCAAGCTGCTCGACGCCTTTTCTGCCGTTGCCGTTGGGATTGCGGGCCAGTAGACCCACGAGCATGCGGTGGTAGAAACCGTCCTTGCCGTTCGGGCCCCCTTCACCCTGAAAACCGTAGGCCTTGGGGTTGCCGTTGAAGCTGGTGTCGATCACCACATCGTAGGTGGGCGCTGCACTGATGGTCAGCGCCGGGGGCTGATTGGCAGCAGAAAGGCCGGCCTGTCCAACGGCACTCACTTTCAGGGTGGGGGCGGGCAGCTGGGTGCCGTTGCGGTTCGACCCCAGAACCATCGCGGTGAAGTTGCCGGAATTGGTACCGGCCCCGGTGTAGTCGGGGACAGCGCAGATCATTTTCTGGCGATCGGCTGAAACGCTGGACTTGCCCTGCAGGCAGGTTGCGGGGGCGTTGGCCGGCCATTCGGCCATCGGTTTCCCATCGGCGCCACGGGGCAGGGTCATTTCGACCAGTACATCCTTCGTGCCGTCGGCATAGGAGATGGCAACCTGGTAGTTGATCTCGTCATGGGTGCGCACGATGCCATTCTTCGGGCCACTGTCCAGGCCCGGACCGTCGGTGGGGTCCCAGCCCGGTGTGCCGTCGGCCGTGAGCGTATACCCGACGTTCGTGATGGCGGCGTGCCCCGGAAGCGACCATATCGCCAGGGCGGCGAGAAGGGCGGTGGCCAATGGCGACTTTCTGTGGGACGACGGATGGGCCGGAGTCTGCAGGTCGGGAAGGGCGCTCGGGGTACGTGGCGTCATGGGATTCACCGAGAGAAAGCGGACATGGGCAGGCGCTCACGCTGAGGCGCGAGGGTCCTGCCCATGCCGGGAACAGAGAGAAAGCCTGGGCAGTCGTGGCTGCGCCGGGTCAGCGATCCAGCGTGCGGTTGATGCTCGGGTCGCTGCCGCGGAAGAGGCGTTCGTCGAACTTGAAGCGCAGGCGCAGATAGGCACCGCGGCTGGTGTATTCCGATCCGGCCAGGTCGTAATCGCGGAAGCCGGCCCAGTTGTAGCCGCCCGACAGCCAAAGGTTGGAGGTGAGCAGGTAGCCCAGTTCGGCGCCGAAGGCGTTCTGGCTGTTGAGGTGCGGGCTCCACATCCGGTAGGCGAGGGCGCTGACATCCCAGCGTTCAGTCAGGCTGTAGGTGGCGCGGCCGCCGGCCAGCCAGGCGCGGAAGCGGCTGTCGCCACTGGAGAAGTGGTCGGTCTGGCGCTTGCCGGCCAGGCGACCGGTCAGCCACCAGTTGCGGTCCGGATGCCAGTCGGAGACCAGGCTGGCAATGTGCTTCAGGTAGCCGTCGGACAGCGGCTGGGCGCTGGCATCGGCCGCGGCCTGCAGCACCGGGTCACGCCGTCGCCAGTATTCGTAGCGGAACAGGGTGTTGACCCGGTTGGTGTCAGTGTCCCGGTAGGCGAAGCCCAGCTGGAAGCGGTTCTCGTAGCGCTTGGCTGCACTGCTGCCGAAATCGTTCAGCAGATAGTAGTTGCGCACCAGGGCCGTCCAGTCACGGTTGAGCTTGCGCGACAGGCTGATGGTCGACAGCCAGCTGTCGTAGCCGGACAGGTACGGGTCGGCCTGTGCCGTGGCGGTGGCGCTTGCGGCACGCTGGCCACCGGTGTGCCGCCATTCCAGACGGTTGGCGAGCTGCCAGCGTTCGTTGGGCTGCCACTGGATGCCGGTGGTGATGGCAGTGGCGCTGCGGTCGGTGCCGTCGAGCACCTTCAGGTGTTCGGCGCCGGTCTGCAGCGACAGGCGGGGCGACAGGCGCCAGATGTTGCGGATACCGTTGGCCCACTGCGCCTGACGGGCGCTGATGGCGTCATACATGCGGTATTCGCTGTAGAGGGTGCCATCTTCCATGTACTCGGTGTCCAGGCCGAACACGAAGGCATCGCTGCGGTAGGGGCTGGCCACCTGGGCGCCGGTCTGCGGGTCGGTGACGGTGGCGCTGGTGGCCACGCTGGACAGGCCGGTGTTCCATTCGTAGCGACCGAACAGGCGCGTCTTCTCCTGCAGGCGGTAGCTGGTGCCCAGGGCGGCGCGCTTGTGTTCGTGGTGGTTCAGGTCCTGCTCCACCTCGGCGCCGATGCGCCAGCGGTCGGTGGCCAGGACCGACAGGCCCAGTTGAGCGGCGGTGTATTCCACCGGCACGCCGGCCAGACCCGTGCCCACGCTGCTGCCATGGCTGGTGCTCCAGCTGGCGCCGGTGTTGTAGAGCGTCTCGCCGCGGATGGGGTCCAGCGCGGTGTTGCTGCTGCCGTACATGCCGCCGCCGAAGCCCTGATCGACGATGCCGATGCCGTAGGGGGCCGTGAGGTTGCTGGCCGTGACCAGTCCATTCTGGCTGGTGTTGCCGGCCTGTTCATCGACACGGTTGGCACCGACTTCCACGCGCACCCGGGGTGACAGGTCCAGCTGAACGCCGGCCTGGATCTGGGTCCGTTCGGCATCGGTCTGGCGGTCGGTGACGAAGTGGCCACGGGTGTAGACGGCCACACCAACCTGGTGGCGGGATTCGTCCTTGGCGGCAGGGGAGGTGGCATCGGCCGGCGCTGCGTCGGCGCTTGCTGCTGCGCCGTCTGCCGTGTCCTGGGTCTGGGGTTGGGCCACAGCGTCGCGCAGCACGCGGCGGGCCTCGACGCCGGCCTGGCGCTGACCGCCGGCAAAGGAGGAGGCCGGGTTGTTGAATCCGATGTCGCTCTGGCCGTACCAGGCCCCGATGGCACCCTTGTCGCCTTCGTAGCCGGCTTCGGCGCGCCAGGCGTTTCCGGCCACTTCACCAGCGTTCTGGTCGGGCGTCAGGTTGTAGCGGCGGCCGCTGACCGAGTCGGCGCTGGAGCGGGTGCGGGCGATCTCGGCGCGGACCCAGCCGTTCTCGCCCAGGGTGGCGCCCACGTTGGCGCTGCCCATCTCGAAGGGGGCCAGCGGGTTGCGATCCTTCACCCAGGCGGCGCCGATGTCAGTGCCCTCGGTGGGCTGGAACTGGCCGTTGGCTCCGTAGACCCAGTACTTGCGGCCACCCTGGTCCACCTCGTAGGTGATGCGCAGCGAGACCGGGTTCAGGTTCTCGTCCAGCGACGGTACGGGGCGGTTGAGCAGGATGCGGCCGCTGAAGGGTTCAAAGGTGTAGTCGATGAAGCGGGTGAGGGGCTTGGTCTCCAGGATGCGCGCCGGGGCGTGGCGGTCGCGCACCACCATCACCACCTGCTCGGTGCCCAGCACGGCGTTGGCGGCGTTGGTGACGGTGTAGGGGCCGGAGATGCCGCGGCCGGGGAATTCCTCGACGACCTGGCGCAGGCTGTCGTGGGCCGCAAAGCTGTCGAAGAAGCCTTTCTTGCCCTCGATGTGGCCACGAACGCCGGTCATGGCACGTTCATACTGGCCCAGGTCACGGTTCTGGAGGCGGGCGACCTTGCCCTGGCCGGCGCGCTCGGAGAAACCGCTGCCGGTGGTGATGTCACCATAGAGCAGGTAGTTGCGGTCCTTGTCCAGGCGCACGTACAGGCGGCTGTTGCTCTGTGCGTCGAAGCCCACCAGCGAGCTGTCACCGTAGACGGGGTACCAGCGCTCGGGGTCCAGGTCGCGGAACAGGCGGTTGTTGTCGGGGTGTTCGCTGTCGTAGGCCATGGTCAGCAGCACGTCGCCGCGGACCTTGCCTTTCAGGAAGAAGGCGCTCTGGGCGCCGGCCTTGCGCTTGCCGTTGCCGCTGCTGCGCGTCCAGTTCTGGATCTGGTCTTCGAAGCCGTCGCTGGGGCGTGCCTCATCCAGACGGAGCGAACGGTCACGACGCAGCGAGATGACGCCCTCGACGAAGCCGGCGGCGATCATGTCGCGCAGTTCGGGCACGAAGTCGATCTGGCCTTCCACACGCACGGGGCCTGCCGAGACGCGCAGTTCGACGGTCTGCGGGGTAGGGGGCGCCAGCAGCAGCACCTCGGCGTGGCCATTGGTCAGTGCCACGCGCATGCCGGGTTCCAGCGGGTTCAGATCAGCCGGAAAGAGGCCCTTCTCATCGCTCTTGGCTCCGGGCAGCTGCAGGCGTCCGGCCGAGACTTCGACGTTGACGAAGCTCTCGCCGATGACGCCCTGGTTGTCGGCGTCGAAGGCGCGGATGCGCAGCTTCACGGGGCTTTGGCCATCGGCCGGCACGTTGTTGCGGTCCACCTCGACCGTGATGCGGGCGATGCCGTCCTTCAGCGGCTCGACAGGCACGATGTCCTGCATGATTCCGGCCGGTGCCGTGGGCAGGATGGCGCGCTGCAGGTCGGTGCGGTTGGATTCCAGCGTGGTGGCGTCCAGTGTGTCGGCCCAGCCATGGGGGGCGCCCAGTGCATAGACACCCAGCAGTGGTGCTGTCCAGCGCAGCGCGTGCCGCTTTGTGCGGGCTGTTTGCTTACGGGAACGCTTGACCTGTTTCTGATTGCCGCTCATCTGAGCCCTCTGTGTGCAGGGTGCAGGCCACGCCTGCCGTGTGCCCGTCCTCCTGCGTGCAGAAAGCGCATCCATGGCGCTTTCCGGATCTGCAGGAACACGGGCGGTTGTCCGAACGTGAACCGCCTGCGAGAGCCCTTGAAACCGCATCGCTCATGTCGGGTAGTGAGGCTTGCAACTACCCTTCACGCCGATGTCACGATCGCGTGATGGTGACAGATGAGTTTCAAGCCCTCGGCCAGCGGATTTTCATTGTGTCGGTTTTCTCTTGAGGGGCCGAATTTTCGGCGGCTGTTTTCAGCGTGAAAGGAACGCTTTTTCGGGGGCAATCGATCGATGGAAAACGAGGGGTGACGGAAGGTGGCAGGCGTTCTGCCGGGCCCTGTCTTTCAGGCTGTTTTGTTGCTCTGTGGCGGCATGTGTCGTGCGGTGTCATGCCTGGAATGAACGGCTTGTTTTCGGGGGTGAATGGCGCCTGTTTTTATCGATGGGGATTTTCGGTCTTGTGTTTCATGCCTTTCTGAGCTGTTTTCCGGTCTTCCGGTTTTCCATGTTTCTTGCTCTTCAGCTGTGCCTGCTTTTGTTGTTTTTATTGATGCCGGAATTTGTCCTGGTGATTGATGCGCAACAGGTATTGGACAGTCGGGCTGAAAATCCGGATGGAAGGCGTTTCATGAGGGCATTTCATGTCCGTGGCGTTGGGGAAAAGTCAGGGCGAAAAAAAACCCGCCGGAAGGCGGGTTGGTTGGGTATCGGGAAACCGATGCCCGGGGGCTGGGCGGTTTGCGCCCAGAGGCCGCGGCGGCAGGAGGCACCTGCCGCCGGGCAGGCCGGATCAGGCCTTGGCGGCGTCGAAGCGACGGGCCACTTCGTCCCAGTTGACGACGTTGTAGAAGGCCGCGATGTAGTCGGGGCGACGGTTCTGGTAGTGCAGGTAGTAGGCGTGCTCCCACACGTCCAGGCCCAGCACCGGGGTGTTGCCGCTGGCGCCGGCAGCCTTGCCCATCAGCGGGCTGTCCTGGTTGGCCGAGCTTTCGACCACCAGCTTGCCTTCGGGGCTGACCGACAGCCAGGCCCAGCCGCTGCCGAAGCGGGTGAGGGCGGCCTTGGTGAAGGCGTCCTTGAAGGCGTCGAAGCCGCCCAGGTCACGGTCGATGGCGCTGGCCAGGGCACCCGTGGGCTTGCCACCCTTGTTGGGGGCCATGACGGTCCAGAACAGCGTGTGGTTGGCGTGGCCGCCACCGTTGTTGCGCACGGCGCCACGGATGGCTTCCGGCAGGCTGTCCAGGCGGGTGATCAGCTTCTCGACGGGCTCGTCGGTGGGCAGACCGGCGCCTTCCAGGGCGGCGTTCAGGTTGTTGACGTAGGTCTGGTGATGCTTGGTGTGGTGGATTTCCATCGTCTGCGCGTCGATGTGCGGCTCGAGCGCATCATAGGCATAGCCAAGCTTGGGCAGGGTGTAAGCCATGTAGAGATTCTCCTGAGGATGACAGTGATAGCCCGGTCGGCCGCCATCCCGGCAGCGGCAGGGACCGGGAAGGGAAACCTGTGGTCTGCCCCCGGCGGGTCAGACCCGGCTGAAGATGAGGGTGGCGTTGGTGCCGCCGAAACCGAAGCTGTTGGACATGATGGCGTTGAGCTTCATGTCGCGGTTCTCGCGCAGGATGGGCATGCCCTCGGCCTTCTCGTCGAGCTTCTGGATGTTGGCACTGCCGCAGACGAAGCCGTCCTGCATCATCAGGATGGAGTAGATGGCCTCGTTGGAGCCGGCTGCCCCCAGGGCATGGCCCGACAGCGACTTGGTGGAGCTGATGAGCGGGATGTCGCCGTTGGCGAAGGTGGTGCGGATCGCTTCCAGCTCCCGGGTGTCCCCCACCGGGGTGGAGGTGCCGTGGGCGTTGATGTAGTCGATCTTGCCGCCGTGCTGGGCCAGGGCCATCTGCATGCAGCGCACTGCGCCTTCGCCGGAGGGCTGGACCATGTCGTAGCCATCGGAGGTGGCGCCATAGCCGGTGAGCTCGCACAGGATGTTGGCACCCCGGGCCTTGGCGTGCTCGTACTCTTCCAGCACCAGCATGCTGCCGCCGCCGGAGATGACGAAGCCGTCACGGTCGGCGTCGTAGGCGCGGCTGGCCAGTTCCGGGGTCTCGTTGTAGCGCGAGGACATGGCACCCATGCCGTCGAAGAGCATGCTCATCTGCCACGAGACTTCTTCGCCGCCACCGGCAAAGACAATGTCCTGCTTGCCCAGCTGGATGAGTTCGGCAGCGTTGCCGATGCAGTGGGCGCTGGTGGAACAGGCCGAGCTGATGGAGTAGTTGACGCCCTTGATCTGGAAGGGCGTGGCCAGGCAGGCCGAGACGGTGGAGCCCATGCACTTGGTGACGCCGTAGGGGCCCACGCGCTTGATGCCACTGGCCCGCAGCACGTCGGCCAGCTCCACCTGCGACGACGACGAGGCGCCGCCGCTGCCGGCGACGATGCCGGTGCGCAGGTTGGACACCTGTTCGGGGGTGAGCCCGGACTGGGCAATGGCCTCCTGCAGGGCGATGTAGGAGTAGGCGGCTGCCGGTCCCATGAAGCGCAGGATCTTGCGATCGATGTGCTCCTTGGGATCAAGGGCAATGTTGCCGGCAACCTGGGAGCGCAGCCCCATGTCCCGATAGACGGGGTCGAAGGTGATGCCCGACTTCAGTGCCCGCAACGATGCCAGGACCTCCTGGCAGTTGTTGCCCAGACTGGAGACGATGCCTATACCGGTGACGACGACTCGTTTCATGTTTTGGCTCCCGGATGCTTGCGTGACAGGCGATGGGCGGGGTTCCTCGGCACGGAGTTCAGAAGTCGTCCGTGCTGGTGAACAGACCCACGCGCAGACCGTTGCCTTCGTAGATCTTGCGGCCGTCCACGCTCATCTCTGCATCGGCGATGCCCAGCACCAGCTTGCTGTTCATCACGCGCTTCATGTGGATGTGATAGGTGATCTTGCGGTGCTTGGGCAGCACCTGGCCACTGAACTTGACCTCGCCGCAACCCAGGGCACGGCCCCGGCCGGGGGCACCGGTCCAGCCCAGGAAGAAGCCGACCAGCTGCCACATGGCGTCCAGACCCAGACAGCCCGGCATGACGGGGTCGCTTTCGAAGTGGCAGCCGAAGAACCACAGGTCGGGGGTGATGTCCAGCTCGGCGATGATCTCGCCGCGGCCGTACTTGCCGCCGTCGCGGTTGATCTCGACGATGCGGTCGACCATCAGCATGTTGGGCAGGGGCAGCCGGGCATTGCCGGGGCCGAACAGCTGGCCCTTGCCGCAGGCGATCAGTTCTTCTTTGGTGTAGCTGTTTTGGGGAACGAACTCGGTCATGTCAGTCCTTGGGACGGGCGGCGGCGTGCGGGATGGCCTGTGAAGGGGCCGACCGGGCAGGGGCCCGGCCCGTCGGTGAGGCCGTTTTCAGTAGAAACCCTCAATGGTATGCGCAAATTGGCCATTCTTGATGAATGGCGATGGGGTATCGGGTTTTTTTGCCGAATGGAACCGTCCGGCGCGAAGCATGCCTGCTGCCCCGGCCGGCTGTCAATTGGCGGCAACCAGGGGCATGGATCTGTTCGATTTTGTGTCAGCCATGCCTGACACCGGCATCCTGCCATCCGCCTTCATGCCAGGGAATGCACGGGGCAGGGTGCCGGGAGCCGACTGCGGGGAGAGGCCGGCTGCGGGGCGATGTCGATGGCGACCCGATGGGGCTTCAGCCACGGGCCGGCGGTGCTACGGAGACGCCCTGGACGTGGTTGCGCTGCAGGGCGGCCGCCACGTCGCCACTGGCCTTGGCGTGCTCGACGAAGCTGCGCAGCAGGGCCTCGGCACGGGCGCTGCGGCTGCGGGGCAGGCCCATGGCCTGTTCGATGACCATGAAGCGGCCGGGCAGCAGGCGCAGGCCGGGCACGCGGGCGGCGTCGGCTTCCAGCTGCTGGCGCACGCCGGCGGCCACCTGATGGTTGCCTGACAGGAAGGTGTCGACCACGGCCTGGGACGACGCGGCGCGCACCAGGCTGGCATGCTGGATGTGGCGGCTGAGGTAGAGATCATAGGCGCTGCCCTTGCCGACCACGATGTCGCGGCCGGGCGCGTCGACCTGGGCGTTGTCGGTGAGCGGCGAGTCGTTGCGCACCAGGTAGGCGCCTTCGATGAGCACGTAGGGGGCGGTGAAGGCAATGCCGGCGCCACGGCCCGGGTCGATGGCGAAGAAGCCGATGTCGGCCCGTTCCTCGGTGACGGCGGCCACGGCCTCGGCCGCCACCTTCACGGGGATCAGTTCCACCTCCAGACCCAGCAGGCGGGCGAAGGCTCGCGCCAGGTCGACCGACACGCCAGCGGGCTCGTCGCTGTCGGGCTGCTGGCGGGCCAGCACGGCATTGCCCAGGTTGATGACGGCGCGCAGCTTGCCGGTGGGTGCGATCTCGGCAATCAGGGTGGGGTCGTCGATGGGGGTGAGGGGCATGGCGGTCTCCTGTAAGTGATGCGAGGTGTTCCCGTGAGCTTAGCAGGCAGACTGCTTCAGGGCAGGGCTGGTTTCCCCGCAGGCGACGCAGGATGCGCCCGTCATGGCGCGCTGCTGGCGATGATGAGGGGGAAGGATGTTGTCCCGATGGTGCGAAATGTTGCCGAAAGAAAGCGCCTCGCTGCAAATCGTGGGATACGAGGGGTCGGGGTTTGCCCTGTGGCACGGATCGGGCTGATAATGAAGGAATAATCCCGCATGTGATATTGATCGATGGAGGAAGTCTGTGAGCGGAAGTGATGCAGCCGAACTGAACGCGGAATCGGCAGCACCGGAGCCGGTCGCGCAGGCCACGACGGCCGCCGAAGAGGCGGCGCCTTCATCCAGCCAGTCCCCGTCCGGAATGGCCGAGGGGCCGTCTTCGGATTCGCCCCTGATCAACCAGCAGTTCTCCACGCTCAACAGCCTGCGCCGGGCGCGCACCTGGGTGGATGTCTATCTGGTCACCGGCACCTGCCTGCACGGGCAGATCCGCTCCTTCGATTCCAACATGCTGCTGCTGCAGACCCGCAGCGGCGATGTGGCGCTCTATCACCATGCCGTCAGCAGCGTGATGCGTGCCCAGAAGCGCGGCGGCAGCCGGCCGTCGTCGTCCGCCCGCAAGCCAGCCCGCACGGTCGGAGATCGGAAGAGCA
>ERZ773059.1437-NODE-1437-length-11691-cov-17.908817_pt1 | contig 11691 bp, 7 predicted proteins | sample MGYA00580514_ERZ773059 | MGnify/ENA primary metagenome ERZ773059 (study PRJEB29015, sample SAMEA2737981) | human oral metagenome | biome: human oral; feature: human-associated habitat; material: dental | place: China | collected 2056 ...
CGCCTTCGGAGAAGTACATCATGTAGAGCATGTAGGCCGTAAAGCCGAACCCATAGCCAAATTGTTCGATGGCTACACACACGCTGACAACCACCAAGTCGGTGGGCATGGCCATGCTTAGGTACACAAAGGTAAAGCAAGGCAGCGTCATGCAGGCCGCCATTGGCCACAGACTTTTCTTTAATCCCCAACGAGAGGCGGCCATACCACCGATAATTCCGCCCACGGTAAGGAAGATAACGCCAATGGTTCCATATACAAAGCCCACGCTCTCGGTGCTCAATCCCAATCCGCCATTGGCGCGTGTGTCGAGCAAAAAGGGACTAACCATCTTGAGCAAGAACGCTTCGGGCAAGCGATAGAGCAGCATGAAGACAATGGCGAGCAGCACACCGGGTTTCTTGAAGTAAAGACTGAACGTGCGTGCAAACTCATCGAATATTTCTTCTGTCGTGCTCCGTTTGCGCGTTTCCTTGCCCGCTAGGTTCTCAGCATCTTTCTCCGCATCTTCCTTTGCACGCGGAACAAAGAACGTATGATAGATGGTAATGCAGCTAAACATCACGGCTGTGATGGCCATCGTGATGGTCCAAGCCCACGGAATGTTGCCAGTTCGGGTTTCTAACACGCCTGCAATGTACACCAACACGCCTTGTCCGAAGATGGATGACAGGCGATAGAAGGTGCTTCGGATACCAACGAAGAACGATTGCTGCTGCTGATTGAGGGCGAGCATGTAGAAACCGTCGGCCGCTATGTCGTGGGTGGCCGATGCAAAGGCCGTTATCACGAAGAGTATCAACGTGAAGGTGAATAGACTAACGGGCGTGGCCGTGGCCGAAATCACTTCGGGCGAGGGGTGAGGGATGGAAAATGTGAGCAAGATGAAGGCTATGCTCATCACGATTTGCATCATGATAATCCACCAACGCTTGGTGCGCAGGATGTCTACAAAGGGACTCCACAAAGGCTTTATCACCCACGGGAAGTAAATAAGGCTGGTGAAGAGGGCCATCTCTCCATTAGGTACGCCCATGCGCGTGAACAAAATAACCGAGATATTGTTCACAATGAAGTAAGGAATGCCTTCTGCAAAGTAGAGTGTGGGTATCCAAAGCCACGGGTTGGTTTTTGAGTTCATGAGTTTATAAGTTTCTTAGTTCATGAGTTTTTTTGTTCATGAGTTGGGGGAATTCATGAGTTTATGGGGCCATGAGCTGGTAAGTTTGGAGTTTATGAGGGGGTGAGGGTGTGAGTTTTAAGCTGGTGAGTTGTTTAAGTTTCTAAGTTATTCAGTTGTTTTTAGTTCTTAAATCCAAGCATTGCAGCCTTCATTACATAAAGAACAGCAACTCAAAACTTAAACAACTCATCAACTGAAAAATTCAAAACCTCATAAACTCACCAATTTAACCCTTATTTCCTCATACGTATTCGCGCCTCCAACTCCCAAGTCCTTATCCTGTCCTTGTACAGATTGTTGGTGTTTACCTTCTCAATGCTCAGTGCAGCATCGGAGTTTCCTCCCCAACGGCGGCACAGGTAGAGAACATCATAGATGCGCCCGATTTGATAATGGCGCGAAATGTTCAGCCCCATAGCATAGTCTTCGCCATAACTGGTGTTGGGCAAGCCGATGGAACGCAGCACGGGCGTGTAGAAAGCGCGGGGCGCACCCAGTCCGTTGATGCGCAAAGCGTTGTTTCGGCCGTTGTCGGGTGTCCATTCTTTGTGGTCGATAACGCCAGGGGGAAGTTCGTTCAGGTCGAAGTCGGTCATCATATACGAACCAATCACCATCGCGCACTTTTGCTCGTAGAAGGCATCGACGATGGTTTGCAGCGTGTGTTCGTCCTTATAAAGGTCGTCGCTATCTAGCTGAACGGCGAACTTTCCGCAGTGAGTGGAGTTCACGCCATAGTTCCAACAGCCGCCAATACCCAAGTCGTTGCGTTCGGGAACAAGGTGTACCACGCGCCCATCTGCCTTAAAGGCATCAATAGCTTCGGTTGTTCCGTCGGTGCTATGGTTGTCTATGACAATGAGGTTGAACTTAAACTTTGTCTGTTGTTTCAATACCGACTCGATGGCAGCACCGATAGTAGCCGCCCTATTGCGCACGGGGATAATCACCGATGCCTCAACTTCAAACTCGCCTCGGTTGAAATCAATGTCTTTGAAATGGGGTTCGAGGTATCCGCCAATCTCTTTCAGATGCTGCGTACATGCCTTTTCCATCTCTATTTGTCGGTCGCGGTTACGCGGGTCAACGTAATCAAACTGCTTTTCGCCACTCTTTCTGTTGTCTTCCTCAACCTCGCTGTACAGATATTCGTTGGCGTGCACCAGCGCATAGCGTTGACTTAGTTTCAACCTCAGGTCGTAAAGGCCGGCGTGTTGGTAGGTTTCTGTCATGCGCTGCACGCTTTCTTTCAGGGCAGCAGCATCGAAGAAGAGCACCGAACCGAAGTCGAAATCATCTCTTAACGAACCTTTTTGGTAGTCGATAACGGGTGCCTTAACCAGTTCGCCGCCCTTTACTTGGTAATGATCGGCGTAAACCAAGCCCGCCTCTGTGTCTTGCGCAATCTGCAAAAGCCGCTCTAAGGCCATGTAACCCAACTCCAACGTGGTGGTTTTGGTATAAACCAAGGCGTAATCGGCATTGCTCTCGGCGGCTATTCGGCGGATGGTTTCCGACTTAAACACAGGTTCGTCAAGGCAAACAACCTTGTCTACCAACTGCGAATTGCGCAAGGCCGACAAGGTTTTGCCTGCCTGCGACTCATCTATATAAGGTACGAAACAAGTTATTTTCTTCATATCGTTGTTATTTATTAGTTTACGAGTTATTTTGAGGAAGGAGTTAAGGAGTTATGGAGTTAAGGAGTTAAGCCAAATGCCTTGACGGCGTTAGCCATTTTTTCACCATTTCAGCTTTAGGAGTTAAGGAGTTATGGAGTTAAGGAGTTAAGCCAAATGCTTTGACGGCGTTAGCCATTTTTTCACCATTTCACCTTTTCACCCTTTCACTTTTAGAGGGCGTTAGCCATTTTTTCACCTTTTCACTCTTTCACTTTTAGAGGGCGTTAGCCATCTTTTCACCCTTTCAGCTTTAGGAGTTAAGCCAAATGCCTTGACGGCGTTAGCCATTTTTTCACCTTTTCACCTTTTCACCTTTTCACCTTTAAAAGTCACTTCTTCCCCTTTCTCTCTTCTCCGGTAAACGAAGTGATGTGTCTAGCCTTCTTCCCATCCCCTTTGGGGTCGTGCGAAATGTCTTCGTGGGACTGACGCATAAAGAAATCGACGATGGTTTTCATCAGTTTCTCGCGACTGAAAGCCTGCGTGATGCTCTCGAAGGGGAACCCCATGACGAACGTTTTGTAGCTACCTTGCGAGGCAACCGCCGCACTGAGGTTGTTTTCGGGATAGCGCATCACGGTATATCCCGTTGAGTCGGCCGCCTCGATGGCATCGGGCGACTCCACTATATATTGCTCCGCGTTCAGCGTGTTGGCGTAGTTCATCTCGCCCACGCCTAGTTGTAGCGGCGAGCGCACCATGCGAACACCACCCGTAAGGGCAGCGCGCGAGTTGCGCCACTTATATTTAAGCACCTCCATGGCAAAGCGTTGGTCGTTCTCCAAGGGCTTGGCCAGCGGGTTACACCAAAGGTCGCTGCCCACGTAAGCACCCGAAACAAACAGGTGAACGCCACGCTGGGCATACTCCGCCAATGTTTTTTGCACCTTCGCATCGAAGGTTTTAAACATCAAGGGGCGCACGTTTCCGCGTCCCATCTTGGTTTGGCACTGCTTACCTAGTATGTAATCAACAAAGACGTAGCCGTCTTCGGCCTTGTCTAAGCACTCGTTGGCACACGATTCAAAGCTCAACCCCGCTTTCAATATGGCCTCGCCATGCAACGCAGGATAGTCGAATGTGTTTCCGGCAATCACCTTTGTCTCCTCATTTCCATAGCTATCGCCGTATCCGCCCGAATCGTCGTCGAGCCAAGGCAAGGTTCTGTTAAACTCTTTTTGGCTTCCCGTGTAGCTGATGTCTTGCAGATAAGGAACGCCGTGGTCGATGTTGTCGAGGAAACCGGCATATAATGTATCGATAGGCGCAGGCGCAACAAAGTCGGCAGGCGCACACACGCGGTCGAATCCGTTTACCACTAACGCCTTCTTTCCCATGCTGGCCGAGCATCGCGCCACGGCCATCGTCTCTGAAGGAAAGCTCTTTCCGCCCTTGTTCACGGCCTCAACACGGAAACTACACACCACATCAGCAGGAATGCGAGCCACATATCGGTTGCGTTTCACCACCTTCCCATTATCGAATGCGCCGTTACCCAGACGGGTATAAACGATATATCGGTCGGGCATGGCCGATGGTTCCAATGTGTCGGCCACGGCGTTCCACGTCAGTTCCACTTGGTCTCTGCCTTTAAGCGATGCCGAAAGATGGTCTACGGGCAGCGGTGCAACAATGGGCGTTTGCCCTCGTTGGGCGCATATAAAGCGCAACATGCCCTTATAAATGGCCCTGCTCACGGTGAAACGAAAGCGCGGGTCGAGGCCATAACGCATGTCGGCGAAGTTCTGATGCGAAAGCAATTCGAGCAACATAGCAGGAACGCGCGGTGTGCGGGCCTCGAAATACGAGGCATCACGACTGCCGCGACTGTTCCAAAGCGGTTCGTACAGTGCGCGAATGTCGTTCAATATGCTGTTTTGCACGCTCTCGGTAAGGTCTTTACAGAGGTATCGCGAGGCGCCATTGGCAAACACGCTGTCGTAACTCTGGGTGTAATATATGCCCAATGTGCCGATGGTGCGGTTGTCTTTGGTAACTCCTGCATCACTGTGGAAAGCCAAAGATAGGTCGATAGGCACGTTAAGTCCCTGCCCTTCGGGATAGCTTTGCGAGCCGCCCGCAAGCCAATTCACCCACATTCCCCTACTTTTATAGTCGTCGGTATAGTCGTTTTCGCCATGCGATTCCGAGTAAACGCTGTCTGGCACGCCAGCCCATTGCAGCCAATAGCGTGCAGCCTCGGTAAAGCGAGGGTAGCCACTAACGTCTGGTCGGCCGATGTTACCCATGCCGCCGCCAAACTTTACGCCGTCTGCCGTCACCACTTCGCCCACTTTCCCCGTGTTGTTGCTTAGGCAAACACGATGTTTTTGGCCCGCCTTTTCATCGAAAACAAACTTGCCAAGGTAAATCCAAGTGCCGCCACCCATCTGTTGGTTCACGCGAAAATGGCTCTCTCCGCCTTGGTGATACACCGTGTAATGTGCCGTGGCAGTACTCCCTGGAACGGTTTTATACGATATGTAAACAGCATATTCGCCTGTCTTTGGCACGTTTGGCACCCATTCGGCAAGGCTCTCCTGCCCTTTCTTTATCGACTGAATGGTGCGGAACGTGCCATCGCGGAAAGGATTTTGAAAGTCGGTGTACACCTTATGCCGGTAGGCAAAGCCTTCTCCCTGCCCCTGCTGCCATGTTTGCTGGCCATTGCGTTCCTTATATACGGCGTTCGGCGACAACGTGTTGGCATCGTTATCCACCACCACTTCGTGCGTGTTCCAATCTCTTTCGCGCGGCACCAGCACATTTGCGCCTGCATTTTCGAGCATGGGCACGAGGAAAGGCAACACGTAACTCTGCGTATAGAGGTCTTCTACGGTTTGCAACAAGCGTGCGCGCTGCCACTCCCAGCGGTCTAGTGTGCGCTCATAATATCGGCCGTGACTTTGCCAAACGGCGATGTGTCTGCCCGAAAGGCCCTGTGTGGGCGTGGTGGGAGCCGACATGTTTGTTACCAACGGCTGGTCGCAATGGGGTGCGAAGGTCGTTGGGGCTGCCTGTTGTGCCCGTGTTGCAAGGGCCGTAAGGCAAAGAGCTGCTAGTGTAAGGACGGGTCTAAGCATTGTTTATGATATTTATTGGGGGCACGTGCCACGCTTGATAAGCAGGCAAAGGCCCACGAAAGTGAACAAGGCATTGAGTATCAACAACTCGTAACTGAAATGATAGCCGTTGAACCAAGCCTCCGAATGGCGGTCCAACACCCAACAGAGTAAGGGCGAGGCCAAGGCCACGAGGGGTATCCAGCGGTCGCGCACAGGCCGTTTTATCAGTATGCCAAAGGCAAAGAGGCCCAATATGGGGCCGTAAGTGTAGCTGGCAAGGGTGTAAACGGCATCTACCACACTGGTGTTGTTCAGTAGGTTGAACACGATGATGGCCAAAGCCATCACCACGGCCATGCCCATGTGCACGCGTTTGCGCATTCGGGTAACTTCGTTTTCGCTGCGCTTGCCTGCCCCCAGTATGTCTACGGTGAACGAAGTGGTGAGTGCGGTGAGCGCAGAGCCAGCCGCATTGTAGGCCGAGGCCGACAAACCAACGATGAACAGCACGCCAACAACGCCCGGCAGCAAGCCTCCTGTGGCGATGGTGGGGAAAAGTTGGTCGCCAGTAGCCGTTAGTCCGTGGCGTGCAGCCTCTTCGTAGAGCAGCACACCCAACATAAGGAAGGCCGCTACCACAATAAATTGCAGCAGAATGCTAATCACCATGTTCTTTTGAGACTCCCTGCTGTTGCGGCAACTCAGGTTGCGCTGCATCATATCTTGGTCTAAGCCGGTCATGGCGATGGTGGTAAAGATGCCGGCAAAGAACTGTTTGAAGAAGAATTGCTTGTTGTTTATGTCGTCGAAGAAGAACATGCGGCTCATGTCGCTTTGGCTAATGTGGCTCACCACGCCGCCAAACGACAGCTGTAAGTCGCCTGCGATGAACCAAATGCACAATGCCACCGACACGATAAGGCAGGCTGTTTTAATCAAATCTGCCCAAATTACCGACTTAACGCCGCCCTTGTGGGTGTAAAACCACACGCAACCCACCGACAAGGCCACGTTAACCCAGAAGGGTATGCCCAACGGACCGAAAGCCAAAAGCTGCAAAGTGAAACACACGAGAAAGAGACGAACGGCCGCACCCAACATCTTTGAGATGAAAAAGAACCATGCCCCCGTGTGATAAGCCTGTTGTCCAAAGCGGTTGCGCAGGTATTCGTAAACCGATGTAAGCTGTAAACGATAGAACAAGGGCGTAAGCACGAAGGCTACAATGAGCTGACCGGCGATAAATCCCAACACCAGTTGCAGATAACCAAAGCCACTTTGCGCCACCATGCCTGGCACCGAAACGTAGGTTACGCCCGATATGCTGGCCCCAATCATAGCAAAGGCTACCATGTACCACTTGCTTTGCCTACTGCCGGTGAAGAAAGCGGCATTATCCACATTGCGCCGGGCAAGGCCCGAAACAAGGAACAATACGGCGAAATAGGCCAAAACGGTTGCTAAGATTGCTAGTGGGGTCATATCTATTTAATTGGTTTCAATCCTTGTTAAACGTAGTAAGCGGGAAAAAGCCTCACCCCCAGCCCCTCTCCAAAGGGGGGAGCGGAGTGGTATGCCTTGCCGCTTTGCTGCGATTGTCGGGATTGGTTGGTTATCATTTCATTTCTTTGTTTCACGCCTTTGAGCGTGCGGTCTCGCTTATGGCATGTTCTTAAAAACGCCACGCAGATGTCTTTTCTCCATTTTAAGTCCGCTCTTCACTGTCATTTTTTGGCCTTTATCAGGCATCTTTCCCTCACCCCTTTCAGTTGCATCGTGAGAAATGCTCCATCAAGAAGTAAGAAAAATGCACAGATAAAGCCTAAAAAAGGCAGTGAAGGTAATTTTTAGAACCTACCTTATTTATCTGTTTGTGCATCGCGAGACATGTGTTATTTGAAACACCAAGTCCACGCGGCGACACTTTTTCTACTTCGTCGGGTTCATTAAGCCCCTACCCCAATGCCCTTTGGCTGTGCATCTGCCCTACATTCGCGGGGCATACCACTCCCCTCTCCCCTTTGGAGAGGGGCTGGGGGTGAGGCTATTTCTCCTTATATATAAGATACTTTCGGCGCATCTCCTTATATTTCTCCAGTTCGGGCTGCCAAACGGCGCGTATCTCCTCGTTAGAGCGACCTTCCATAATCATCTTTTGCACATAGTCCACGCCCACCAACTTGGTGAAGAAGGGGGTGAAGAAGCGTTCACCGACTTTTAAGTTGCGGTAAGCATCGATAACATACGTAAGGTCGAAGCCCCGTTTGATAATCTCGCCTTGGGGTTTGTGGCTTAGGTTTACACCAAAACACAGCTGATTTAGCTGCGGCGGATTTTTCGCGCCTGGCACACTTCGGGGTATAAAGCTGTATTTATAGCCCGTCATTTGGGGGTGTCCGTATTGCTGAAACGGCAAGCCTGTGCCACGCCCAAGGCTCACATCCGTGCCTTCGAACAGGCAAATAGAGGGATATAGGTATATGGCCTGCATGTTAGGCAGGTTTGGCGAGGGCGCGATAGGCAGCTTGTAGCGCGTGGAATGCGTATAGTTGCGGCATGCAATGATTTCCAGTGGGCATAGCTCGCCACCTTCCAACCAGCCTTCGCCATTTATCATGCCCGCCATTTCGGCCAACGTTAGTCCGTGAACAACAGGAATGGGCAAAGCACCAACACCCGACTTGTACTTCATATCGAGCACCGGACCGTCTACATAGCAGCCGTTTGGGTTGGGCCTATCCAATATCATCATCGTGGTTTTGGTCTTGGCACAGGCGTTCATCAATTGCAACATGGATATATAATAGGTGTAAAAGCGCAGTCCCACGTCCTGAATGTCAACCACCAACACGTCTGTTTCCTTCAACACGTCAATGTTAGGCGTACCGTCTTTTCCGTTATAGAGCGAAAAGATGCGCACGCCCGTTTTCTTGTCTGTGGAGTTTTTAACATGTTCACCTGCGTCGGCAGTACCCCTGAACCCATGTTCGGGGGCGAAAACGCCCACCACATTCACCTTATTATCAATAAGCAAGTCTAAGATATGCTTGCCCTTCACCACGGCCGTATGGTTGGCAAACAATGCCACTCGCTTGTCTTTCAGCTTGGGCAGATACGCATCCGTGCGTTCGTCGCCACAAACCACGCGTGTTTTTTGTGCCTTACCGACAACAGCAGCAAGACAAAAGAGCATCAATATCGTAACAATTTTTTTCATGTCAGGGCGGTTTCTAGTTGCTTACATGGCAAAGTTAGCGATAATTTTTAGAATTAGAAACAGCAAATTAGGTATTTTTATGTTTGTTATTAATGTTTTGCAAAAGGCAGAAATGGTTGAGTGCAACAATAAAAGGTCTTTAACGGAAATGACACAATCAACGCCCTGCATGGCCAATATCAGTAAATAAAGCCTGGTAAAGCGGTTCTTCGTCACAGCGATAATCGGTGCGGAATAGGTCGTGTTATTTTCCGTTTCGTGGGACTTCAGTGCAAACCGAGTGCAGAGCAAGCTCGCTAGTTTTGCACTCGACTTGCACCGAAGTCGGGGATAGCCAAAGGGTAATTCCCTGTGGGGCGCCATTTGCATACACGCCTTCGAGGCCACCAGGAGTCTTGACGATACGCTCGCCGACAGCATTGTAGGTGAATCGGCTTGTCTTGCCAATGTCTGACAATACCATCAGGCGGTTATCCTCGTTCCAATACATTTTCCACTCGGTGTCAAGGCTATCGTTCTCCCCTAACGTGGGATTACCACTGGCGTTGTATGCGAATGTAAGGTGAAAAAGGAATTCTTGCTCACAAAACTTTCATTATTTCATCTAATAACTGCTCTTCTGTGAAATTAGAAATTTGAATAACTCGCTCATGAATAGTTTCTAATGCCCTTATGTCTGCCGAAAAGAACTGTGGCTCAATTGTTACATTTGCACCATCAACGAACACCATGCAACTTGTTGATGATTTGTAGAATGAAATAAAAGACTTCTCTCCCAAGTACTTAAGTAAAATGGAATGATCAGACGGCTTAAAATCCACTTGTCTGCTTGTTTCTATAGCCTGAAAAATTGTTTTCTTTATCATGTCTCTATTTTCATTTACGGACAAGATAAACACAGGCCTATTTAATTTGTAAGTCCCCGTATCCGTACTGTACAATGTAATAATCTTAATGCTATGTTTGGTTTTAAAAATCTGACACGCTTTCATTTGTATTTATCTCACAACTTTTATGTTAACCGTAATGTTATTGTTTGAGCCGTATTCAACAGCCTTACTAATTTGTTCTATTTGTGATGCTGCGCCACCTTTGGGAATTACCATTTTCAACACCACTTCCTCAGACGACATCACCACCCCAAGACGAACCATTGAAATTAGACAATTGAACTATGTACCTTTTTAATTGCCTACACTTTCGCAAGTGAATAAATCGCGGGGTGGCTTGTTCACTTGCGAAAGTTAAGCATCTCTATAAATGGAAAAGCGTTTATTATCTTTGTGCAGTAAAACCAAGATAAGCCCCACTCATGTACGAAGTACAGAACAAAGATACAACAAAGTCTTAAATTCTGCCCCATTTGTCTACAGCAAAATGTGGTTATTTCGTAAAAAGCGTTCTGGCGGAAGTCAATCAACCCATGCCCTACAAGTTGAAAACTAGCTGCCGATGCCCAATTACTTCTGCGTTTCCAAGATGCTGCCCCCGTTGACCATGAGCAGTATGCCCTGCAACCGTTCGCGTTGGCGGTTGTAAGCCTACGAGTTCTCCGTGTCCTTGCCCATGCACATGTCTGCGGAATAATCGTTTTGTCTAGTTTTTAGCAATAATTTTAACATAATAAGTGCCCTTTTTGTCCACCAACCGCTCACCATGCCGCAAAAAATCGATTCTCGCGAAGGTTTGTTTTGATGCCAAAAGGGGGTAGTTGTGCATGCAGGCAAAATGAATTTTTATTTAGACCAACCGCCACTAACACCCGTTTTTGGGCAATTTGCAGCAAAATGCAATGCGTTTTGGTGCTAAACGCGGTGCAATATGCCGCTAAACGCAATGCATTTTGGTGCTAATTGCAGTGCATTTTGGTGCTAAACACAAGGTAAAATGGTACAAAATGCAGTGCTAAATGCTGCAAAATGCGCGGCGAAAAGCATAAATATCCGTTGAAATGGTATAAACAAAACCTTTTAGAGCTATGAAACACATGGTTGAAAAGGGCGAAATAGTCGTTAAAAAGTGGCATTTTAGGGGCTAAAAACGGGTAATTGGGCGTAAAAAGATATGAGGTGGCGACCAATCTAGAAAGCTAAAATGGTGCAAAATGCAGGATTTTTCTTAAAAACGGACAAAGCAACAGGCGTGAAAGGCTAGAAATAGGGGCCATTTACCTACTTTTTAACCTCAATTTTCGCTAGAACGGAGCGGAAATTAGAGTCGCTTTGTAAAATAAAATATAACAGATTGAGTTTTTGAGCTGATGGGTTAGTGAGTGTGTAAGTTGGTGAGCTGATGAGGTTATAAGTTGATGAGTTGGTAAGTTGGTAAGTTGATGAGTTGATGAGTTGATGAGTTGATGAGTTGATGAGTTTGTAAGTTGATGAGTTTATGAGTTGGCAGGTTGGTGGGTTGGTCAGTTTGTGAGTTGATGTATTCGTGAGCTATTGGGCTTTCATGAGTTTATCAGCCAGCGAGCTGTTTTACCCTGCACTTCGTATATGAGAGGAGTTTTTATCTTGTGTTGGCATCACAAGGACAACAAAC
>ERZ773059.1445-NODE-1445-length-11656-cov-4.792001_pt1 | contig 11656 bp, 9 predicted proteins | sample MGYA00580514_ERZ773059 | MGnify/ENA primary metagenome ERZ773059 (study PRJEB29015, sample SAMEA2737981) | human oral metagenome | biome: human oral; feature: human-associated habitat; material: dental | place: China | collected 2056 ...
GCCAAAAAATACATATTTTGCTCATTCCAAGTATAGCCATCCACTGAAAGTTTCAGACAAGGCGCGCCACCGAAGACAGTGCGCATTTGTACAGCGGGGCGGCGCAACACAGTATGAGGCTTTTGATGGATTGCTATATTACGAAAACACATTATCAGCGCGAATAATCCCTATCTCTTCTATTATCGCGAAGACGAGCTTCTACCGCTTTTAACGCTTCTTCATACTCATTTATCTCTTTTTCCAGTGCCGATATTTCGTGCTCACGGCCACCCTGTCTTTCCAGTTCATCTTTTAGTCTTTCTTTTTCTCTTATTTTTCGCAACAAACCCGCTTTTTGAATTAAAAGTTCATCATACATAAAACAGCTCCTTTAGATAATAAGTCTTAAAAAAACCAAACATTAAAAATACCTGTGTCCAAAACCATTTTTATCACACTGCTTGCTATCACCTTCCTGTTTTCTATCAAGAATCTGCTGTCAAACCCCAATCCCGCCCTCACCGGCATAGACCAACACATGGTCGTTATTAATACGCCATACACCTTACACCATGACATATACAGGGCAATCACTGTAACGGGGGGCTTCCCCTCAGGCTGCCCTTTGCCATGAGGTTGTATATTTCTTTTTTTTGTGTTCGCTTCTTTGCCAGTTACCAGACAGCCATTAATTCAAATCATGCGCCCAATTCGCCTGCTGCACCAAAATATCTAGTTGGCGGCAGCTTTGCGCTATTTTATCTGCATCTTTGCGTATTTCGGCAATATTGACCGCTGACACATAGCGCAATTCGCTGCGGCTATAGCGGGAATTGTCCGGCATTGCCGCCTCGCACAAGGCAATCAACATCGCGCATTCGCGTATCAACCCGTCACGGCGGGCGAGTGCCTGCAACATTGGCGTGCCATCTGCCAGCGTAATTTGCTGATTGCTGCGGTTAATGGCAACGACCAGCGTTTCCAGCCGCCCGGCACAGCGGCGGTATTCCGCCAACAATTCCGTAACCGATTCTGCCGGTATTTCGCCTTCCTGATAGAGGGCATTTTGTTTTATCCGCTCGCGGATTTGCACCAACCGGCGCTGTAAATCGGCGCGCTCCATTAAGGCTTCAGCCAGTTTCATTTGTGTCTCCCATATTGGCTTAATGATAATTCAAGTGCAGCAATTCTGCCCAGATTTCTTCTTTGGCATTTTCGACCGTGTCGGCGGTCATGATAATTGCCGCTTCGTCGTGGTGTTTGATTTCCGGCAACCGCGACAAGAATTTTTCGATGTCTTGCGGGGTGAGAAAGCGGCCATGCAAATCATAGCCGACGTTCAATAACCGTCCCGGTATTTTAGCGATGCGATCATGCAAATGACCATAGAGGTGATACCAGCCTTTATGGCAGCCGTCCCATTCCTGTATCGGGTAATGAAAGAGAATGAGCGGCTCGCTCAGCATTTCCAGATGCAGTTTCAGATAATGCTGCATGGATGACAGCATGGGATTGCCATCATCCTTTTTCGTGGTGAGAAAATATTTGCTGTTGCGCATGATGACATTATCGTGATTGCCGAAAATCAAATGATGCTGGCCGTTTAAGCGGCGCATCACCTTGGCAATGGCAGGTACGTCGCGCGCAAAGGAAATATCGCCGAGGTTATAGACAATATCTTCCGGTTGAACCGTCGCATTCCAGTAGGCAATCAGCGCTTCGTTCATCTCGTCCACATTCGTATGCGGGCGGAATTGCGGGCAGAATTTGGCGATATTATGATGCGAAAAATGCAGGTCGGAGGTGAAATAAATTTGGCACATGTCTTACTCCATCATGTGTTCCAGATAGTGCTGGATGAAAGCGATTTTTTCTTGCTCATTGAGCGTGCTGAAAGTATCACGCTGCTCGCGGATATAATCCACCAGCGGATAGTATTCTTCATCCAGATGCTTTTTGTCCAGCTTGCGTCCCAGATTGCTTTCATTGCTGCGGCCAAAGAATTTGGAAACCAGATAATACGGTGATTTCATTTTGCACAGCGTTTCTTTCGTTTCCGCATCAAAGACCATAAAGCCTTCGTGTTTGACCGTTTTCAGCAGCGCTTTCAGCTCGCCAAAGCGGATATTTTCCAGCAACGGCGGACGCTGCAGGCCATATTCGGCGGCGATTTTATCCACCTCGTCTTCGCGGAATTGGCGGCCGCTGGCAACTTCTATAATACCAATCAGCGTTTCGCCCAATTGCTCCTGGATAATATGCACGTCGCTCGCATCAGTAATTTCAAAGAGGAAGGTATGGTTCGGGTATGCCTTGAAAAGCGCTTCATAGGGGCGGCAATGCCTTTCCACCATTTTGGCAAAATCGCTATCGAGTGAGCCGGTGGTGGAATAAATCACCTGATGGTTAAACGCAGCCGCATGGCTTGGATGCTGTGGCGGCAATTCAACGTAAGTGCAGCAGCCGAGGAAGCCGTTAATTTTTACCACCGCATCGACGCGCTGCTCGTCGCTGAGATGCAGCGGGTATTTACTGTCTTTGGCGATGCGCTCGGAGTAGTTAAATTGTTTTTTGAAAGGGCGGACGATGATGCGGTTATGCTTGTCTATCACCAGTCCGCGCATTTCTCGCAGCGCCTCATCAAAGCGGTTTTCGTAGAAAACGCTGCGTTTGTATTTCAGCACGGTGAGTTCCGGATAGCGCTTGCTGATTTTTGCAACGAAATCGCGTCGCCCCAAGCGCAGGTATTTTTCCGTAACCCAGGTTTGCTGCGTCTCGTCGTAATCCAGTTCGTGCTGTTTGAATTGCTGCATTTCTTCAATTAAAGCGGCGGTTTCCGTATTCATTGGTTGTATTGCCTCCACATGGATTTCTTCGCGCAGACGGTTGTTATTCAATTTGATATAGGCGGCGAGTACGTCCGCTTCTTTGACGCCGTGGTGATTGGGGTAGAAGTTATGCAGGCGATAGACTTCTACCGCCAAGCCGTGTTTGCGCGCCTGCTGCATCAGGTGAATACAGGCGGAGCCTTTTTGGTTGGTGTTGGAATTGATGATGAGCATCGGCTGCTGCGGGTTTTGTTTTGCTCGCTTGCAGGCATCTAACATCATCGCCTGCCCTTTGCGTTGTGCCTGCTCAATACCCTCGACGGTGAATTGATAATTGCCGTTTTTATCGGTCATCCATAAATCGTTTTCGATATGGATGATTTCCGCATCGGGGTATTGTTCTTGGAAGGCTTTGATTTTTTCTTGCGCGAAGGTGCTTTTACCAGAGCCTTGGTGGCCGCGCAGAAGGATGAATTTTTGCATGGTTATTCCTTGGTATTGGTGCCGCCGCTATTAAGCGGCGGGCTTTTTAAGCGGCTTTTTCCGCAATCCGGATTTGGTTGATGGTATCCACCCAGAAATCCGCGCTGTTGTTTTGTGCGGCGAAGGCGCCGAGCAAATGAAATACTTGATCGGAGAAGCCGCCAATATTCAATATGTCATGCCGGTTGCGTGCCTGCACGATCGCATAGGGCTGGATGTCGAGGCAGACCAGTTTTGCCTGCGGATTGCGCTGCTTGATTTTGTCCCATTCGGCGAGCATCGCGCTTTTGTCGCCGCGTGCCACATCCGCCCACGATTCGTTGTCAGATATCATCAGCAGCAAATCGACCGGCGCTTTTTCGCGGTTCAGCCATGCCAGCGGCGCGCTGCACGCGGTACCGCCGCCGCAAAGCTCCGCCATTTTCTGCGCGTTGGTCATGATGCTGTCGCGCGGGTTGAGCCGGATTTTGGCAACCTGCATTTCAAACGGCAGCACGCGCGCCTGCGGGTTGTGGCGCAGCACGGCAGCGCTCAGGAGCGCGGCGACGTCCACGCAGCGCGTCGCCGTGGTCGCCCCTTGGCGGAAGCCGGATACCGGGCTGTTCATCGAGCCGGAAACGTCCGGGCAGACGACGATGTGACCCGCGAGACGCGGCACGTTCTGCACCGCGATTTCCATCGCGTCTTGCAGCGCCTCGCGGATGGCGGGCGGCAGCGCGCTGTCCGCCGCCTGATAGGCGGTCAGCAGCTGGTAGGGCATGACGCGCGCCTTGGCAATGGCGCTCGCGTCGGTAAGCTTGGCGGCGACGTGGCGCACAATACGGTCGTTTTGGAAAACGCCGTGGCGGGCAAAGGTGTTGAGGCTTTGCCGCACTTGCTGCCATGAGCCGTTGCGCGCGATTTGCGCCCAGGCGGCGGTATCGAGCTCCAGCGCGGTCAGCAGTTGGAACGGAACGTCCGGCAGTTTGCCGCTGCGCTCGCTTTTGTAGTCTTCAAAGGCGCGGGTCAGCGGCGGCAGGGCGGCGCGTTCATACGGCTTGCCGATTAACCAGGCAAACCAGGCGGCGCGCCATGCTTCGCGCGGTTTCGGATGCACCATTTTCACCACATCTGCCAGCGAGGGTTTATTGCCAATTGCCGCCTGCAATAATTGTTTTTCATTAGCGGAAAGCAGCCATTGTTGCATCAATTTTTTCGGGCGCGTGCCGAAGGATTTGCGTCTGGTTACGCCACTGCGCACGATTTGCGCGAAATTGCGCAACATTTTGCCGTTATCAATAACCTGGTTAAATATTTGCGCGCAGAGGGCAACATCGCGTTCGGCAAGTATTGCCAATAATAATGCGGGCATGTCTTTCATATAGCCGCGTTCGCGCGCATAGATGGCCGTTTTCGCGATAAATAATGGATCGACTTTTTGCGCGATATTCAGGATTTGTTCTAATTGGGTTTCGGCGGACGCATAAAAGGTATCGTTAAAGCAGCCGGTCGCGGCGAGTTGCGCCAGTTGCTGTTCGGGAGAAAGCGCATAAGCGCGGCCACCGGCTTCGTTACGGGTATCGGTTTTTTTAGATGAAAAGATATTGAAGTTAGCCATGATTTTTCTCCTTAAATAAAGCGGCGACTAGTAATGGCAAGATAGATAACGTGGTAGGTTGTAATCCTGCCGGCATTCGCCAGGCGGGCGACAAAAGAGACAAGATTTCCGCAGCAAGCTGCGGGCAGGGATCGAACCTGCGATAACCAATGTAATCCTGTCGGCATTCGCCCAAACAAACGACGAGTGATTGGCAAGATTAAAACCCCGTGCCCGAAGCACGATGAAGTTACCTTCTATGTAATCCTGCCAGCATTCGTTCGTAAACGGTTGCGACGCGGTGATAAATCACTTTGTCAGGCGGGCAACTAATGAAGACAGGATTTTAAGTCGTGTTATTAGCACGCCGAATGACATTCCGTCGAATGGCATTCCAATGTAATCCTGTCGGCATTCGCCCAAAACGAATGACAAGTAAAGGCAAGATTTGTGCAATCTCCAAAAGATGTAATCCTGCCCGCATTCATTCGTAAACGGTTGCGGTGCGGCGGTAAAACCACCGCACCAGGAATTCAAAGGCCCGACAACGAGTATTGAAGAAATCTTTTACCGCGCCTCTACCGGATTGGGCTACCCTGCCATCGCAGCAGGGGCAGGACTCGAACCTGCACTGTACGGGCTCCGAAAGCTGTAATTCCTTCGGCATTTGTCGGGAGCGGACAACAAGGGTTGGAGAAACGTTTTCGTGCTCTACCGCTGAGCTACCCTGCCGTCGAGTGGCAGGGACGGGACTCGAACCCGCGACCACGAGCGTAAGAAGCTGTAGTTCCTCCGGCATTTGTCCGCAAGCGGCACATCACACCAACGGCGGAAATCCGCTACAAGCTGCAAGCAACTTGCACTAACCCTATTGCCTCAAGCGCGCCAACTGCATGAATGCCACAAAAATAATTTCACAACACAATAAAAACGAAAGAGAAAAAACATTATCCGCCATTTGGTACGCCGATTTTCACCGCGTCAAAACAGAGAGAAAACTAGAAAACCATCTTGCAAACTGGAAAACAAGCGATACCATACCACCATGCAACTCCTCCTTTTCTGCGGCGTGCAGGCATCGGGCAAAAGCAGCTACTACAAAGCGCATTTTGCCGACACGCACATCCGCCTCAATCTCGATATGCTGCGCACGCGCCACCGCGAAGCGCTGCTTTTTCACGCCTGCTTGCAGGCAAAACAACCCTGCGTGATTGACAACACCAACCCTACCGCCGCCGCACGGGCAAAATACCTCACGCCCGCCCGCGCCGCGCATTTCCAGAGCATCGCCTATTATTTCGAGACGCCGCTCGCTGATGCACTCGCCCGCAATGCCACGCGCAGCGGCAAGGCACGCATCCCCGAACGTGGCATTATCGCCACCTACAAACAACTCGAACCGCCGACGCTCGCCGAGGGCTTTGCCGCCATCTATCGCGTCCGCCTCGACCCGCAGCACGGCTATCTCACGGAGAAAATAGATGAAATTTGACGACCTCGACCGCCTGATGCGCCCTTATGAGACCGCCTACGACTTCTGCGTGCCCATGGGCAACCACATCGTCGTCCGCCTTGACGGCCGCGGCTTTACCCGCCTCACCAAAGACATCTGGCAGTTTGACGCGCCCTTTGACCCGCGCTTTCGCGACCTGATGACGCAGACCGTGGCGCACCTCATGCAATGCGGCTTCAACATCCTCTACGGCTTCACCCAAAGCGATGAAATCTCGCTGCTTTTCCATCCTGCGGATGACACCTTCGCCCGCAAAACGCGCAAACTCGCCTCGGTGCTTGCAGGCGAAGCGAGCGCCTGCTTTACCCACCAGCACGGACAAATGGCCACCTTCGACGCCCGCGTCTGCGTACTGCCCGGTGCGATGCAAGTGTGGGACTACTTCCACTGGCGGCAGGAAGACGCGCACCGCAACGCCTTAAACGCGCACTGCTACTGGAAACTGCGCCAAGAAGGCGCGAGCGAACGCGACGCTGCTGCCCGCATCAGCGGTCTCAAACTCGCAGAAAAACACGACCTGCTGCACGCGCGTGGCATCAACTACAACGACCTGCCCGCCTGGCAAAAACGCGGCATCGGCCTTTACTGGCGCGACGTCGCGCAAAGCGGCCACAACCCGCAGACCGGAGAGGCGACACAGACCACGCGCCGCCGCCTCATCACCGATTTGGAACTACCCTACAAAGAAGACTACCGCCGTTTCCTGCAAGGGCTGACGGCGGTTGCCGCGCAGTTATGAACACGATACCCGACTACCCTGCCCTCACCCGCCTGCTCACGCCACTTGCCGACCCGGTGCGCGCTGTGCAAATGCAGGCGTACATGAAAAACCGCTTTCCCTTCCTTGGCATTCCCAAGCCGCGGCTCACCGCAGCGCTCAAGCCGCACCTGAAAGCCGCCGTGCGTGAACCCATTGATTGGCAAACGATAGATGCCTGCTGGCAGGCGGAAGCGCGCGAATACCAGTACGCCGCACTGGAACTGCTGCGCGCCGCACAAAAACAACTCACCGCGGACGACCTCCCGTGCCTGCACTGCCTCATCACGACAAAATCGTGGTGGGACACTATCGACGTTCTCGACCGCATCGTCGGCGACATCGCCCTGCGTCATCCCGAAATTCACCCAACCATTCTGCAATGGAGTACAGATGAGAATATCTGGCTGCGCCGCATCGCCATCGACCACCAATTACTGCGCAAAGAAAAAACCAATACTACTCTGCTCGCCCAAATCCTCGATAACAACCTCGGGCAAAGCGAATTTTTTATCAACAAGGCTATCGGCTGGGCATTGCGCGATTACAGCAAAACGAATCCCGAATGGGTGCGGGAATATATTGAAAGCCGCCGCGAAAAAATGGCAGCGTTGAGTATCAGGGAAGCGAGTAAATATCTCTAAAAATAGGGCGGTTATATGCTTGCATCGTAATCCAATAAAAACCGCAAAATTGTTGGGGCTCTCTCTAATCCAACCATTTACCTTCATCCTCAGCATCAAGGGCTTTCAGCAAATCCTCCGGTATTGCAAAATGCTACACCTCACCACGCCGTGCCGCTTCCATCTCCGTTATCGTAATTTCATTTGGTAGATTGACTGAACATAAAGCAGGCCGATTCATCAATGATTCCCGGATTAAAAATGTCCCGATAGTGTAAGAACAAAATCCATCCATATCCACCCACACCACATGACTAAAAAAACCCGCGTCGTCATCAGCTTCCTCGGCACCCAACTCGACTCCGGCGGCGGTGAAGGCCGCTGGAACAAATGGCGGCCGAACGTCGCCATGAACCAGCGCAGCGACCTCACCCTCGACCGCATCGAACTGTTTTACGCCGACAAATACCGGCCGCTCGCCGACCAAGTACGCACCGACATCCGCGACCGCGCGCCGCATACCGTCGTCAATCTCGTGCAGATGGAACTCGCCAACCCCTGGGATTTCAGCGAAGTCTATACCCGCCTGCACGACTGGGCGGCAAGCTATCCCTTTGACACCGAAAAAGAAGAATACTGGGTACACATCACCACCGGCACGCACGTCGCGCAAATCTGCCTCTTTCTCCTCGTCGAATCGCGGCAAATCCCCGGCGTCCTGCTGCAAACCGCGCCGCCGAAAAACCAAAAACGGCAAATGGCGCGCGGCGACGTCGGCACTTACGAAGTCATCGACCTTGACCTTGCCCGCTACGACCCACTCGCCGCCCGCCTCGCTGCGGTGCGCGACGACGCCGTGCGCTACCTGAAAAGCGGCATCGCCACGCGCAACGTGGCGTTTAACCGCATGATTGCCGAAATCGAGCAAGTCGCGCTCAACTCGCCCTCCCCTATCCTGCTCACCGGCCCGACCGGCGCGGGCAAATCCATGTTGGCGCGGCGGATTTACGAGCTGAAAAAAGCGCGACACCAGGTGCGCGGCGTGTTTGTCGATGTGAACTGCGCCACCCTGCGCGGCGACGGCGCGGCGTCTGCCCTCTTTGGCCACAAAAAAGGCGCGTTTACCGGCGCGGTGGAAAAGCGCGATGGCTACCTGAAAAGCGCCGATGGCGGCGTGCTTTTCCTTGACGAAATCGGCGAACTGGGGCTGGACGAACAGGCGATGCTGTTGAAAGCGCTGGAAGAAAAACGCTTCTACCCCGTCGGCAGCGACCAGGAAAGCGAAAGCCACTTCCAGCTGATTGCCGGTACCAACCGCGACCTGCGTGCGGACGTGCGCGAAGGGCGTTTCCGCGAAGACCTCTACGCGCGCATCAACATCTGGAACTACCCGCTGCCGGCACTCGCTGAGCGGCGCGAAGACATCGAACCGAACATCACGCACCAACTCGCCCTCGCCTCGCAGGAACTTGGCCGCACCACCCGCTTCAACAAAGAAGCGCAAGCTGCCTACCTCGCTTATGCCCTCTCGCCGCAGGCGAGCTGGCGCGGCAACTTCCGCGATTTGGCGGCGAGCATCATGCGCCTTGCCACGTTGGCGCCGCAGGGACGCATTACCCGCGAACTGGTGGACGCCGAAATCGCCCGCCTGCAATACCTGTGGCAGGACGAGCGCCCCACCACGACCGCCCTGCCCGCCGCCATCAACGCCGACGAACTTGACCTGTTCGAGCGCCTGCAACTGGAAGCGGTGATTAACATCTGCCGTCAGCACAAAAGCCTCGCCGCCGCGGGTCGCGTGCTGTACAACGTCTCGCGCGAACAGCTCGCCAAACCCAACGACAGCGACCGCCTGCGCAAATACCTGCAAAAATACGGCCTCACTTGGGCGGATGTGCAGGACGACGCATAAACGCCGCCTGTATAACCCTGCCTTCACCCCCGCAACTCCCGTACAATAACGCCTCCCAAGCCAACCACCCCCCGCATGAACCTCGCCACCACCTACACCCGCGCCCCCCTGAGCATGCACGCGCCGCTGGTGCGGGTCGAAGTCCACCTTGCCAGCGGCCTGCCGGCGATGACCCTCGTCGGCCTGCCGGAAAAAGCCGTCAAAGAAAGCAAAGACCGCGTTCGCGCCGCCATCTTGAACAGCGGCTTCGAATTTCCGGCAAAACACATCACCATCAACCTCGCCCCGGCAGAACTGCCCAAAGACGGCGCGCGCTACGACCTCGCCATCGCGCTCGGCATCCTCGCCGCTTCCGGACAAATCCCGCCAGACGCCACCGCCGCGCACGAATACCACGGCGAACTCGCCTTGAGCGGCCAACTGCGCCCGGTGAGCGGCATCCTGCCCTGCGCGCTCGCCGCTACAGACGCCCGCCGCGACATCATCACCGCACCGGAAAACCACCACGAAGCCGCGCTGGTCGCCGCGGACAACACCCACAGCGCGGGCAGCCTCGCCGAAATCGCCGCCATCCTGCACGGCCAGCGCGACTGGCCCGCGCCGCCCGCCGCCGCCCTGCGCCCACCACGCCAATACCCCGACTACGCCGACGTCATCGGCCAGCACCAGGCAAAACGCGCCCTGCTCGTCGCCGCCGCCGGTGGCCATCACGTGCTGATGAGCGGCCCGCCCGGCACCGGCAAATCCATGCTGGCGCAGCGCTTCCCCGGCATCCTCCCCGCCATGACCGAACAAGAGGCCATCGAAAGCGCCGCCATCCGCTCGCTCGCCGGTAGCGGCTTCAACCCTGCCGACTGGCGCCAGCGTCCCTACCGCGCGCCGCACCACAGCAGCTCTGCCACCGCGCTGGTTGGCGGCGGCTCCTACCCCAAACCGGGCGAAATCAGCCTTGCCCATCACGGCGTCCTCTTCCTCGACGAATTGCCCGAATTTGACCGCCGCGTCCTCGAAATGCTGCGCGAACCGCTGGAAAACGGCCACATCACCATCAGCCGCGCCGCGATGAAAAGCGACTTCCCCGCCCGCTTCCAGCTCATCGCCGCCATGAACCCCTGCCCCTGCGGCTACCACGGCGACCCCGAACGCGCCTGCAGCGACACCCCCGACCAAATCGCGCGCTACCGGCAAAAAATCTCCGGGCCGCTGCTCGACCGCATCGACATCCACCTCACCGTCGCCCGCCTGACACCCGCACAACTGCGCGCGCAGCACAGCCCCGGCGAAACCAGCGCCCACCTGCGCGCACAAAGCGAAGCGGCACGCGCCATCCAGCTGCGCCGCCAGGGCCGCGCCAACGCCGAATTAAGCGGACGCGCGCTCAACCAACACCTGCACGCCGAAGCAGACGTCCTGCCACTACTTGACCGCGCCGCCGAACGCATGCACCTCTCCATGCGCAGCTACCAGCGCATCCTCAAAGTCGCGCGCAGCATCGCCGACCTCGCCGCCAGCCCAACCGTGAGCCGCCAACACCTCGCCGAAGCCCTGCAATACCGGGGCGGCAGCGTATGAGCCGCATCCGCCAACTGCGCCTGGATGGCATCCGCAACCTCGCCGCCACCACCCTCGACCTGCACCCGCGCTGCACCCTCATCAGCGGCGACAACGGCAGCGGCAAAACCGCCCTGCTCGAAGCCCTCTACCTCCTGGGGCGCGGCAAAAGCTTCCGCGAAAACCAGACCCGCCACCTCATCAACCACGACAAACCGCACCTGCGCCTCATCGCCCGCATCGAGCGCGACGGGCGCGAACACCTGCTCGGCATCGAAAAAAGCGCGCGCGAACACCGCCTGCGTCTCGACGGCGAAAACCTCAAAACCCTGAGCGATCTTGCCGCCCTCACCCCAAACCAAATACTCAACAGCGACAACTTCGCCCTCATCGACCAAGGCCCGGAACACCGCCGCCGCTACCTCGACTAC
>ERZ773059.1447-NODE-1447-length-11653-cov-3.095275_pt1 | contig 11653 bp, 13 predicted proteins | sample MGYA00580514_ERZ773059 | MGnify/ENA primary metagenome ERZ773059 (study PRJEB29015, sample SAMEA2737981) | human oral metagenome | biome: human oral; feature: human-associated habitat; material: dental | place: China | collected 2056 ...
AAAATAAACGCCTTGTCGCCCAAATCCGATCCCTTGTTATCTCCTACGAAAAACGGCCTGATCATATTATGGTCTTTAGTTACGTAGTAGCGTCTTTCGACTTTACCTTTTCGAATAAATTCTATATATCTGTTTGTAAATTTAATCTCGCGCCTATATACAACCATAGAAAATACATACGTCAAAAGCGTAAAAGTCAGCGCTATCAAAACAGGAGAAAAACAAGTAAAAAAGCTATCGCCCCTATCGTCAAAATAGTTTATCGCAAATAAAAAAAGCGACATGGCGCAAAAAAAACGACACTCCACAAAGCGTAAAATCGATAAAGTTACTATAATCGGTGATCACGAGCGGATCTTTGTCGTAGTCTCTTGCAAATTTTCTCTCGCTAAAATTTGCTGAATTTGAGTAGTGAAAGTCACTGCTTAAATTTGAGGTTTGTTTGTCTGCTGTATTCAAATTTTATCCTCCAGGCCTACGTTTTAAAAACGTCAAATCCAATTTTAGTCAAATTTGGATAAAAATTTTAAATTCTCACTTAAAAAATAAACTCAAATTTGCTTCAATCTTATCTCATAATCATCAAAAGCAAGTCCAATTATCATTTTTTAGGTGGCAAAGAGTTTTATTTGGCCTACCTTACGGTCGCCGTAGTTGCTTGCGGTTTTAAAAAGCCGCCCATGATTCATAACTAAAAGCAGACGCAAAATCACTTCCGCATCGTCTTTTCGTCCCTCCGTCCACTATGGCGCCTTTAAAGCGACGAAATAAAGCGTCGCAAGATTTTTACATTTTTGGGGTACGGGTCTTGGCAAGTAGCTCAAATTTTAGGCAAAACCGCATTTTGCATTAAATTTTATCCAGCAACTCAAAGCTCGCGTAGTTTTTCAAACTCCTTGCAGCCCTCTTTTTCGCCTACGTCGCACGACATTTTGAGATATTTTTTCATCTTTTGCACATACTCATCCGTCATCCCGTCCCGAGCCTTATCAAAAAATTTAGCATACAAGCAGTCCGTCCCGCCGCGCTCGTCGCAGTTTTTTTGAAAAAGCGCCGACATTTTTTCGTTAATGCTAAGTAGCGTTTGATAGTACTTGGCGGCGTTTAGGCATTCGCGGCTCTCGCCAGACTCGCACGCTAGCATCGCGCAAGCTAGCTTTGAATCGCGCTCGTCCTTCGAGTCGCAGACCTTTTGCAGCGCCGCTAGACCCTTTTGTCTGTCGTAAAATGCGCTATTTTCGTCCAAACGCTTGTCCGCTAGTTGCTCGCATGAGGCTATGCTAAAGGGCAAAATCGATCCGCAAAGCGTCTCTAGTATTTTTATTTCTTTTTGGTTGCGAGCGGCATCTGCGGTCAATTTTACATCCTCTGACGCGTCGCCGGTAAAAGCCGAATTTACGACAATCGCGAAAATTAAAATTTTAAACGGATTCATATTTTTTCCTTTTATCGTCAGTTTTGTAAAAAGCGTATGGAGTATACAAATTCGGCGGGCGATTACCCGCCGCAAACGACTATTTGCTCGGCATGCTATGGTAGCAAAGTATGTTTAGCAGGATGTGTCCTTGCTTTTTGACGTCTTGATCGATGACGTCTTGTCTAAATTTCGCAGAGGTTGCCTGCTCTTTAGCTTCGGCTAGTTTGCTGCTCGGCAGGTTAAATTTAAAGTCCAGATTTTTTATCTCAAAGCCTTTGTTTCCAACTATCTTCGCGTCGATCACGGTAGCGAAAAACTCGTCAGACGCGCCCACGTAGTAGTTCGTCACGCTTCTAGCGCTTATAGGTTCACCGCTAAAAAATGCCTTGCAAACGGGAGATTTTTGCGCGCTATAAACCACGCTCTCAAGGATCCCGCCGCCAAATTCGTAAAACTTAAATTTCTTTGAGTTTTGTAGTTTTTTTATCTCGTCTTTATCGCTCAAATCCACATTTCTACCGCTATCCAGATCAATCACTATCAGAGTTTTTACGCCGTCGCCGCTTGAGTAAACCCAGCCTAGATTTTGGCTCGCCGAGTCGCTCTCGCCTGGCAATTTCACCTCGGCCCTACCCATGTAGTCGCCGAATTTTTCCTCTTTTTTGCCACCGCTCATCTCGTAGACCGTAGTCTCGGTTATAAACCCGATCTGCTATATGCTAGCGTCGTTTTTCATATATGTACGCCACGCTCTCTCTCCGCCCATATCGCCTTTAATGGCCGCGCAACCGCTAAATGCCAACGCCGCGACAGCCGCCGCTACCGTCTTAAAAATCATCGTATTTTTCATTTTATTCTCTTTACTTCTCGCCCAAAGAGCAAATTTGACTAAGCCTCGGCCCGTACCTGCGCAACTCGTTTTGGATTTTTTCCTCAAATTTAGGCGTTTTTTCGGCGACTTCTCGCAAGCCGCCAGAATTTGTAAAATTTTTTATCTGAGATTTTAAAAGTAGCGCGCCGCTTTTGGATGAAATTTTTGCCTGCGTTATAACGGCCGTGAAATGCCGCTTTTCTAAATTTTGCGCGTCGTAGTAGCTAGATACGGACTTCACGCTCACGCCGCCGCCTTTTTTAAACGCTTCGCAAACCGAAATCGGCGTCTCAAAAACTGCTACCGTCGTCAAATTTGAGCTAAATTCGTAAAATTTGATCCGCCGAGCGCCACGAAGCTGGGTCGCACTCGCTTCGTCTTTTAGATCAAACTCCGCCTCGGTATCGGCGTCTTTTAGCATAAACGCACTACCGCCGCTTTTATAGACGGCGCCGAGCCTAAAAGGTAGTCTGCTGCCCTCTTTTTTAGTAAGAGCAAAGCCCGTAGCTTCGCCGTCCTCAGGCTGAGCGCGAAAATCACGCGAGAAAAATGCCGTCAAAAAGGCAACCTCTCTAATGGCGCCGTCTGTACCCAGATATCTCGTCCAGTTATCCTCGGGAACGTCGATATTTGAGACGTCGCGCTCTGCTTTGTTTGCGCTGCTAGTGATGCCGGCACAACCGTAAAAAGCCAGGGCCGCAATAGCCGCTAGAAATAAGTTTTTCATCTCGCGCTCGCGTTTAAATTTGATAAAAGCGATCAGTTTTTAGGCGCGGCGCAAACGATATTTGATAGGATTTGCTCCTGTTTTTTAGCGTCGACGTCTATGACTTTACTCCTAAATTCCGCCGATCGAGCCCGCGTCTGCGTGCTAGCAAGTTTGCCGTCGCTAACGAAAAATTTAAAGTCTAGGTTTTTGATCTCGGCGCTTTTGCCCTTTTTCACTCCGATATCCATCAGAGTCGCGAAAAACTCGCTATTGTCGGGGTTTTCTTTATCATAATAATTAGTCACGGCATGAGCTTTTACCGTCTTGCCCGCCGCAAAACTCTCGCACACGGCGCCCGAGTCCGCGCTAAAAACTACGCTCTCTAATATGCCGCCGCCAAACTGATAAAATTTGACCTTTTTAGCTCCCCCCTTAGAGTCGCAAGCTCGTTTTTATCGCGCATATTTATGTACTGGTAGCCAAATTTTTCCTTATCATTAAGCTCTAAAACTATAAACGAAACCCCGTTTTGCACGTACATATCGCCAAGCTTCAGGTTTTGACCGTCTTTTTTTATGAGCGCCATGCCGATGATATCGCCGTTTTTTTGCGCGTAAGTTGCGCTCAAATTTTCTGAGAAAAATGCGACATCGCCGACGGCGCCGTCGTTTTCTAGATATTTAATCCAGTCCGGTTCAGGCGATACTACGCTACTTGCTAGATGATCCTGCGAAGGCATGCAACCACCCAGTAATGCAGCTAGAGCGGCTATAGATAAGTTTTTTTTCACTATTTTTTTTCCTTTTTTACGGAGTAAATTTAGTTATTTGCCGAGGCAAAAGTTGCTAAACATTTCGTCTAAAATTTCGCTTCTCTCAAACGGCTTCGTGATTGACGAGATTTGCTCTATTGCCGTGTTTAACTCATAAGCAAAAAGCTCAAGTTCGGACCCCGCTAGCAAATTTAACGCTCTTTTTATCGCCTTGCTCGCCGCCTCGCAGCTTGAAATTTGACGAGCGGAATTTAGTAGTATCTCGCTCGTCTCCTGCGCGTCGAGATAGGTTTTTAGGCTATTTATTATCTCGTCCGTTCCTTGCTTTGCGCAGATTTGTATCGGATTTTTGGGACTTGTAAATTTAACGCCGAGGTCGCATTTATTTAGAACGTAAAAAATCTTTTTTTGCGAGTTTTTTAAAAGCTCCAGGATCTCGTTATCCTGCTCATCAGCCTCCTGCGACGCGTCAAAAACGGCCAGGATGACGTCGGCCTCCTCGATAGCTCGTAGCGAATACGAAATGCCGATCTGTTCGATCTTGCCCGCGTTTTTGCGGATGCCTGCGGTATCGATGATGCGCACGAGGTGAGTACCGATTTTTAGGGCTTCTTCGATGCTGTCTCTAGTCGTACCCGCCTCGTCGCTGATGATTGCGCGCTCGTAGGACAAAAGCGAGTTTAAGATCGAGCTTTTGCCGACGTTTGGCTTGCCTACTATCGCGATTTTAAAGCCCTCGAGTAGCCCTTTTCTACTCTGACTTATGGCTACGATTTTATCTAGTTTGGCGCTGTTTTGTTGTAGCATTTGACTGATACTTTCTAGCAGATCAGCAGGCAGATCATCATCGGCGTAGTCGATGCTAGTCTCCACAAATGCCAGAGTTTTTACGAGCTCGGAGCGGATTTCATCCACAAATTTAGCTAGATCGCCTCTCATCGTGCGGGCGATGATTTTGACGCTATCCTCGCTTTTTGCGTTGATTAGCGAATTTATCGCCTCGATCTTGCTAAAATCCATCTTGCCGTTTATGAGAGCGCGCTTGCTAAACTCTCCTGCACGCGCGAGTCTGGCGCCGTTTTTGATGAGCTCGCCTAGGATCAAATTTGCCACCACTAGTCCGCCGTGAAGCTGAAACTCCACCACATCCTCGCCCGTGAAGCTATGTGGGGCCTTAAAGTAAATAAGCAAGGCTTCGTCTATGAGCTCGCCTTCGGCGTAAATTTTAGTTAGAGTCGCGTAACGCGGGACAAGAGAGGTGATTTTGGTGAGTTTTAGAGCTAGGCCAAGGGCGTCCGCGCCACTTAGCCTGATGATAGAGATCGAGCCTACGCCGTGTGCAGTGGCGACGGCTGCTATGGTCTCGTTCATCTTTTGATAAAGTCATTCACGACTACGAACTGCCCGTCGCTATTTGACTTTACGCTTACGTATTTGTCGGGGAATTTTTCGCGCAGTTTTTCAAGGGCGATCTTAATCAAAACGCCGTCTAAAGACTTGGTTTTGGCTTTGCCCGTCTCCTCCACGCGCTCGATTATACCTTTTAGATACTGATCGATCGCTGCTTCTTGATTTTGCAGAAATTGCGCGATCTCAAGACGCACCGCAAGGCCGTATTTTGAGCTGATCCAATTATAAAGCAAATACGAAATCGCCTTGTAGCGGTAGCCCTCCTTGCCGATGAGCAGCGCCGCATCCTCGCCGTCAAGCTCGACTATCACAGTCTCGTCGTCAAATTTGCGCACGTCTATCTTGTTTATAGTAAAGAAATTTCCGCCAAAAAGCTTCTCTACGCCCTGCTTTATCTCAGGCAGGACTTTGTCAATGTCGGCTTTTGGTTTTTGCTCTTTTTGTTTTTGACCCGAGGTGCGGTCGGCACGGGAGTCTTGTTTTTCTTTTTTAGTTAAATTTGGCGTTGCTTGCATCAAATTTGCCTCGCCGCCGGAAGCATGCGAGCCTAAATTTTCGCCAGCTGCGCTTTTTTCATCGCCTTCGTAAAAGTCGTTTTTATTAAAGGTATCGATGATCGAGTGATCGAGGATGTTTTTGCCGCTATCTTTTTTAGGTTGTTCTTTTTTGTGCTGCTCTTTTTCTTTTACTTGTACTTGAGGCTCTTTTTGCGGTTGTGCTTCTTCGACTTTAGGCTCGTTTGCCGCGCTCGTTTCGTTTTGCTTTGCCGCATGATTTTTGTGATGTTCGTGGCGATTTTTATGATTTTTTTTCTTTTCGCTTTTATGATTTTGCTCTTCGCTAGAGTTCTCTTTTTTCTTAAATTCCTTCTTTTTCTCGCCGCCGTTTTCTTTATGACCGTTTTCGCGGGCGGCTTGAGGGGCTTTTTTTGCTTCTTTATGCGCGCCCTCTTTTACGGCTTCGATGATCGCCGTTTTTTTAAAAAATCCCAAAAAACCAGCGCTCGGGTTTTGTAAAATTTTAATATCAAGCTCCGTGACTGAGCAGTTTAGCTCCTCGGCGGCCTTTTGAAAAGCCTCTTGTAAATTTTCAGCTTCGATTCGCATTAGGCCTTTACCTCGGTTTTCTTGTGCTTTTCAAAGAGTTTATTTACAAAAACTTGCTGAATAACCGAGCAGACGTTGTTTACGAACCAGTAAAGCGTAAGTCCCGCAGGGAAAGTCACGAAGAAAAACGTAAAGATAAGCGGTAAAAATTTCATTATCTTTTCTTGCATCGGATCGCTAAAGGTCGTCGGCGTGAGCTTTTGCTGAAGGAACATCGTCGCCCCCATCAAAATAGGCAACACAAAATACGGATCCATAACCGAAAGGTCGTGTATCCATAGTATCCACGGCGCAGCTTTTAGCTCGATCGCGTTTAGCAGTACTCGGTAAATCGCAAAGAAAATCGGGATCTGCATAAGTATCGGCAGGCAGCCGCCCATAGGGTTCGCGCCGTTTTTCTTATATAGCTCCATCATGTGCATATTTAGCTTTTGCGGATCGCCTTTGTATTTGGCTTGCAGCTCTTTTACCTTCGGCGCTAGATCTTTTAGCTTGTTCATCGATAGCATGCCTTTGTAGGTTAGCGGGAAAAGCACGATCCTGATAACCAGCGTTAGTACGACGATCGCCCAGCCCCAGTTGCCGATATAACCGTAAAGCAAATTTAAAAACGCGAACATCGGCTTTGCTATAAAGGTAAACCAGCCGTACTCGATGACGTCTACGAGCTCCTCGTTGATCTGACTTAGAGTAGCGTGGTCTTTGGCGCCGATGTAGCCTTTGGCTTTAAAATTTTGCTCGCCTTTTACAAATATTACCGCATTGCCCGCGCCATCTTTTGAAACGACTGGGTTTAAAAGTCCGTCAAATTTGAAAAATAAGGCCGTATAGTATCTGTCGCTTGCTGCGGCTATGTTTACGTTATTAAAGCTCTCAGTCGCGTCTATGTCGCCATCCTCGATGATGGTTAGCTTGCCGTCGTTATGCTTAAGAAGTGCGCCATGCACGGTGTAGCTGTCGATAGCGACGCTTGGACGAAATCCCGGAGTTACGTAGTATTCGCCAGCACTTACGCTAAGATCCAGATCGTAGCTTCCGTTTGGATAAAATGTGATCTTTTTGGTTACGCTAGAGCCCTCTAAATTTTGCGTTAAGACTATGCTTTTTGGCTCGCTAGTTAAATTTATCTCGCTAACGTCGCTCATGTAAGCCACTTTAAAAGCTTGCTCATTTAAAGCTTTGTCGCTAAAGCGAACTTCAAGCGGCAACGGCTGCGTGCCGGCTAGCTCTATGCGCTCGCCTTCGGCGTTTTTATATTTTTCATCATTTAGATAAAATTTAGAAATCCTGCCCAGCTCGTCGATATGCGCCTCAAAGTGTTCGCCCTTTATCACAGCGATCTCGCGGCTTTGCGTAGTTGCAGTCTGCGGAGCGCTAGTAGCCGATGCGGTATTTGTACTCGGAGCGGCATTTGCTTGCCCTGCCTGCTGCGCTGCAACGGTTTGATTTTGATCTAACGGCAAATTTTTAGGAATAAAAAAATAATCGTAAGCGATAAAAAAGATAAAAGATAAAACGGTCGCTAATAACACGCGTTTTTGAACTGACATATTGTCTAACACTATTTTTCCTTTTGAAAGTCTAAATTTTTAATAACGTAGAATTTATTTTTTTTATACGGGACGAACCAAAATGCAATATGTGATTTTAAATTTTGATTGGATATAAAAAAAGAGTTGAAATTTTTACTGATGACGGGGTAGTCGATGCCGCCTTTAAAGAGTTGATTACAGCGTAAAATTCTAAAAATAACCGCGAAGAGCGCTGAGAAAAAGCCGTTAAATTTGAACTGCCAAACGGCAAATTCCGAGCATGAGGGATAGTATCTGCAAGACTTCGGAGTAAATTTGGAAATATAATCTTGATATGCTTTTATCAAAAATAAAATAGCTTGTTTTATCATTTTCATATGCCTGATTTTATACATCCGAGTTTTTTCATAGCCCAAGAGATATTTTTTTTGAGCTTTAAAAACGAGCTTTTATCTAGCCCGTTTTTAACGACTATCACGTAAATGCCGTCCGCAAGCTCATTTGAAATCTCGACGACGACCGCTCGCAAAAGTCTTTTACATCGATTGCGAACGACGGCTTTGCCCACCTTTTTGCTGGCTACGACGGCTAGTTTGTTTTCATTGTAAGGCTTAAAAAAGACTATTGCCTCCTCGCAGTGCCATTTAATGGCCTCTTTGTAGACGCTTGAAAACTCCTTTTGGCTGCTTATAGGGCTAAATTTGCTTAAACGGCCAATCTTGCTCTGCCTTTTGCGCGTCTTGCGTTTAGTACTTTGCGGCCGTTTTTAGTTTTCATGCGGACGCGAAACCCGTGAGTGCGTTTTCTAGGGGTTTTATGAGGTTGGTATGTTCTTTTCATAAATTTTTCCTTATGGTGATTTTGATATAAGTCGGTGATTTTATCAACAAATCGCTTAAAATCATTTTAATAAATTTTTAAACTTCGTTTTAAAATAATAAAAATATAATCGCTCATTAAAATTTAGGAGCAAATTTGCCTTACGCTATTAGAAAAGCCGTTAGAGCGGACATTGCAGCCGTTTGCGAGCTGGTTAAAGAGCTGGCCGCGTACGAAAAAAAGAGCGATGAAGTAAAATTTACGCCCGAAATTTTCGCGGGGTCTGTTTTTGAGAAAAACTATGCCAGGATTTTAGTCTGCGAAACAGAAGGTAAAATCATCGCCTACGCGATATATTTTTACACGTTTTCCACGTTTTTGGGACTTGGCGGGATATATCTGGAGGATCTATACGTCCAAAAAGAGCATCGCAACAAAGGCATAGGAAAAGAGTTTTTTAAATGTTTGGCCAAAATTTGCAAGGACGAAAATCTGCAACGCCTCGAGTGGGCGTGCCTGCACTGGAACGAGCCGGGCATCAAATTTTACGAAAAAATGGGCGCGAAAAACCAGTCCGAGCAGTGGCGAAACTACCGCTTGGACGGTGAAAATTTAAGCAAACTAGCGCTTTGATTTATCTGTTTTTAACGCCCTTTTGGATATCATCGCGCGATGAGTTACGCAAACGAAATTTTAAGAGAGCTTTACTATCTGAGGGCGTTCGGATATAAATTTGCCGATTTTTCGCCTTCGTCCGTGGCCTTGCCGAGAAGCCTTGCCGAACTAAACGCAAGCATTAAAGAGTGTAATCTATGCGAGCTTTGCAAGAGCGCAAACCACGCGCTAACGGGCCTTGGAGATAAAAGCGCTAAGGTGGTTTTCGTATTTGACGCGCCAAACGCCGCGGAGGATGCGAGCGGAGAGTTTTTAGCAGGCGACGATAAGTTTTTACAAAATTTAAACGAGCTAGCAGGACTTAAAAAAGATGAAATTTACGTCACGAGCCTGCTAAAATGCAAGCCCGCCGCCAAAGTTCCGGCAAGCGCATACGAGCTTTGCGAGCCGTATTTTAGCGCAGAAGCCCGTCTAGTAGCGCCAAAACTCATCGTAGCGCTTGGCGAAGAGGTCTTTTACAAAATGACAAAACAAAGCGCGCAAAGCTTTGAGGCAATAAGGGGAAACATAATGAAATTTAAACACTCGGCATTACTGGCGACTTATTCGCCAAGCGTCGTAGCGAAAAATCCAAGCAAAAAAGAGCTGTTTTTCAGCGATTTAAAAAAGATAAAAGAGTACCTATGAGAAAAATTTTAACCGCTTTACTGATCTGCTCGGCGTTGTTTGCTAGGAGCGATAAGCCCTCCGATATCCCGCCGGCTAGCGAAATTTATATAAATTTAGAACCGACGAAATGCAACGACACATGTTTGCTAGAACTCGTTAGAGAAGGTCTTTTACACAGCTTTTTGGCTCGTTACGAGGGCAGCTCGAACCAAGAAATTTTACAAGCCTTTAACGCGCTAAACGGCTCATACGTAAACGCCGGCACCGAAAATCTGACGCCAAGCTCAAACGCCGAGTTTAAGATCGCCGTCATCATCCCGCAAGATAGCATAAAAAGCTACGCAGGCGTCGTCTCAAACGCGGTTATAGCCTATGTAGTGAGGCAAAATGCCGCCATCGAAGTTAAATTTTACAACATCGGCAACGAGGCTCCGAGCGCTATCGACGGCGCGCTAGCACGCGCTAGAAGCGAAAATATCGCCTATATCATCGCGCCGTTTACGCCTGTTGGCGCAAAATATCTAAACGAGGTTTTAGATCCGTCTATAACGGCTTTCGTGCCGACGCTACACATCTCTAGCGTCGATTCGCCGCAGGATAATTTGATATTTGGCGGTATAGACTATAAAGGGCAAGTCGAGAAGCTGCTAAATTTCTCAAACGGCCAAGTCGCGGCGTTTTCTGACGGCAGCGCGCTAGGAGCGGCACTAAATCGCTACGCGGACGAGCTTAGCGGCGGGCTAGCCTACGAAAACGAGATCGCAAACGGCGTCACCGACCTAAAGTCAATGCTCTCTGGCAACTCGAGACTAAGCGGCGCGACCGTTTTCCTAAACGTTCCGCTCGTGAAAGCCTCGATGGTGAGCTCTCAGATGCGCCTTTACGATGTCAAATTTAATGCTCTTTTAAGCACGCAGATAAACTACGCGCCAAGCATCTTTAAACTCATGCAACCACAAGATAGAGAAAAGCTCTATATAGCCAACTCGATTTCTAAAACCGACAGTGCACTAGACTCAAACAACGAAATCTTGGGGCAAAATTTGAACTTCAACTGGGTAGGATACTCCGCTAGCGCCGGGCTTGACTACATCTACGCGACCTACCTAAACCGCGGCGCGCAGAGGCTTTTTAACGAGAGTGTCGAGGACTCGCAGATCATCTATGATACAAAGGTTTTAAAAGCCGGCGAATACGGCTTTTACGAACAATAAGAGGAGAGAAAATCCACTATCTCCTCGCTCATCTTAGCGGGCTTCATGTTGCTAACAAACGCAACCTCGACGTCCGCTTCAAAGACGAGCTCGGGTTCGCATTTGCCGCTTAAATTTGCGATTTTATAAATTTTTTGATTTATGAGCGCAGAGGCTTTTTTTAGGCTTGCCACGCTCGTTTTTACCTCGAGTAGATCGCCAAGGATGGCCGGTTTTTTAAATTTCGCCCAAATCTCGCTCAAGACAAAATGCCCGTCCTTGCTAAAAGGCTTAACATCCGAATCAAAAAACATTTGGCTGCGTGCCCTTTCGCAGTACTTTATATAGTTTGCGTGATAGACTATGCCGCCCGCGTCGGTATCTTCGTAGTAGATTCGTATTTTCACGGTCGCTCCTTAGGCTTTTAGATCAAGCCCCATTTTACCGACTTTTCTTAAAAGCTCCATTATATCCGTCCCTTTTTCCTGTTCGGCTTTTAAGAAATTTTCAAAGAATTCTCGCCTGATGTCTTTATCTACG
>ERZ773059.1458-NODE-1458-length-11619-cov-16.536838_pt1 | contig 11619 bp, 12 predicted proteins | sample MGYA00580514_ERZ773059 | MGnify/ENA primary metagenome ERZ773059 (study PRJEB29015, sample SAMEA2737981) | human oral metagenome | biome: human oral; feature: human-associated habitat; material: dental | place: China | collected 2056 ...
AGGCGCCACCACCGCCCCCGAACCCGCCCCGGCACGCCCCCAAAAGCGGCACACCAGCAGATGCCAAGGCCGCAATGGATACAAACAATCGACGACGCACCAGTCCACATCTCCTATCGCGACTTCGTCCATGAGAACGAAATCAAAAACAAAATACTTGCCGGGTGTGCCCTAATGCCCTTAGGGCACACCCGGCAAGCATCTCAATCTAGATGGTCACCAGCCAAACAAGCCACCGCCCTTCTTGACCTCGCCGAAAGCGTCATTGACCTTGTCGACAATAGTCTGAGCAAGGCCATCCCCCTTGCCCTTGATGGCGGTCGCGACTGCGGCAACCAGCAACGCTACAATAAGAGCAATACCTGCATACTCAATCATAGCCTGGCCTCGCTCGCTATCACGCAGATCATAGCAAGCCTGCTGGACGCGAACCTGAAGACGGAGTAGAGCACTGTTGTTCATGATGATCTCCATGTAAGTTATCCATTGGGATCAAGAGACTTATCTACATTCCTAATAAAGCCCTCATCCCTGCTGACAAGTAACAATCTATAGGTGGTGGCATTCCCTTGGCAGGGGCGATTGCCCCGATCAGCGCCCCCGGTTGCGCCCCAGCCAGGCAGACACGGCCTCGGAGCGGTTGTGGACATCGATCTTCGGGTAGGCGGCGTTGAGATAGTTCTTGACTGTTCGCTCGGACAGGAACAGACGGCCAGCGATCTCCGCGTTAGACAGGCCGCTGGCGGCCAGGTCAAGGATCTCGGCCTCCCGGTCGGTCAGGTGCTCGCGTAGAGGATTGGGGAGGTCGTCGTCCGAGGGATGGAGCATAACGTCTGCTGCTTCTCTGCCCAGGACCAGTCCGCCGTGCCTGCACGTCTCGATTGCCCCTGCTACCTCGGTGACACCGAGTTGGCCATGCACCAAGTATCCACGCGCCCCTGCGTCCAGCGCACGCCGAATCAATTCAGGATCCTTCATAGAGGTAAGCATAATGACAGAAGCGTTACCAACAAGTTCCGGAAGAATATCAAGGCCGCTGCGTCCTGGTGGCATAGACACATCCAGAAGAATAATATCCGGCGAGTGGGCTGCGGCCGTTTCGAGCGCTGTGAAAGCGTCTTCCGCCTCTAGCGTCTCTGTCACCGTGTCGACCCGGCCAAGAACCGCCTGAAGGCCTGCTCTTACAATCGAGTTGTCATCCACGATCAAAACTTTTGTCACGGTTCCTCCATGTGGTCCTTATTGTCTGTACCCGGTGTGAGGTGACTGAGGGGGACGCAGAGGTTTGTACGCAGACCGATGCCCGGTTCTGGACGTGAATCAATTGTAAGGGTAGCTCCCAGCAAACGTGCGCGTTCTTGCATACCTTCCAGACCGTAATGGCCTTCTGGATGAAGGGACTTAATATCTGCCCCTCGGATCCCAATTCCATCATCGCTCACTTCCAAGAGTAGTTCGTGATTCTCAACCCGCGCGGAAAAACTGACGGCACGAGCGTACGCATGCTTCTCAATATTAGTAAGGGCCTCTCCGAGCACGCGCTGAAGCTGCCACATTGATTCTGGTGAGCATGACAGATGAGGTGCCGACTCTGCGCCGGTGCATGTGGCTGCGATTCCAGTTCGGTTGCTCCATCGGCTGACCTCATCTGTGAGAGCGCCTATGGCATCGTTCTCAGTATTCACTCGAAGGCCGTCCAGGACGAGTCGCGCTTCGCGGCTAGCCTCGTCTGCGGACTCGAAAAGTACATGGCTGAGGTGGGCGCACTCGTGGTGCTCGGCCTGGAGCGAGGCGTCAAGAGTCTCGGTGAGCATTCTGATCCCGTGCACGCTCTTGGCCAGCGAGTCGTGCAGATCTCGAGCGATAGCAAGACGCTCGGCCAGGGCCCGCTCGTCGGCCCGAGCGGCGGTTGCTGCAGCGGAGAACTGGCCGACCTCCTCGAACTGGCTTCGCAGGCGATACCCGAGCAGAACTCCTGCACACACGCCCAATGCTGAAGCTGCCATTGATTTTGAAGATATAGGAGTATTGACTAGCCTCATTAAGGAGATTATGGAAATCGTACCTGTAGTCCAGATTATCGCCCAGTTCGTGGTCGTCAGTCCGATGAGCAAGGCTGAGACGAGAGCATAAGCGAGCGACAGATAGATTGCGTCGTCAAAGAAACTCGGAAGAGCGATGATAATCGTGCCGGTAACGACGAGATCGACACAGGGGAACCGCCAACTGCTCATTAGATATTTAGGGGACTTGTGAATAAGCCACATGGGGATCCAGCTCATTCCTGCTCCAAAGAGCAGAACTACTGTTGAGTATGCGGGCGCCTCGCTGGTGAGAAGTCCGAGTTCTCCGGCCAACAGAATTCCGAGCCTAATGTCGCAGACAACAATAATAGTGCTGAATAGGCTTTGGTCGTGGACAATCGTCGCCAGAGTCGGGCGCGAAAGTGTCTGCGAAACCATGATCATCCTCCAAAAAGACTGGAGAAGACGTCGCGGTTGGCATACAGCATGCCGCCCATCATGAGGATAATGGTGCCGGGCACCATGGTGATCGAGGCGACAAGAGAGACTTTGGGCTGAGCCTTGCTTGCGGCACGCTTCACCTGCTGTGCGCGTTCGCGTCTGATCTCCTTGACGATAGCAGCTAGAGCCTCACCGATGGGAGTTCCCAACTCTTCCGACTGGAGAAGGGCGGTGACAAAGGTTTCTATATTTTCTGATCGGCATCGCTCCTTTGTGGCAGTGAAAGCGTCGCGTCTGGAAACGCCCAGACGCATCTCATGGAGAGTCGTGAGCATTTCCTCGGAGACGGGGCCGTCGAAGTTGTCGCACACGCGCTCAAGTGCGCTTCGGAAGGATAGCCCCGAGTGGACGACAACAGCGAGAACATCAAGAAAGTCCGGCAGATCTCGATCAATTGCTGATTGGCGTGCACGAAGAGATTGGAGCAGCCACAGGTACATCCAGCCCGAGAAAACAAGGGAGCTGATCAATCCGTAGAGTGGGTAGCCGATGAGAATAAATAAAATGAGTAATATTAAACTTAGGGCGATAAATCCTGCTTCTCTTTGAATGAAGAGATCCAGGGTTAATCCTTCTGGATTTCCTGCGCTCCTCAACCGTTTGTCAAGGGCGCGCAGGCGAACAGGCCCATAGAGGCGGCGAAGAGCACGTTGTGCGCGTAGCCCTAGGGCGTCAATAAGACGCAATGTGGGGCGTTGAGAATCGATATTTGACACAACATCAGTACTGTTGCCAAAAATCTGTTCAGTTCCGTCGTCCCGCATCATTCGAATACCGTTGGCTGTGGTGAGCACAAGAAGTGCCGAAAGGAAGGCTATCGCTAATGCTGTCATATTCAGACCTCCACTCGAGAGACAATCCTCATGAGCAGCATGCCCACTCCGAAGCAGGCTAGGGCGGCCAGAAGGATGATGCGTCCGACAAACGATGCGACCATGTCATCGAGCACGCCGGGCTTCATAATATTGAGCAATATCACAGAAGTGAGACCAAGAAATGGCACAATATATCCGCTGAACGCAGATGCGAGGATCGCTGTGCGCACCTCGCGGTGCAGCTGCTTGCGATCCTCCAGCGCCATGGCGATATCCTGCAGTGCGGAAACCAGGGCACCGCCGGACTTGGCCTGAATTATAATGGTCCGTACCAGCACATTGAGCTCTCGGGATGGCATGCGCTCCGAGAGATCGGTGAGCGCGTCGTCCAGCCCCCAACCGAGAGCCATCTGAGACACGACGCGCCCCAGCTCCTCATTCGCGGGGGCGGGCATCTCCTTGGCAGCGAGGGCGAGAGCACGTTCCATGGACATGCCGGCAGATGTTCCATTGGACAGAACCCGGGACACCTCCGGGAGTTGTGCGATAAAATGCTCGGCCCGCTGGATGGCGCGACGCTGAAGCCACCGGAAGAAGATAAACGGTACTGCTGCAGCCAGTAGCCCACCGGAAATTCTGCCAATAAAGGGTCTGGCCCCCAGGAACACGAGGACAACTGCCACTACGAGGACGAGCTCTGTCGTCGCAACGTTCCAACTGAGCCCGGCACCCGACAGCCGCCGACGCACCGGACGATTAATGCTGAGGCTCCCGATAAGAGCCAGGAGACGCGCTACGGGGCCGTGGCTGTCCTCGCTGGTCATGCCCAGCCCCTGGGCAACCTCGGCGGTACGGCCGGCATTGAAGCCGATGGTGAGGGCTGCAGCACCGCCCGCGATGACTGTCGCGGTGGTTGCGAGAAGAATGAGTCCGATGCCGCTCACGAGGCCGCTCCGATCACTCTGAGACTGTCCGGGAGCGGTTGTCCATGCCTAAGCACCCGTTGCGCCATGGACTCTGGAATGCCACGGAACTCGAAGGTTCCCTGGCTGCTGCGGCGTGTTGCGTGGACATAACGCAACAGGGAGGACGTCGTGTAGTTCTCGCGGTGATGAGACGTCACCGCCTCAATGGTGCTCACCCGGCGGGCGCCCGTGGCGTCGCGCTCCAGCTGGATGATGATGTTAATGGCCCCGTTGATCTGATCCCGTACGGTCTCCACCGGAAGGGTGACGTCCGACATGGAGGAGAGCGTCTCCAGTCGGCTGAGCGCATCGATCGCGGAATTCGCGTGAACAGTGGTGAGTGAGCCCTCATGGCCGGTGTTCATGGCCTGAAGCATGTCCAGGGTCTCGCCGCCGCGGACCTCGCCGACGATGATCCGGTCCGGCCGCATACGCAGCGAGTTGCGGACCAGGTCGCGAATAGTCACCTGGCCGCGCCCTTCGGTGTTGGCGGGGCGGGCCTCCAGACGCACCACATGAGGCTGCTGCAGCGAGAGCTCGGCGGCGTCCTCAATGGTGACAATGCGTTCGCGCTCCGGGATCGTGCCGGACAGGGCGTTGAGGAAGGTGGTCTTACCAGAACCGGTTCCCCCCGAGACGAGGATGTTGAACCGTGCTGCCACCAGGGCGCCGAGCAGGTCCGCGGCCTCCTGAGGCAGGCTGCGGCGCGCGACAAGATCCGCGAGGCGAAAGGGCTGGGGGAAGCGACGGATCGTGATCGTCGGTCCGTCGAGGGCGAGCGGCGGGATGATGACATTGACGCGCTCGCCGCCGGGCAGCCGAGCATCCACCATGGGGCTGGACTCGTCCACACGGCGATTGACAGACGAGACGATGCGGTCAATGACCTGATAAAGCTCGGCCTCAGAGGTGAAGCGGGTGGGAACCCGCTCAATCCTGCCGGAGCGCTCCACGAAGACGTCGTCCGCACCGTTGACCATGATCTCGGTGACGCTGTGATCTGCGATAAGCGGTTCGAGGACGCCGAGCCCCACGGCGTCGTCAATGATGCGCTTGACCAGCCACGTCCTCTCCCGGGGCGACATGACCGGCCCCTCGAGCGAGAGGATTCGGGACAGGACGCGCTCCAGCCGTGCGCGCTGCTGCGGTCGCTCCAGGCCGGCCACCTCATCCAGGTCGACCTCCTCCAGCAGACGGGTCCGGTACTGCGCGACAAGGTCCTCGCGGCTGCCGGACACCTGGCGCTTGCCGCTCACGGGCTGCGCCACACGGTCTCGCAGCGCCATCTCAGTCCTCCGGGAAGTAGGCGGTCCGAGTCACGGTGACGTCCTTACTGGTGAAGGACGGCAGCCCAATGGGGACCCGCGCCGTCACCTGCACGCAGTGCTCGGAGCCGCAGCCGTCAGTAACGGACTCGAGGGTGACCCAGTCCGGCAGCGCCTTCTCCGCAGCGGCGGAAGCGGACCGTCCGAGCATGGCGGCGCGGGCGGCATCGCGGGCGGCGGCGCTCGTCGAGGTGACGGTAGACACGGCCAGGAAGCCCTGGATCAGGAACATGGTGATGATGACAAGAAGTGGAATGAACAGGACGAGTTCAATATCGAGAACGCCGCGCTCACTGCGGTGCAATCTGCGCAGCATCTGCCGTGGGGAAGCGGATCGCGAAGACCGCAAGGACGTGGATGAGATTGTCATGATCGGCTCTCCCGGACGATTCCCGCCTTGGCGGAGGTGTGAAGCTGTACGACCGAGGGCACCGGCAGGGTGACGGTGACTCTGTCGTCGACACCTCGGGTAATGGTCATGTCCGAGCTGTAGGCCTCGGGCAGATGGTCGGCGACCTCCTGGTAGACCTCATCCGAGCTCATCCCGACGCCGTAGCTGTGCGCCGCTTCCTCCGCGGCGTGATTGGCGTACATGTAGGACACCCCGTAACCGAGAAGCTGGACGCACAGCAGGAGCGCCGCCGTGGCGAAGGCGAAGACAACGGGGAACTCCACCATGACCTGGCCCCTCTCGGAGCGCCCTCGGCGGCGTTTGCGCTTCCGCTGCTGAGGACGCGGCTGCGCCTCCTCCGGTCCCGGCGAGGCCGGTCCCAGCGCGCCGGCCTCATCAGCCAGCGCTGCGACAGCGACAGAGCGGGCGGCCTTGGCCAGGACAGGCACCTTCGCCGTGAGCAGCGCGTTCGAGTTGACCGCCATCTCGATCTGCCCGGTGAGGTCGGGAATGCTGGTCGCCAGCGGGATACTCGCCATCCGCGCCGCCGTCTTGGGCTGGATCTCGCGCTGGCGACCACTGCGGTTGACGATAAGTCCCATTGAGCGCCCACGGGCGATGTCGAGCCGATTGAGGGCCTCCGTCAGCCGTCGCACGGAGCGCACGGCCGGGGTGTCGGGGGTCGTCACCACGAGTACGCGGTCGGCGGAGTCGAGCGCCATGGCCAGCACGTCATCCAGGCGGCTGCCGCAGTCCAGCACCACATGGTCGAACTGGTAGCGCAGCATGGAGATGACCTGACGGGTGGCGGCCTCCGTCATGGCCTCCCCCGCCTCGCCGTGGTCCGGCGCAGGCAGTAGGGCGATCCCGCCCGGCAGCGGGTACATGACCTCCGAGACCTCCCGGGCGCTCGCCTCCGCGGCGATGTCCACCAGGTCCGTGATCGAGCGCCGCACGGACAGTCCCGTCATGGCGGCGAGGTCGCCCCCGCGCACGTCGAGGTCCACCAGGCAGGTGCGGTCGTGCCGGGCGAGCTGGGCGGCCGCCATGAGCGCCACCGTCGAGGTGCCGACACCGCCCTTGGCCCCGACGACGGCGATGACGGTGCCAATGCGGTGAGTACTGAGACTGTCCCGGGAGCTCGCCTCATTGCGGGCCGCCTGTGACCACGCCAGCACCGGCTGGAGGCGATTGGTCAGCTCCTCCAGCGAGAGCGGCAGCGAGAGCACGGTGCGCGCGCCCGCGTCCATGGCGGCGGTGAGGACCTCGGCGCTTCGGCCGCGGGTGAGCAGAACCACGGGGATGAGCGGGTGGGCGTGGGAGATCTCCTGCACGGCGGACAGCGCGGAGACGTCCGCGAGAGCCTCGTCCACGAGGACGCAGGAGACGTCGTCGGTGCCCAGGACCTCGCGCAGGCGGTCGAAGGAGTCCGTGGACACGACCTCGCCGAGGCCCTCCGCCTCCGCAACGGCCGCAGTCACCTGAAGACGGATCTGCTCGTCACTGGTCAGTAGGTACTGCATCACTAATTACCTCCAGGGGTGGCCGGGGAGCCCGTCGAGTATTCGGGATTGCCGACAGAGCTGTCATCGCCCTCGCGGCGCAGCAGGAGGCGCACCTTCTTGGAGAAGCTCTCGGCGTAGGCGAGCTTGAGGGAGTCGTCCGGGGTGAGGGCGAAGGTCACCGGTACGGCCTCTGACTCCTTGAAGTCGCCCGAGGAGCTCTCGTCCTCCACCGTCGTGGCGACGCCGACGTCGGTGATGAGCGCATTCTGGATAATGACCTGCGCCGTCTGCTGCTTGGTGTTGGGGTCCTCGATCGTGGAGACGACGTCGACGCGCGAGCCGGGTGCGACCTTGCCGGCCACGCCGGTCTCGGCGTCGACCATGATCGTCACCTCGCGATAGCCCTCGGTCAGCTGCGGCGGGTCCTGGAGCATGCTGGCCTGGAGAACGGAGCCCTTGCTGTAGGAGGAGGCCGTCACCTTGCCCTCGAAGTCGGACAGGCTGTGGACCGCGTCCTTGGGGACCCACCGCTCGGGCACCTCGACGGAGGTGACGTCCTCGGCGGTGATCTCATGCAGCTCGGTCACGTCCTTCGACAGCTCCAGCACGGTGGTCTTGGGGCCGACCTGCGAGGAGACGGACTGGACGTAGTTGAACACCGCCACGAAGGTGACGATGGCTCCGAGGACCGTGACAAGAATGAGCAGGACCCCTCGCCGTTGACGCGGATTCATCGGGTCTCCTTTGATGGGTTGGGGGCGAAGGCGGGCGGCATGGGAGGTGCGGAGAGCGCGGAAGTTGCGGAAGGCGCAGGCGGTGCAGGGGACGCGGAAGCTGCGGGAGGCGCGGGGGATACGGGGGACCCTGAAGACGCAGAAGACCCTGAGGACGTTGAGGATCTTGAAGGCACCGAGGCCATTGAAGACATTGAGGTCATTGAGGGCACGGAATCGGGTGCGATGGCCGCCGGCGGAGGTGCGGGCACGGGGTGGAACGTGCCCGCGTAGGGCCAGGTGCCGCACATGAGGCATCCTGTGGGGGTGGCCAGCAGGCCGCAGCGGGAGCAGATGGTTCGGGCGACGCGGGCCAGCGCCTCGTTGGCCAGCGGGCTGGGGTCGGCGTCGAGCACCGTCATCTCCGCCCACGCCTTCGTCGGCCAGCGCCGGGACATCGGCAGGAGCGACTCCCGGTGGAGTCCCAGCTGGGCGAGGTTCGCGGTGACCCGGCCCGACTCGTCGTCGGCCGCCCAGACGGCCAGGCGGCCCTTCTCGGGCGCTGTCCACGTGGAGCTGCCGAGCCTGACCACCCGCCCCCGATTCAGGTCCAGCTCGAAGCGGGACCCTGGCAGCATGCTCTGCAGGTGCTGGCCGAGAGAGGGGGCGGGGCTGGTGAGCCTGCTGACCGACGTGAGCACGACACGGGTGCGCAGTGCGGGACGCAGCGCGTCGGCGACGACCGGGGCCTGGCCGAGCGCCTGCGGGCCGAGCAGGCACAGGCAGTAGGCGAGCACTCGGAACCGGGTCTCGGACTCGTCGAGCGGGAGCACCCCCAGCGCGCTGCGGTTCAGGACCGCACGGACCTGGCGGGCATCGTGCTCGTCCTTGCCAGTGCGGCACAGCAGGAGGGCGGGGGCAGGAGCCAGGCCTTCGAGGAGCGTGATGGCCTGGAACACGTCCCGGTCGCTGGCGGCCTCGGCCTGGGGCTGGGAGCCGGTGAGCACAAGCATTCGCAGAGGGACTTTCTGTTCGTCGCTGCCGCGCTGGGGGCGCGGTACCGGTGACTCCGAGAAGAGCGGGACTCCTGCGGAGCCGACGTACGGGTTTCGGACGGTGATCGTGACGATACTGGCAGGTACTGGTTCGGCACTATACATCACGGCGCAATCACAGTGCACCGGTTCCGCCATATTGTCGCACCGATAAACAATAACCCTGTTGTGATGCACCTCCTTGTGTCCCGACTGGGCAGGGACCGTGGTGTGAGACGTGCGGTCGATCCGCCCGATGTCTATGGCTGGCGGACGCGGCTGCCGGATTTTTCCACCGTTCAGGAAAAATGCTTGCAGGCCGACTTACGATGGAGCCTGCTGACAACCGGGTGCTCAACATCGTGCCTGGCGGACACAATGAGCCCGACCGGTTGGGTGGACCTAGACGACGGCCAGGGGCCAGCCCAGCAGGGCGCCTGCGATGAGATACGGACCGTAAGCCATAGGATCCTTTCGTCCGGCACGACGGGTGATGAGCAGGGTGAGGGCGGCCAGGCCGCCGAGGACGGTCCCCAGGCACAGGGAGACGGCGAGCGTGAGTGCTCCGTACCAGCCCAGCCACAGGCCGATAAGGGCGCAGAGCTTGACGTCGCCCAGGCCCAGGCCGGAGCGGATGAGCGCGAGCACCAGGCTCACTCCTCCAGCCGCGAGCGCGCACAGCACCGCCCGGCGCGCCGCATAGAAGTGCCCCGGATCCATGATCACGGCGACGACGCCGCAGACCGCCAGCCACACCGCCGCCGCACCCAGCAGCCGGTTGGGCAGGAGATGGGCGACGGCGTCGACGCTGGCGGCGCTCGCCAGCAGGGCGTAGACGGGGATGGCCACGAGCGCCGCGCCCGTGACCCCCAGCCTCGCGCCCCACCACGCGCAGAATCCGCAGAGCACCAGTGCGAGCACGCCCTGCGGGGCGACGGCCAGGAGGCCGGGGTGCCGCAGGGTCGGGTACACCGGGCGTGCCGGCGGCCCCGGCTCCAGGCTCCGGGCCTCTGGGCGGCCTTCCGGGGCGTCCTCGGCATCCTCGGGCTCGTCGTCGTTGTAGCCGGCGAGCGGCTCGCGGACGTAGCGGCGCGTCCACGCCGAGACGGGGCCGGCCACGAGCGCCGCCGAGCACACGGCCGCGACGGCCAGGATCCAGGGGCTCGCCGATGATGCCGATGACGCGAACGACATGACTGACACGGACGATACGGGCGACGCAGGTGACATGGCCGCCCCTCACTCCGCCGTGTCCGTGGCGCCGGCGGCGGGCGCGGCCGACAGGGTGCTGCCCGGGCGGATTCCCAGCCGGGCCGCCTCGCCCTGCGCCATCTCGACGACGGTGGCGGCGCGCAGGCGCGGGAGCCCGATGCGGCCGGGCCGCAGGGGCGTAACGGCCAGAACCCTGCCGGAGCGGGTCGCATAGACGACGTCGATCGTGTGACGCATGCCCATGCAGTGCACCCAGTTGCAGCGGGGGATCCACAGGGCTCCGTCAATGCCGTCGGTGCCGAGCAGCCCCTTGTTGCGCTGGCTGCGGGTGCGCGCGGTCCACAGCGGCACGCCGGTGTCCTCCCCGTCGACGATGAGGCGGGGGAGCGCCTCGACCGGTGCGGTCGACCACGTTGGTGCTGTCGTACTCACAACTGGATGGTATGGAGGCCGGCTGCGGCCGGGTCAGGGGCGATCGCCCCACCGCCTGTGGGGCGCCTCGATCCTCCCCGCCGAGCTCGGTTCACTTCTGCGCCAGGATCGCGAATGCGCTGTTCCGGCAGCGGGTTCCCCGAATTTCTCGGCGGTAAGCGCTCCAGGAGACTAGCCCCCGCGGAAATGTTCCTCCCACGCCCGCACCTGCCTTTTTGTGCGACCCGCAGGCGCGTCATTCCATGAATGCCGCACACGCCTTGCTCTCTCTGCGGGCCGCCGGTCTGCGCACTCCAATTCCCCTCCAGGGGCTCGCTCCCGGGGTTATGAATGATGAAGCGGCGTCGACCGGTCCCGGCGAAGGGAGGGGACGGGGGAGAGGGGCGGGAGTGGGGCAGCGAGGGTGACTAAACGCACGGCCGGCGTGGCCGGGCGCGCTTGCACCGTCGTCCCCGACCCCCTGTATCCTGTGATTCGCCAAAGACCGCAGGTCTCCCACCCGGTGGGGCCAAGTCCGACGCCGCAGACTCGCCAGCGAGTCCTGAGGAGCCGGAGCCCGCGCAGGTGAGAGACGAGCCCACATTTCCGTATGCGGAGTGCGAGCCCCGTGCCCACCGGCGCGGGGCTTTTTCCATGGGTACCGGGCACCTGCGGCAGACCACGGAAGGAGGGCCCATGGCACGGCCTGACAAGGAAGCGGCT
>ERZ773059.1459-NODE-1459-length-11609-cov-38.647049_pt1 | contig 11609 bp, 10 predicted proteins | sample MGYA00580514_ERZ773059 | MGnify/ENA primary metagenome ERZ773059 (study PRJEB29015, sample SAMEA2737981) | human oral metagenome | biome: human oral; feature: human-associated habitat; material: dental | place: China | collected 2056 ...
AGCCCCGCACGCTCCCTACGGACAAGCCCCGCACGCTCCCTACGGACAAGCCCCGACCTCCGCGACCGGCTACACCAATCCCTACGGGCAGACCCCGCACGCTCCCTACGGACAGATCCCGACCGGCTACACCCCTCCCGACGGGCGGGCCCAGTCCGAATACGGCCGGACTCCGACGGACCCTCAGCCATCCGCGCAGCAGAACGCACCTCGCGGGAGACGACCACCGGCCTGCGACGATGACTCGTCATCGGCCTGACTCCTCCTCCGCGGTCTCCCGCACACTTCCGTAACTTTCACAACTTCTCGACGCAGCCGCCGCCGCTCCCCGGGCAGGGGCGGCGCTCGTCGACGGCGGCCACCAGGGCGGTGCGACCGGTTCCCACCGCCGGTCTCCGCGGGGGAGGGAGGAGGGGGCGGGTCAGATGTCCTCCAGGGACGCTCCCTTCGTCTCCCTGGCGAAGAGGTAGATGACGCCTCCCAGCAGCAGGAGGACTGCGAAGATCATGAAGGGCAGGAAGACGACCTCCGCGGTCAAGTCGCTATTGCCGATGAGAGCCCCGACGACGTACGGGCCGACGACCTTGGCGACCGCGCCGATGCCGTAGCCCAGCCCCAGGCCGGTCGAGCGGGCCTCGGTGGGGAACTGCTCGCCGCCGAAGGCATTGAGAATGCCGAAGGCGCCGTCGCCGAACATCATGATGATGAAGATGCCGGCGAAGAAGATGTGGCCGGCGCTGCCGACGTCGTCGCCGTGGACCATACGGGTGGACAGGGCGGCTACGAGGGCGCCGGCGGCGCCGATGAGGCCGTAGCCGAACATGGTCCAGCGCCGCCCGATGTGATCCGAGATCCACGCCGAACCCAACCGTCCGAGCAGGTCGCCGAGCGAAACGAACATGAACAGGGTCGCCACCGTCTTGGGGGCGAAGGTGAAGGACTGGCCCAGCAGCGTCTGCCCCCAGGACTGGACTGTGAAAGAGCCCAGGATGAAGCAGAAGGAGCCGAGGGAGACGACGAGCAGCTGCTTGGGGTACTTGGTGAAGATGACCGAGTAGGAGGCAGAGATCTCCTTCGGCAGCGCGGGGAGCTCCGCCACCTGGTCGTCGGGGATCTCCATGGCCCAGGCGTAGGCGTCCCTCGCCTCCTGCTCACGGCCCCGCATGAGCAGGAAGCGGGGGGACTCGGGAATGATCCTGGCCCAGGCCAGCAGGATGATCGGGATGCAGCCGACGGCGATCAGGCCGCGCCACCCGAGGTCGTCACCGAGGTACTTGGTGACGAGCCCGCCCAGGAAGATGCCGGCCGGAATGAAGACGCTCGTCAGCCCCGCCAGCAGACCACGCTGCTTGGCGGGCACGAACTCCTGAACGTAGGGCACCGAGGTGATGTTGAGACCGCCGACGCCGAAACCGACGCCCGTGCGCAGGATCGCCAGGACGATCCACCCGTTGACGGGCGTGAAGGCCGAGGCCGCGGTGAAGGCCACGAGGACGCCGATGCACCAGATGAATGCCTGCTTACGCCCGATCTTATCGGCCAGCCGGCCCCAGGCGATGGACCCCAGCACGGTCCCTAGACCGGCACCGGCCAGGATAATGCCCGAGTGGAACCCGGTGAGCTCCCAGCCGGGCGCGTTGGTCAAAAGGTTAACGATGAATCCGATGAGGAACATGTCGAAGAACTCCGACACGTTGCCGATGATGGCCATCGAGATGAGGGAGATCTGGTGCCCGGTGAGACGGTGGTTGTCGATCTGTTCAGGGGCCGTCTTCCCCTGAGGCGCCGCAGACGCCACTGCTCGTTGCGCGCTCATATGCCGTCCAATCTTATTACTGTGAATCAATGGGAGTTGACGTCGTCACCGGACGATGTCCGAGCTGCCGAGGAACTGGAGCTCGCCGAGCCGCACGTGCGTGAGGTCGCCGTGGTGGGTCAGTGCGAGCTGAGCCACCTTGGTGCCCATCTCGATGCCGTGCTCGACGTCGCCGTCGAGCCACCCGTGCAGGGTGCCGGACACGAAGGAGTCGCCGGCGCCGGGACGGTCGATGACCGGAACCGACTTGATCTCGAAGACACGATCCTTCCTCTGGGTGGACAGGTAGGTCCCCGCCCGGCCGTCGGTGGACACGACCGTAGGCGCGCCCATCTCCTCGCGCAGAGCGCGGCACACGGTCACGCCCTCGCCGTCGATGCCGAAGACGATGCCGGCGTCCGAGCGCGAGCAGAACAGGATCGCCGCCCGCCGCGCGATGGGCTCGAGCACTGTGCGGGCCTGGTCGCCGTCCCACAGCAGGGAGCGGAAGTTGACGTCCAGAGCCACGTCGACGCCCCGCTCGCAGGCGGCGTCGGCGCAGTAGCGCACCACGCGGGCGGTCTCGGGCGTGAGGGCCGCCGTGATTCCGGTCAGGAAGACGACGCGGGTATCGAGCAGCGCGTCCCAGTCGAACTCCTCGGGGACGATGGAGCGGAAGGGCGTGTACTGGCGGTCGTAGGTGACCTTGCCGGGCAGGGGGAACTCACCGGGCTCGAGAAAGTAGAGGGCGACGCGGCCCTCATCGGCCATGACGATGCGGCTCATATCCACACCGACGGCGGAGTACTCCAAAGCGATGCGGTCGGCCAGCTCGCCTCGGGGCAGTTTGGTCGTCCAGGCCGTGGAGCGGCCGAGCTCGGCCAACAGCCCCGCGACATTCGCCTCGGAGCCGGCGGCGGTCATGCGCAGCGAGCGGGCGGTGGCCAGACGGTCGCCGCGTTCGCACGTCAGCCGAATCTGTCCCTCGCCAATGGTTGTCAGGTCGTACGTCATTGTTCGAATCCTTCTCCGACGGCCGTTCGTCGGACCGTCTCACGGCTGGTCCGCAGACCTGGCCGTCGGGGTTGCTAAAGGTGCTGGAGGTGTAGGGGTGGCTGAGGATGGACGCCGGAGCGGCGCCGTATGGTGCTGCGGGCCGGCGTTGAGGCGGGGTGCCGCACCAGCGGTCGGAACCGCGGCGCGACGCTCCCCGCGGCGGTACCGCTCAGGACGCCAGGACATCGATCCCGGCACCGGCCGCCTTGCGCTCGATGAACTCCCGGGCGGCCGCGCACCGCTCGAGGGAGTCCGGCGCGTCGTCGTTCCACATCTCAATCATGAGGCGACCCGCCCAGTGCTGGTCCCGGAGCAGTTCGAAGGAGCGGTCCCAGTCGACGATGCCGGTGCCCACGTCGACGCGGCGGGGCTCGCCGCGGCGCACGTCCTTGGCGTGCATCGCCACCATGTGCCCCGTCCCGGCCTGAAGCTCGACGGCGGGATCGAGCCCCTGCTCGGCGATGTTGCCGAGGTCGGGGTAGATCTGAAGGTAGGGGGAGTCGACGGCGTCGACGAACTCCATGGCCTTGCGGATCGAGGTGACGTCGGTGCCGTCGACGTTCTCGATGCCCATGACCACTCCCAGTCGGGCGGCCATGGGGACCGCGTCGGCCAGGAGCTGGCCGTACCAGCGCTCCGCGTCGGGGTTCGGGTCCTCGTAGTAGCAGTAGTAGCCGGCGAGCTGGATGACCGGGGCGCCGAGGTCGTGGCAGACCTCCAGGCCCCGCGCCATGACCTCGCGGGCCCGGCGACGCACCGCGGGATCGGCCGAGCCCGGGGCGATTCTGCGGTGGATCGACAGGCAGATGCCGCCGACGTCGGTGCCGACCGCGTCCGCGGCGTCACGGACCTCGCGGCACTGGCGCGGTCCCCACTCCAGGCGGGCCTCCCTCTGAGGGGACTCGTCGATGGAGATGTCCAGGTAGGAGAAGCCGGCCCGGGGCACCTGGTCGAGGAAGTCCCGCCAGACCTCGCCGCTCGCGCGGCTCCCGGAGCCTCCCAACGGGCCGCTGCGCAGCGCCTTCTCATAGATGCCGAGACTGATACCCGCCCTGAGGCCCGTGCCGGCCGCGGCACCGGTCCGTGCGGCATCCGCTTGCGCGACGTCGGAGCTCATGGCCACACCTCCTCCACGGTGGTGCGCAGCTCGGCGGCCGCGGCCGCCGGGTCGTCGGCGGCGACGATGGCCCGGCCGGCGATGACGATGCCGACCCTGCGGCCCGCGAAGGCCGGCAGATCCGCGGCGCTGACCCCGCCGGTGACGGTGACGGTGAAGCCCATCGCGGCCAGCTCGTCGACGCGGTCCATGTCCTCGGGCCTCCAGGACAGGTCGCCGGCCGCCTCGCGGTCCCGCGAACGCTTGACGATGACGTGCTGGACTCCGGCCGCGCGCCAGGCGCGAGCCCGATCGGCGTCGTACCACTCGTCGGCCAGCTCGACCTGCACTTCGCCGTTGAACTCGGCAGCGACCTTGCAGACCTGCTCAATGGTGGCCAGGGAGGCCCCCGCCACGCAGGAGACCAGGTCCGCGCCGGCCTCGAAGGCGAGTCGGGCGATCGTGGAGCCGGCCTCGGCGATGCGCACGTCGGCCAGGATCTGCTTGTCCGGGAAGAGGGCCCGGATCGCCCGCACAGCGCGGTAGCCCTCGCACAGCACGAGGATGGTGCCGCACTCGACGATATCGACGTGGAGGGCCGCCTTCTGCAGCGGTCCCAGCGCACCGGGCAGGTCGAAGGTGTCCAAGGCGATCTGCAGCTTGGGTGCCATCTCGACTCGCCCCCGCTCAGCCCGCGAGGGGCTCGAAGGCGAAGAAGGCGGCGGCGTTGTCCACCAGGAGGTCCTGGACGTAGTCCGGGTCCACACCCTCGTCGTCGATCAGGCGCGGGCAGAAGACGGCCGGGTCATAGTCGATGCCCGAAACCGAGCCGTAGACCTTCTGGTAGGACGCCTTGCCCGAGTCGGTGCCCAGCAGGACCTGCTTGCCGTAGCCCTTCTCCTTCAGCGTCTTGATGAGGTTGACGCGAGCGTTGTCGGGCACGTACTTGATGCGGTTGGTGCCGTCGAGCTCGACGTAGGCGCCGGCGGAGACGATCTGCTCGTGGATCCACGGGTCCCAGTTGCGCTGGATGTGACCGATGGCGATCTTCTCGGGCGCCACGCCCTCATTGATGAGGAAACGGGCCTGCTCCGGGCCGCAGGTGCCGGCGGTGACGTGGGTGTTGATCGGGGCGCCCGTCTCCTTCGACGCAATAGCGATGGCCTTCCCGGTCTTGATCTCCCAGTCGGTGATCCTGCCGTAGGCGGTGGCCCACTTGATGACGCCGGCGCGCACGTCGGTGCGCTTGACCAGAGGGCCCATGTAGTCGCCCGCATCGATGCCCTCGACGACGTCGGCGATGAGCAGGTCGGCGATCTCGGTGACCGTGTACTGATTGGCCCAGGACTGGCGCCACTCCAGGTAGACCTTCTGCTGGTGGAACCCGGTGGCCGCGACGACCTGGAGGTCGGGGACGCGGTCGACGACGCGCTTGAGCTTGACGACGCCGCGGCCCGAGGAGGCCGGGCACATGTCGACGATGGTGGCGGTGGGGGCGAAGCGTTTGGATGCCTCGACGAAGTAGGCGGCCTCCTGAGCTGCCTTGTCCTCATCGACGAGGAGGTGATCGGGGTCGATGTAGACCTCGCCGGCGCCGACGCGGATGAGGTGGTCGTGGGCGTTGACGACGCCGAGGGTCGACGGGTCGACGTCGCCGTGGATGGTGCGGACGATACCCATGAGGCTCTCCTTCGAACTGGTGATCTGCGAGCGATCCGGCGACGGCGCTCTCATCAGGGGCCCCGCCGACCGGTGACATTCACGGTAGGAATGAGCCGCGCTTCCGCCGGAGGGCGGAAGAGAACATTCGTGCGGATGCGTTTTCTCCAGCCCCGACCGATTCGTCGATTCATTGAATTCTCCGGACGAAGAAGGAGTACGAGCGACGCGATCCTTCTAGGATGAACACGTGTGCGCCGACCTCACTCGCGACCGCGCCGCCGTGCTGCTCGAGGTCTCCCGCCTCTACTGGGAGGAGGACCTCGGCCAGGCGGAGATCGCCCGCCGCACGGGCTACTCGCGGCCCACGGTCTCGCGCATGCTCACCGAGGCGCGCCGCGTCGGCATCGTCACCGTCACCGTGGCCCACCCCATCGAGCGCCTCATGGCTCTGGAGGAGCGGCTCGTGGCCGCCTTCGGTCTCACGACCGCACGCGTGAGCGAGACGGCGCCCGCAGGCGGCTCCGGCATCGGCCCCGACGTCGCCCGCAGCGCGGCCGACCTGCTGGTCGAGAACTGCGGACCGCGCAGCGTGATCGCAGTGTCCAACGGGCGGGCCGTGGCCGCCGTCGTCCACCATGTGGCCGAGCGCAGCTGGCCGGCCTCGACCACTGTGGCGATGCTCGGCAGCGTCGGGGAGTCCTTCAACCTGGAGGACGGGCCCGACGTGTGCCGCAATCTGTCCCTGCGGTTGGGCGGCCGATTCCGGTCCCTGACCGTGCCGCTCGTCTTCGATTCCCCATCCCTGGCCCGGGCCGTGCGCAAGGAGGACCAGGTCGCCACCACTCTCGAGCTGGCCGCCCGAAGCGATGTCGCCCTGACGGGGATCGGCACGGTCGGATCCTCCGTCAGCCCGCTGCTGCGCCGCTGGATGACTCCCGGCGTCGTCCGCGAGTGCCGTCAGCGCAACGTGGTGGCCCATGTGTGCGGCCACCACCTCGACGCCGCCGGCCGCCACGTGCGCACCTCCCTGTGCGACCGCACCCTGTGTCTCGACCCGGACAGGCTGAACGAGATCCCGCTGGTCATCGGCGTGGCCGCCGGTTCCGACAAGGTCGTAGCCATCCTCGCGGCGCTGCGCGGGGGCTACCTGTCCGCCCTGGTCACCGACGAGCCGACGGCGCGGGCGCTGCTGCAGAACGCGTGAACCGGACGACCGCGGGCCGGACCGGTTACCGGCGGAGGCCCGCCCGCCCCGTGTCGGCGGCGCCCGTTAGTCTGCCGTCATGGCCTCCAGAACCACGCGAGTGCGCACCTCCTACGTCTGCACGGAGTGCGGCTGGACGAGCCCGAAGTGGCTCGGCCAGTGCCGCGGCTGCAAGGCGTGGGGCACGCTCGAGGAACTCACCGAGACCCCGGGGGCTGACGCCTCGTGCGCGAACGGGCCGGAGCTCGTCCGGGCCGCGACCGCGCGGCCCGCGACCCCCGCCCGCCCCATCGGCGAGGTCAGCGCCGAGGAGGCCCGCGCCCGGCCCACCGGCGTCGGCGAGCTCGACCGGGTCCTGGGCGGAGGAATCGTTCCCGGCGCCGTCGTGCTGCTGGCCGGAGAACCGGGAGTCGGCAAGTCGACCCTCCTGCTCGACGTCGCCGCCCGGGCGGCGACGGTGGCCAGGCGGCGGGGGGAGGGGCCCGTCCTCTACGTCACCGGCGAGGAATCGGCCAGCCAGGTGCGACTGCGAGCCGAGCGCATCGACGCCGTCGACCCGGCCCTCCTGCTCGCCGCCGAGACCGGGCTCGGAGCTCTGCTCGGACACGTGGAGGCGGTCGGGCCCTCGCTGCTCGTCGTCGACTCGGTGCAGACGATCGCCTCCACCCGCATCGAGGGGTCGGCCGGCGGCGTCACCCAGGTGCGGGCGGTCGCCGGAGCACTGATCGCCGTGGCCAAGGAGCGCGGCATCCCCGTGCTGCTGGTCGGCCACGTCACCAAGGACGGCGGCATCGCCGGACCGCGGGTGCTCGAGCACCTCGTCGACGTCGTCTGCCAGTTCGAGGGCGACCGGCACGCCCGCCTGCGGCTGCTGCGCGCGATCAAGAACCGCTACGGACCCACCGACGAGGTCGGCTGCTTCGACCTGGGAGAACGCGGCATCGTGGGGCTGGCCGACCCGTCGGGCCTGTTCCTGTCCGCAGCGCGCTCGCAGGTGCCGGGCACCTGCGCGACCGTCACCCTGGAGGGGCGCCGCCCCATGCCCGTCGAGATTCAGGCGCTCGTGGCCGGCACCGCCGCGGGCTCGCCTCGGCGCACCACTTCGGGCGTGGATCACTCGCGCGTGGCCATGGCGCTGGCCGTCCTCGCCGCGCGTCTGGGCGTGGACACGTCCGGGACCGACGTCTACGTCTCCACGGTGGGCGGGGCGCGCGCCGTCGAGCCGGCCACGGATCTGGCGGTGGCGCTCGCCGTGGTCAGTGCGGCGCGGAATCTGCCCACGCCGGCCGGACTGATCGCCTTCGGGGAGGTGGGTCTGACCGGGGAGGTGCGGGCTACGGTCGGCATCCAGCGGCGCCTGGCGGAGGCCGCCCGTCTGGGCTTCGACCGGGCCGTCGTGCCCCTGGCCGGCAGCGAGGAGCTGCGCGACGCCGCCGGCGTGCGGGTGGTGCCCGTGGGCCACGTGGGGGAGGCGGTCGGCGCCGCCCTGCCCCGAGGCTGACAGGAGCCCGCACCCCGCCCCCGGCGGGCACGGCGCTGAAGGGCACTGCACGGCGCTGAAGGGCCGTTCGACCGCGCGACACACCTCACGGCGGCTCGGCGGGGACACGGATACGATGACGCCGCCCGATCCGGGGGCGCCGACCGGAGCCCCCGGACCTCGTTCCCCCGCCTGGAGACGCGAATGACTGAGCCGACCGGCAAGCCCGGCACCCTGGTGCGCGAGACCCTGGCGCTTCTCGCGCCCGGGACCGTGCTGCGCGACGGCCTGGAGCGCATCCTGCGCGGACGCACCGGCGCGATCATCGTACTCGGCTACGACGAGACGGTGGAGTCGATCTCCTCGGGCGGCTTCAACCTCGACGTCGAGCTGTCCGCCGCCCGGCTGCGCGAACTGTCCAAAATGGACGGCGCCGTCGTCGTGGACCGCACCGCGGGACGCATCCGACGCGCCAACGTCCAACTTCTCCCCCACGCCTCCATCGAGACCGCCGAGGCCGGCATGCGGCACCGCACGGCCGAGCGCGTCGCCCGCCAGACCGGCTACCCGGTCATCTCGGTGAGCCAGTCGATGCAGATCATCTCCCTGTACGTCGACGGGCGCCGTCACGTCATCGAGCCCAGCGAAGCGATCCTCGCCCGCGCCAACCAGGCGCTGGCCACTCTTGAGCGGTACAAGGCGCGCCTCGACGAGACGACGGCCGGCCTGGACGCCCTCGAGATCGAGGACCTCGTCACCGTCCGCGAGGTCACCTCAGTCCTTCAGCTGCTGGAGATGGTGCGTCGCATCGCCTCCGACATCGACGGCTACGTCGTCGAGCTCGGCACCGACGGGCGTCTGCTCGCCCTCCAACTCGAGGAGCTCACGCGCGGCCTGATGGCCGAGCGCGACTTCCTCCTGTCCGACTACCTGCCGGCGGGGCTGGACGCCGCCGCCGTCGACGCGCGGCTGAAATGGGTGGGCTCGCCCGCCCTGCTCGACATGGCCATGGTCGCCCGCTCCATGGGCATCGGGGGCGACGACGGCCAGGATCTGGACTCGTCGATCTCGCCGCGGGGCCTGCGGATCCTGGCGAAGATCCCGCGCCTGCCGCTACTGACAGCGCGAGCGGTCGTGCGCGGCTGGGGATCACTGCAGGCGATCCTGGGCGCGACCGTCGAGGAGATCGAGGCCACCGACGGCGTGAGGGCCGGCCAGGCGCGCACCCTGCGCGACGGGCTGTCGCGGCTGGCCGAGGTCTCCATCGTCGACCGCTACGCGTAGGCCGCGGTCCCGGCGCATCAGACGCTCACGTGACGATGAAGGTCTGCTCGCCGGTGAGGTCGACCCCATCGAGCCGGAGACGGAACCGGTAGGTGCCCGCACCGGCCGCATTCGGGTCGAGCGGCGTCGGGGTCGGGGTCGGCGACGCGGACGGGCTCGCCCCGTCCTCGGCGGTCGCGGTGTCGCGCGGCGCCGGGGTGGTGGCCTCGGGCGGCGGCGCGGACGAGGGGGGCGGGCTCGGCGCCGCCCCGGAGCAGCTCGCGGCCGCCGAGGCGCCGTTCCACGTCAGCGAGGCGCTGGCGGACCCGCCCGCGTCGATGAGCAGCGTGCGCTCGACGGGGTCGGCGGGGCAGTCCGTGGAGGACCACACGGTTCGGTCGCCCGAGACGATGACCGCCCCCAGAGCCGCACCGCCGACATCGAGCAGGCAGGCGTCATCACCCGTGTTCGTCAGCGTGACGCCGATGGTCATGCCGGTACCCGCCCCGACCCGCGCCGGCGCGTCCACGGAGACATCGAGATGGGCGGCGTCGCAGGCGGCCGGAGCGGGATAGACGGTCCGCACCTGGCTGGCGGCCTCGGCGTCGTCCTGATCGCGGATGGTCTCGCGCACCCAGACCCCTCCGGCGACCATGGCGTAGGACATGCCGGCGACGAGGGCCAGCACGATCCCGATGATCAGGAGCCAACGCAGCCAGTAGCGCGGACGGCGGGAGGAAGCGAGCGCCGCACGACGCAGCCTGGAGCCGGTCGGGCGGCCTCGGCCGCCCGACCGGGCGGCCCGCTACCCCTGTATAGGTCCAAGGCTACCGGCCCGCGCCGCTGCGCGCGTCCTGAGCGCCGGTCCAGGCGCCGTTGCGAGGAGCGCAGTGGAGCGGAACTCCTTTTGGACGGCCACGTATGTGCCTCACCCCACGCCTCATCCGCTTGGGGCCTTTCCCTGCCGTCCGATAAGGTTTGCGGGTTGCCCGGGGTACGAGCTCGGGGTATTCGATCCAGCGCCGTGACGTCGTCCGGCGTTCACGCAAGAAGATTCAGGAGTGAGACCGTGGCTGCTGTGTGCGACGTCTGCGGCAAGGGCCCCATCTTCGGCAAGAGCGTCTCGCACTCCCACGTGCGGACCAACCGCCGGTGGAACCCGAACATCCAGCGCGTGCGCGCTCTCGTGAACGGCGCTCCCAAGCGTCTCAACGTGTGCACGTCCTGCCTCAAGGCCGGTAAGGTGACGCGCAATATCTGAGTGCGCTCTCGCCGATCGGGCGCTGCGAGGCCGTCACCCCGCGGGTGGCGGCCTTTTCGTCGAGATCGGTCGAGTTCCGCGGCGAGATCGGTTCGGCGGCGCCGCACCCCGATAAGACCGGCTTTCCCGGGCGGGTCCGGCGACGGAATCGTCGGACCCGCCCCGTCTCGGCCCGCTCAGCCGACTCGGCGGTGTCAACCTCGGAAGTGGTCCCACCCCTTCCCCGCATCGGGAGCCCGTCCACTGACCATGACGCGAGGGCCATCATCCGGCTCCAGCACGCGCCCGATGACTCGGCTGCCCGGTGGGGGTCCTGTCTCAGCCGGGACGGCGGCGAGCATGCCGTGGTCCTCTCCCCCGGTGAGCACCCATCGACGCGCCAGTGCCCGAGCGGCGGCTCGCGAGTCCTCCAGCAGGCGCGCCACGGGCTCCAGGACGGCCAGGTCCTCACCGGTTCCGGCCACCGAGCCCAGAGGATCGTCGATGTCCATCCGCACCCGGGAGGCCTCGGCCATGCGCCCCGCGTCGCGGAGCAGCCCGTCGGAGACGTCCATCATCGCGGTGGCACCGGCCTCGGACAGGGCGGGGCCCGCTTCCAGGGGCGGCACGGGGGTGCGGAACACGGACAGGCTCTCGTGCGCGGCGGCGCGCGTCCGCTCCTCGAGCCCGTCCCGGAACGAGGCCCCGCCCCGCGCCCCGTTGCGGCCGGAATCGTCGATGCCGGCGCCGAGCAGTGCGAGCCCGGCGGCGCTGCGGCCCAGCGTCCCGATGTGGACGAGCAGGTCACCCGGA
>ERZ773059.1461-NODE-1461-length-11606-cov-8.111592_pt1 | contig 11606 bp, 9 predicted proteins | sample MGYA00580514_ERZ773059 | MGnify/ENA primary metagenome ERZ773059 (study PRJEB29015, sample SAMEA2737981) | human oral metagenome | biome: human oral; feature: human-associated habitat; material: dental | place: China | collected 2056 ...
TTCTAAGATTATATCTTATTAGGTCGAGCTGTTACAAGTATATTATACCACAACACCCATAGATTTCGGCTAATTCAAAATCCAGCATAACCTTTTGTCCTCGGATTGTATAAATCCTATTTATAACCGAATCTTGACTTACAATCATCATTTCATCTTTTTTATCCATTTCATTATCCTCTTATTCAAATTTCCAATACATTTCATATACTCTATTGTATCATGATTTTACAAAATCAATCTCGATACCTTGAAAAAATTTAAAACTATACCGGTATACCTATCAGAACACAAGCACAATCTGGTTATATTCGAACCACAAAGCTTATCTGAGACTGCAAGAATACTTAATCTTTACATTCCAATCTGGTTATATTCCAACACCTTTTATCAGAAAAGGTGATTTGATCTATGTTGTCTTTACATTCCAATCTGGTTATATTCCAACCAAGTTCATCAACTTCAAATGTCTGAAGCTTAAACTTTACATTCCAATCTGGTTATATTCCAACAAGTTCATTACTCCGCTGATACCGTTTAACATTTTCTCTTTACATTCCAATCTGGTTATATTCCAATGAGCCAAAGACTAGAATAACCGAACAGGCTAAGACTTTACATTCCAATCTGGTTATATTCCAATACGATAGCTCCATCAACACCAATTACATTAGAGTCATACTTTACATTCCAATCTGGTTATATTCCAATCAGATGTGGGCGGAGGCATACGCTAGGGCAATTTTCTTTACATTCCAATCTGGTCATATTCCAATTAAACAATGCGGATTTTAGATTTTTGGGCATTGCAGACTTTACATTCCAATCTGGTCATATTCCAATACACATCCCATCATGTGTGTTGGGATGCTAAGAATCTTTACATTCCAATCTGGTCATATTCCAATTAGTTAATAACAGGTTTATAACACTTGAAATGTATCCTTTACATTCCAATCTGGTCATATTCCAATTTTAGGCGAATTAAGGTCGGGGCTAAGTTTTTATCCTTTACATTCCAATCTGGTCATATTCCAATACATAAGGGCTTTCATACTTACGACCCTATGCACCTTTACATTCCAATCTGGTCATATTCCAATCTTAAGTCTGCCGCAAACGCCGCAAAATTGCTATCCTTTACATTCCAATCTGGTCATATTCCAATTTAATGATCTGAAACTGTACGCTGTCAGCTTCTTTTATCCTTTACATTCCAATCTGGTCATATTCCAATTTTTATAGTGCTTAATGTGTCAAATCTACTTGAATCTTTACATTCCAATCTGGTCATATTCCAATTCTAACACTCATAGAAGATAGTATAGGTTTGAAAGCACTTTACATTCCAATCTGGTCATATTCCAATCAGTGCCCGAACTCTTCCCTTGTATCTATTTCCTTCTTTACATTCCAATCTGGTCATATTCCAATAAACCCCTTAAAATACTTATATTTTTAGATTTTTCGTCTTTACATTCCACCCTTGTGTCAAGTATTGGATACATATTTTTTTCAAATTTCCAATCCATTTTCCACTTCTATTTTAACTGCAACACCGGATTTTTCAAGAGATTATTGATGAGGTCGGTATAAATCATCTGATCGACCACTTCCGTTATGCTTGTGATTCTTTGCCCTGCATCTTTGGAAGACGCTCCACAATGATAGATTCGTTGATGTTCGGTATTCCAGTCGATAATGATGTATCTGTCATGAAACTCTCCACTGGATTTTTGGAATGTTATCTTTCTAAATGGGTATTCTTGGCAGAAATCCTGATATTCAAGGGTATGAAGTCCTTTGCCGATGTTATCGCTGAATATAATGACTTCTACCGATGAAGGAACATCTTTTAGCAAGACCAAAGTTTTCACTCCGATATAGTTATCGACGATATAGATACTCTTTTTCGCTATGCTATAAATGTCTTTATAAGCAAGATTTGCTTCGATCGGCTGTCCGTTCAAGAGTAAAAATCCATATTTGAGCTGTGGATTGCTAAGGTCAAGAATCAGCTCCGACAGCTCCGATTTATGCACCACATTATTTAAGGTATCCACCACTTCTGCTACCTGATCTTCCACATCTCTTAAATCTCGTCTTAAATCCTGCATTTCCACGACATTACTTGTAATCTGCATCGAAAGCTGCAAAAACTCTCTTTTCCCAATCAACCCTTGATTTTCTACGATGTAGTCTTTCATTTGCTTGAAAGTGCGAATCAAGGCTTTACTCTGCTTGACTGCAAGCTCTCCTTTGAGAACTGTCATCAGCATATAGATTCCCTGCTCTGTAAAGACATAAGGATTGTACTTAATATTACTACCTCGTCCTATGCCTCTGTTCAAGGTGAAATTTTTGCACCTTGAAAGTTCTTCAACTTCTTGAGTTGTCAGCCTAAACATAAAATCTTCGCCTTCAAACTTCTCGATATTGTTCTTGACTTGCCTGTTGAAATTTTTAGTTTCATACCCATAAATCTCTGCCAGTTCAAAGTCAAGCATTACTTTCTGTCCCCTTATGATATAAATTTTTTCTGTAAGGGATTCCTGATTTACAAGCATAATTTCGTCTTTTTTATCCATCTTTTCCATTCCCTTTCTCAAATTTCCAAATAATCTCCACCTTGTCTTTATCATAAACATAAATCCTGTCTATGACTTCGTTGATCCAGTCTAAAACAAGCTCTCCTTTTGCAACCGCTTCTCTTAGCTTATCAACATTAAGGTTATGTCCTGAAGATGTATTTTCTTTTATCTTGTCCGTAATGATGGCTATTTCCTGTTCTGTATTTTTAAGTTTTTTGCTTAAATCTTCTTTCTTTGATAAATATGCTTCCTTATCTATTTCATCCTGTTTATGCCTTTCATAAAGCTGCATTTTGGAAACCTGAATCTTTTGCTTTTCCGCTTCCAGTCTTTTCTTCCTGTCAAGCAGGCTTTCACAAATGCTTTCCATAACTTTATGCTCAATCTTTCTTGTCTGTTCTTTTTCAAGAAAGCTCTCTGTATAAAGTTTAATCTCTTCTGAAACAATATCTTCCAGTGTTTCTGCTTTTATCTTCCCTTTCATGCAGCCACAGTCTTTTGCTTTGTACCGATAGGGACAGCAATATCCATCTGTTTTTCCATAATTAACTGTATAAGTCATTTTATGATAGCACTTACCACAATAGACTTTGTCTTGAAGAATATGAAAATGCTTCCGCTCTCTACTGATTAGTTTTGCATTGCTGTTTAGCATATCCTGAACCTTACCAAAATCTTCTTTAGAGATAATAGCTTCGTGCATATCTTCTCTAATTATCCAGTCTTTGCTATCAACCCATTTTCTATTATCAGAACCAACTTCCTGTACCCTTGTCTTTCCACCAACAACAGCTCCTGTATAAACTCTTTGTGTTAAAACATATCTAATAATCTGTCCTGTCCATACTCCACTTCCTCTTTTAAGCCCTATATGTTTTGCCGGCGTCAGAACACCTCTATGATTAAAATCTTTAGAAATGGAAAGCATACTTTCTCCACTCAGGTATCTTTCAAAGACTTCTTCAATGATGTTTCTCACTCTATCATCGACAAGTAGCTGATGATGGTCTTTTTCATCTTTTACATACCCATACGGTGCTTTTGAACCGAAATAATACCCTCTATCCTGTCTTACTCTTACTGATGAACTGATTTTTTGTGAAATGTCCTTGGAATAGTAGTCGTAGACAAGATTCTTAAAAGGAATTTCTAAACTGCTGATTCCATTCTCATTGTTATTACTGTCATAATTGTCATTCACAGAGATGAAACGAACCTGCATAAAAGGGAATATCTGCTCAATATATGCTCCGGATTCAATATAATCTCTTGCAAATCGTGATAAATCCTTTACAAGAATAGTTCTTATCTCATTTTTCTTCATAAGACCTATCATCTTTTGAAATGCAGGACGATTAAAATTTGTTCCGGTATAGCCATCATCAATATGTTCTCTTATCTTCACTCCAGTAAATTCTTCTCTTGAACTGATATAGTTCTTTAAGATTTCTCTTTGGGAAGTAATGCTGTTACTTTCGTCTTTTAAATCGTCATCTTCTAAGGAAAGTCTTAAATAAAAATCTACTGTATTCATATCAGCTCCTCCTTGTCTTTCTACCGAGTTTTTCAGTAATCACAGGAGTTTCTTCAAAATTAAATTTGATTTCTATTGTGTTATCTTTCCCTATAAAGATCTTATCAATGATGCTATCTACAAAGTCTTTATCCCATTTCTTTGTTTTACCTTTAAAAAGTGCTGTAAGGTACTTATGCCTTTCTTCAAGTTCAAATACTTCTTTTTCAAAGATAGCAACTTGTCTTTCTTTTAGGATTTCGAGTTCTGCTTTCTTTTTACCCAGAAGTCCTTTTTCCCTTTCAAAATCTTCTTTACTCCACTTGCCCAAAACATATTTTTCATAATACTCACTTTGAAGTCTGCTAAAGCCTAAAATTTTTCTTTCAATTTCAGTTATTTCTTTTTCCTTTTTCTTATCCATCTCTATTTTAAGATTGTCATAAGCATTCAGATAAGCCTTATAACTTTTACTGTTACTTAAAAGAATAGCTTCAAAGGCTGCTTTAACAGTTTTTTCAAGAGTAGCCTCTGTAATAGATGTTCCGCATTTTTCTGTTGTAAATTCTCTGAACCGATTACAGCTAAAATAAAATACAGTTTTATTACCGCTTTTTTGCATGTGTACGCTCATTTTTCTCTTACAAATTCCACAATATAGTTTTCCTCTAAATACTGTATCATCCTTAGCATTCTTATTTTCTTTTCTGCTATTTTTAATGGAATTAGATTTTGAGGAAATTTTCTCCTGTACCTTTTCAAATGTATCAAGCGAGATAATTGCTTCATGGGCATCTTCTGTTATTGTCCAATGTTCTTCGTCAAGCCTTTCTCTCTTTTTCCCTTCAAATAAATGCTTTTGATTTCTGCCTTGAATGAGTGTTCCTGTATATACACGATTTTTAAGCACTTGTAATATTGTTGTCGGAATCCAAGCTCTTATAAGCTCATTTTCATCAGCTTTAGCTTTTCCAAACTTCCTATAATCAGTTGCTATATATACTTTCTTTTCAAACAGTAACTTTGAAATATCAAGTGTACTAAATCCCTTCAAATACGCATCAAAAATTTCTTTTACGATGGAAGCTGTATTTTCATCAACATATAACCGTCTTACTCCATCTTCATCTTTTCTTGCTGTATAGCCATAAGGAGCCGCACCACAGATGAATCCGCCTTGTTTGATCCTCATCTGATGAGAGCTTGATACTTTCTTTGAAATGTCTTTTGCATAAGTTTCATTTACAATATTCTTCAAGATTACCTCAAGAGATTTATTGGGATCTTCCATGTGAAAGGTATCCAGATTGTCATTAACCGCAATAAATCTTACTCCAAGAAACGGAAATATCTTTTCAATGAAGTTTCCAAGCTCCGTATAATTTCTTCCAAAGCGGGATAGGTCTTTTACAATAATGCAGTTGACTTTTCCCGTCCTTACTTCTCCCACAAGTTTTTCAAAGTCAGGTCTTTCAAATTCTGTCCCTGTCTTTGCGATGTCTTTATATATTCCAACCAAATTATGACCATCATTTTTCTTTATATAACTTTCACAAAGAGCAATTTGATTTTCAATGGAATCACTCGGCTTTTCTTTTTTATCTCTTGATATTCTTGTGTAAATCGCTGTTTGAAAACTGTTTCCGCTTTCTTTGCTTAACAGAGCTTCTTCCGCTTTTGCCCGCCTGTTCGCTGTCCTTGCCATCTACACCACCTCCTTCATCAGCTCGGAGGATTGCTTTGTGTAGTCGCTTAACTTATCCAGTATATCTGTAGTTTCATCATAGTTAAAATGGATTTCTATCCTTTTTTCTTCCAAAACATAGATTTTATCGACAAGTCTTACAAGAAGCCCTCTTTCTAAGGTGCTTATATTCCTGTACTTTTTAATATCTGACAGGAAGTTTTTGTTTCCCAAACTCTTTTGATAGAGTCTTGAAATTTCTTTATTCTGCTTTTCTAAAATCAGTTCGCTTTCTACGATACGGTTTGTATAAAACTCTCTCATACCGTAAAATTCTTCTTCAGAAATGATTCCTTCTTTTAAGTCCTGATACAGAGCCGATTTTAAAAGTTCAAACTTTGCCTTGCTTTTCTTGGTATACTCCTGTCTTTTATCTATTTTCTGAAAAAGCTCATAAGATACTTCCATTTCTCTTATCTCTTCTGAAATGCTTTCATACTTCCCAAGAGAGTTGATATAATGGCAAATCATCTCAAGTACGCTTAGCTTTAATTCTTCCTGTTTGATTGAATGCCTGCTGCACTCTTTTCCTTTGTTGTACTGGGAGCAGATATAGTAAATAGTGGGAGTTTTCCCTCTCTTATCGACTTTCTTTGTCATCTGAGCATTACAGTCCTTGCAAAATAAAAGACCTGAAAACAAATCCGCCTTCTCTCCGACATTTTTTGCCTTTATATCACATTTCAAAAGTTTTTGGGCAATTTCAAAGTCATAAATATCAATAATAGCTTCATGATTGTCCTCGATTTCAATCCAATCGCTTCTATCCTTGGAAACCACCTTATCCAGCTTATAGTTTATCTTTTCCCGTTTTCCCTGTTGCAGTGTTCCGATATAGATTTCATTGGTTAAAATACGATTAACTGCCGGCGTATCCCATTTGGCAACCGCCTTTGTGCTGAAGCCTGTCTTATACCTTATTCCCTTTGCCTTTTTATGCTCCATCGGTGATGGGATTCCATTATCGTTTAAGTGTTTGGCAATAGAGTAGGAGCTGTACCCCTCAAGCTTCATTGAAAAGATTTTACGCACCACATATTCCGCTTCTTTATCAATTACTATTTTGTGCTTATCTTCCTTATCTTTTTCATAGCCGTAAGGAGCATAGTTTGATATAAACTGTCCCTGTTTTCTCTTTACCTTGCAGACACTTCTGACCTTTGCGGAAGTATCCCTACAATAATTGTCATTGATGAAGCTTTTAAACGGAATGACCAAGTTCTTTTCCGTTTCACTGGCTGTATAGCTGTCATAATTATCATTTAGGGCAATAAATCTTATATCAAGAGAGGGAAATACTCTTTGCAGGTATCTTCCGCTATCAATATAATCTCTGCCAAATCTGGATAAGTCTTTTACAACAATGCAGTTAATTCTCCCTGTGATGACATCTTCCATCATTTTCTTAAATGCCGGTCTTTCAAAGTTTATACCTGAATATCCGTCATCGGCATATTCTTCTATCAGCTCCATATCCTCATTTTTATCAATGAAGTCATTAATCTGAAGTCTTTGGTTGGAAATGCTGTTGCTTTCCACCTTAAAGCCTTTATCATATTTTTCATCATCTTGTGATAATCTGAGATACATGGCAACTTTGAGAACATCTGTATCTAAATTATTTTTAGACATAACAAAACCTCCAAACTTTCATATTCTTTTTTAAGGAGAAATATGATAACTTGGAGTCTTTCAGCTCTTATGAAGTTGTATCCCTATTTGGTTAGTATTATACCATAGATTTGTAAAAAAGTCTGCCCCTTTTATCATATTTTTAATCAAGCAGCATTGCTTTCTTTTTTAGATATGACAGAAAACAATCCTCCAAACTTCTTCCATTCTCTGCATAGCTACATTTAACAATGACATTTCCGACTTTCATAAAGTACATGGAAAGCGGCTCTGCATTTTTCTTATCTTTTATATCTTCGATATCAGGGACAATTTTCCTGTCTATCTCTTCCGCTGACATGTTTTTATATCTTGCTAATTCTTCTACATTCATTAGAAAACTCCTTTCCCTGTTGTTTTCTTTTTTAAGTTTTATGACATTGGTAGGTGTCTTGGCTGACAACATAGGAATCTCACCTCCGCCCCTTATTCAAGACGAGCCGGCATAAACTGTTGAAGTATCATTATCACTGCCTGTATCAACGAACAGACTGCCACATCTGTTTTTTATGTAATCTTATTTGTCGCTCGCTTCCTTGTTTCCTTGATTTTCTCAGTATTCATTGAACCAAAATATTTTTTAGCAGAAAGGTCTTGGCGTAAGTCATAATTCTCCACAAGCAGATAAAGTCCTACCTTGGTCTATTCAGTTGTCAAAGAACAATATTTGAAAGGGATTGTTTTCTCTACATTTTCCTATTTGCCATAAGCAGGCGTATCTCTTACCGAAGAAAGTAAAGGAGGTCAAACTCCCCTTCACTTTACATAAGGAAAATTTGACCCCTTTGGTTACCGAAGTTTTAAAGTTCTTCGATGAATTTTTTCAGCTTTTCAAGAATTTTGTTTCTTCTTTTGATTAAGGCTGGATGTGTAATACTTTTAAGCTTTGCCACTGAACGAACCGTTTCATCATTGAAATACAAGCGTTCAATAATATCTCTTTCTTCTGCATTGAGTCTTGATATAGCATTTCTGACTGCTTCAATCATCATCTGTGTTTCAACAATCTTTTCTACATCAACACTTTCATCAACAATATTATCTACAAAGTGTCCGTCATGATCCAATGATGAAAAAAAGAGCAAGTGGTTTTTTCTGTCCACCTGCTCCAAATACTTTTCGTGTTCTTTTTCTCGCCAGTAGACTTTATATATCTGCTCGCTGACTTTAACCCTTTGTCCGTTGACATAAAGGTAATATTCTTTTGGCATTTAATTTCCTCCATTTCTTTTTTTGTCTGCGTTTTTAGACAAAAAAAGGAGGACTTCTGCACATAGGCATAAAAAGTCCTCTAAAATGAAAAAAATCTATTATAAAATTTATTTTATGGAATATTATAAAAAATACTATTCATAACTTCTCGTTTTTCTTGCGTTTTTATCATATGTCCCTCTTGTAATTTACTAATATATGCATTTTCATAAATACGTGAAATCAATCACTTTATCACAAACTGACTCTAAAAACTCAACATCATGGGATATTATTAAAATCAACTTATCTTCTTCCTTTACTTTCTTTATGTTTTTAGCTACTATTTTCATATTTCTATAGTCCAATCCACTGGTTGGTTCATCGAAAAATAGAATTTTCTTGTCGGATAGTAAAGCGGATAAGATAATTACTCTCTGTTTTTGTCCTCCTGACAAGGTGTGAGGATTCCTATCACTGATATTTTTCAACTCCATATCTTTTAGCCAAGTATCTAAAACATAATCATCTTTAATATTTGATGTTAATACTATTTCATCTTTAACGCTGTCTGTGAATAACTGATAGTTCACTTCCTGCATAATAAGCAGGCTCTCATTTAGCCTACTTTTTATATTTAAACAAAACATAGATTTCTAATTATCCTTTTAAATCTCATTAAATGCTCGCAAATCCTTATTCTAAAGGGCTTCGAGCATTTTTACTGTTGGAAGATACTTCACGTTTCCTTATATATTTCCTCATGAATTGACTGTCAGAAGTGGTAAATTAGTAGTAAATTCATCTGTACTACTAAGCAACAAGACGTTCCTGCTGTTTCTTTTTTTCCAAGCGGTTCATCTCTGCCATAGCAGAATCGAATGTAGCATGTGCGTAATAGTTCAGCGTCATGTTTATATTCGCATGCCCCATAATGTACTGCAATGCTTTTGGGTTCATTCCTGCATTTGCATAGTTAGTGCAGAACGTATGACGCAAAATGTGTGGAGTGATATGGGGTAGCTTATCCTCATGATATTTATTGTATTTCTTGACAAGGTTTTTCAACATACCATTGTAATCACTTGCCACTTTAGGATAGTCTTTCCCATTGAGAAAAAGGAAATTACTATAACCATCAATCACAACACATTTACGGTTCTTCCGATTCGCCAGCACTCGCTGAAACGCTTGATAGGCTTCTTCAACCATAGGAACTTGTCGTTCGCCACTTTTAGTCTTGGGAGTTTCAATGTAGTATCCATTTTCAGTATCTCGTAGTAACTGATGGTCTACCTTGACAAGACGATTTTCAAAATCCAAATCTGGAAGTGTCAGACCGCCAAACTCTGAAATACGAAGACCCGTTTTTAAGAGTATCAGGATTTCATCATAATTCTTGCTGTAGGTCTTATCAGCTTTCGCAAAGGATAACAGCTTTTCTTCCTGCTCCGTTGTCAATGCGACTTTAGGAACAGTATCATCATCAATGACGGTATTTAGCTGGAAGTCAAAGGGATTCTTCCGAACACAATCGTCTTCAATCGCAATATAGAATGAAGCCCTTAAAGAACGCTTATAGTTATTGATGGTTTGATAAGCATATCCATCTTCACTCATTCTAATCGCCCATTCTTTAGCGTCAGACGGTTTAATGCTGTCTATGCTCCTTGCACCTAACTTGTCCTTTGTCAAAATATCCATCAGATATTTCCGTCCAGTTTGCGTGCCTTTCTTCACATTGGGTCTTTGAGCATTCTGCTTTGCGTAAAGCTGACAAAGTGTCATTTTCTTTCCTACAACATCAATGCCATCATGAATGTCTTTCAGTAGCTCCGCAACTTTTTCCCGAAGAGGAACACAATCACGCTTTCCTGCTGGTACTCTGTCTGTAGCCACCAGTTTCCATGAGTAGATAAATTGCGGTTCTCCAAATGAATCTACATATTTATATAAGTATCTTCCGTCTTTTCGTTGGCTCTCCCCAGTCTTTAAAATGCGACCTTTATTGTCACGTCTTTTCTCTGACATGGCTTTCGCTCCTTTCCAAAATGGAAAGAGCCTTGATACGACTTAATGCTATTTTATCATATCCAAGACCCTTTGGCGACGCTAGATTGCGTCCAATTTATCAATAATTTTTTCAAACTGTTTTCGCTTTATCTGAATACGATTGCCATTCATAATCAGCCAATCAGCATTTTTATTTTCATCTGCCAAACGACGGAGCTTATTTTCGCCAATACGGAAATACTTAGACGCTTCTTCAATGGTCAGGGTATAACGCTCCCAGATAGGAATATCTGTCTGCTTCATAAAATCCTCCTTTCCCAATCACACGTTAGATTTCATAAAAGTAGTTTTACAAGCAATCGAACAGCTTTAGCAAAGCTCACGGGAGTTCCACCCTTGCACGGTTCTCGTCCAACTGTACTCATTGCCTGCGACGCTTTTAACGCTCGGACTATGACGATACAGGAGTATCATTATTACGATAAGAATGTCTTCGCTGGCAATCCTGCTAAAGATTACTTCTCGGATCACTGACATGAATCGCTCGCTATCTTTACAGGGCAGGTCATGGCGGTCAGCTCCGTTGGCTCTTTTCTTATCGAAATGTATTCGACTGCTGTTATTCAGTTTTCAAAGAACAGATGGCTTGTCAGCCTATCAAAACATACTGAAAGACAATATGCTTTGATGGAATAACAAACCTCCCCAATCGGGAAGTATGGAAAGCTCGTCCGCACTTCCACGAAAAGAGAGATAAATCGGTGCTACTCAATCTCAAATGACAGGATTTTTGTAATCAACCTGGTTTCCATTCGTCCACGTAAGACCTCATCAACGACCATACTTTGATTGCCATATTCATCTTTCATAAGTCGTAGGGAAC
>ERZ773059.1463-NODE-1463-length-11603-cov-19.486664_pt1 | contig 11603 bp, 5 predicted proteins | sample MGYA00580514_ERZ773059 | MGnify/ENA primary metagenome ERZ773059 (study PRJEB29015, sample SAMEA2737981) | human oral metagenome | biome: human oral; feature: human-associated habitat; material: dental | place: China | collected 2056 ...
CGCCGCCTTTGCTCATGTATGGCATGTGGCAATCTGCACACGAAACGCCGCGTTGTCCATGAATACCCATCTGGTGAATTTCGTATCCAGGGTGCTGCGCTTTGAGGATGGGTGCACGGCTTAGTGCGTGCGTGTAGTCCTTATAGTTCATAGCATCGTAATACTTCTCCATAGCCTCAACTGTTATACCACTATCCTGTGGGAAAGTAAGGTATTGTCCGTCGCCCTTGAAATAGTATTCTGTGTGACATTGTGCGCAAACCAGCGAGCGCATTTCTTGGTGGGTGGCCTTGTTAACGTCTTTGCCAACGCGTTGCCAGGCCTCGTACAGTGCAGGCCGTGCGGGTTTGAGGTCCATCGTTTTGGAGTCGTGGCAATCAGAACAGCCCACGCTGTTCATTATCTGATCTCCCCACTTCGACCACGGAGCCTTGTAAAAATTGGCCAAGCCTTGCTCTTTCATCACGCGTGGCACATCAGGACCTTTACAAGTCCAGCATGTTCCTGGTTGTGGCTGTTTGCCTTCGGTTACTCCAGGGGCACCTGTACGTAGTGTTCTGCGCACATCTTCAACAGCATGTTGGTGTCCACGGGGTGTGGCGTAGTCCCACGAGAAAGAATAACCAGCCCAAAGTATCACCATGTTGGGACGTTGGGCAAGCACGTCTACGGCTTGTGAACTGTTAAATTCGCTTTTGAAAGTTGTGTCGGCGGTTTGTTTCCACGTTTCGTATTCGCGTGGGAAGTCGCTTTCGAACTTCGAGTTTTCAGATACGATACCCTCCATTGGGGTTTTTCTGTTGTTGAAGATGCTAACCACTTCGGCCCTGCGCTCTAAGAGCGACGATACGAGAAGACCTAGGATGAAAACGACAACCATTGAACCTCCGAACAACAGCCATCCTTGCCAACGTTTTAATTGCTTTGCCATATCTATATCTTATTTGTTTTTAGTTTCGGTTTTCATAATGTTTTTGCTCACGCGTTTAGGCGTGGTGCACGAACGTTGTTTGGTTTACTTGCCTTTTCTTCCGAGCATGCCTTGCAACCAGTCTGGCACAGGCGACTTGGGTAATGGCACTTCTGCATTGGGCGTAGAGGATAGGGAGTTCATTCCGCCGTGTGGCACGTCGCGGTGACAATCCCAACAAGCCATGCCTTCTCCGCGCTTGGCCATCATGTAATTGATACGCCCTGTGCGTACGAACTCTTGGTTGAGCTGGGTGTGGCAACGTATGCAGTTGTCCATTATCACCCCTGCACTGGCATCTTCGGCGGTTATTGCCTGCCGCTCTTGAAAGGTTACGAACTTGCGAACATGGTTCATGCCGTCTTTCGCCTTGAAGTAATACTTGGCGAAGACGTTGTCGTGAGGCACGTGGCAGTCGTTGCATGTGGCGTCGCGGCCATGCGAGGAGTGCATCCACGTGGCGTAATAGGGTGTCATGATGTGACAGTTTACGCACGCCGAGGGGTCGTCAGTGAGGTATGTGTGCATTCTAAGGAGGTACATGAAAAGCCCTCCCAGACCTATAACCAATCCTCCTGTCACCAAAAGGAATACCTTTTGGCGATAGCTGAATGCCGATAAGATAGATTTTAGCTTGTCTTTTATCATGTTCGCTATATTTTCTTTGCGCAAATATAGCAAATAAAGCGCGATGCAGCCTGTGCAAATGGCATGATTTTTTATGTTGCACGGCAACTTTAACAAGTATTAAGGACGGTGTGTTAAACGTATTTTAACGTGCAAATCCTTATAAATAAGGATGTTTAAAGCGTGTGTTCGTACACAATGAAAAAGTTGTCTTTTACAGATTTAAACAATTGTAAGTGGCTGTTTCCTCGTTGAATAAGGCGATAGGTCGGGCCGCAGGCTAGTCTTTTTATAGGTAATTATTGTTTGTTTTACGAACAGCGATGCCCAGCGCAAACGCGTTTTGGGTGTTCTCGCTTTCTGTTTTGGTGTTTGTTATTTCGTTTTAAGAGTTCCGTGTAAGGAGTAGCGTGGTATTGAAAGAGTTGATATGTGGATGACCTCATACAGAAATGCACTGAATAGGTTGATACGACACTGTCTGGTTGAAAGGCATGAAGCTATATCGTATTTATACCAATTATTCTGAAAAAGATAAGAAAGAGAGAAACGCCAAGGCGACTTCAACAAACAAATATGCCATACGTTTGTAAAAAAGTACCAAAAAGTATTTGCTGTTTATTTTACTTTTACTATATTTGTAGCCGTAGAGGCAGATGTCTCATAAATATAAATAATACACGAAAACACATTGAGCCATGAAAGCAATTGTATCTGTTGCGATTTTGCTTTGTTCCGTCTGTCAACCTTTATCGGCACAAGACGGCAATTTCCACGCGGGCCTGCGGCTTGGCGGAGGCATCAGTTCTAATTCTAACGTCGACCGAATATTGGTGAGCGAGGACTATTATTCCAACTATTCTTTACGGAAACGCGTGCTGTTTGTGCCATGCGCCGAGCTGTTCTTTCTGTATAAGCCGCAGGGAAACCTGTGGGGCGTGGAGGCAGGCATCGTTTATTACAACCGCACGGCACGTGTTAGGTACGATGATAGGGACGAGCTGAACTATACGCTCTCCGCCCGTTACCACCATTTGGGGGTGGCGGCCTACTTTAACCTCTATCCTTTCAAGGAACGAAACACGTGGCATGTGTCGCTGGGCGGACGCCTTGGAGCGAACCTTTCGCCCGAAAACCTAAGCTACGAAGGGAACCAAGAGGATGCAAAGTTTAAGAAGTGGAAGTACCCAAGCGTGGAGGAGACGGAACGGGTGATGCGAAGTAAGCTTAAAGGACGACCCGACGCTGCACTTGGAGGAGGCGTGGGCTACGACTTCCATCGGGGCATCTGCATCGACTTGCGCTTTCATTACAGCTTGGGGAGTACCATCAAGACCGAGACCAACACCTTTAACTGGGTGGAATGCGCCAACCACAACTGGCAGGCAGAGCTTACGGTTGCGTATGTGATAGACATTAAGTGAGGCCTGCGCTGAACCGCTGCACCGTAAAAAGATAAACCGTTGTTGCTTATTCACTCGCTTGTTTCTCTCGCGCGTACGCGCGCGTTCCTTATAATATTACTATCCATTTTTGCATACACATGAATAACCCTAGCCCCAATAACCAACGCAATGTGCGGCGCGCCGTCGCCTTTTTGGCCATTGTGCTTGCCCTGTTGTTGTGTTTCAGACTCTGCAAACGCAAAACAACAGAAGACCCCATACCCCCACCAATGCAACAGGAAACAACCCCGACAAAAGCCGCACCGCAACATGCCTCTGGGAGAACTCATCCCAAGGGAAGTGGCTTACGTACAAGGAAAGATGCTGGGAGAAAGGGCATAAACAGACGTACTAACACAGAGCCAACAACCCCAAAGAAGGAGGAAAAGTACGCCGCAGCAGAAGACGAGGGCGTAACGGATGCGCCACAAACGAGGGTTGGGCCAACCGAACAACCTGTGGAACAGCAAACGCAACAACAACCCGACCAACCAACAGAGCCAAAGACGGAGCAACAGACCGAACAGGCCGCAGAGGGGAAAACCCCTGCGGAGAAGACCCGGCAACCTAAATCGGCACGCGAGCCGAGGAAACGGATAACCGTACGATACAAGGGGCATAATCAATCGCGCATCGGCATCAGGGCGGGTGCGGGCTATGCCGTCATCAACAATCTCGGTGCAATGGTTGAAGAGGGTAACATCCGTCCGCGTTACACGTTGGAAGCGTGTGGGGCCACAGTACCCACGATAGGCGTTTTTGCGTTATTGCGCCGTAACCGATTGGGAATGGAGCTTGCAACGGACTACACTTGGCTTGCATCGACACTGAAAGAGCATAAGCTGGCAGGCAACGTGAACGAGGAGACGAACTTCCGCTATCATGTCCTCATGCCGCAGCTTGCCGCGCGGCTCTATCTTCTTGGAAACCTTTACATGGGTGTGGGCGTTGGGCTAGCCATTCCACTTAATCCTGGTGGTATCGACTTCACGAGCGACCGACCTGCGATGTTCGCCTCGGCCGACGAGCTGACGCAGGCACACCTGAGAGAAACGCTTCGGGCAAGGGTGCAGGCCATGCCCCTCATCAAAGTGGGCTACTCGTCGTTCAAGAATGGCATTGAGTCCTATCTGCAATATGCTTATGGCCTAACCGACCTCATACAAACCAAAGACAACCCCTACGGCTATGCCACAGCAAGGAACAACAGTCACCTGTTCCTGCTAACAGTGGGCTATACCATACCTCTCAATAAAAACAAACAGCCATGATACAGTTCAGATACGGCCATGTGGCAACGTTCGTTCCACTATTGTGCACGCTGCTCCTTACGGCAAGTAGGGTGCAGGCACAGATACAAAAGCCTACACCGCAGCATGCTCCCGGCGGTGTAATGGGCTATGTAAAGTGGGGCTTTGGAAATGACAATGCGCCCATGCAGCTTGCCGCCAATAGCGGAATGACCTTCGTTGGCGTGGGTAAGGTGAGGCAGGGCGGCGAGCAACTGCTTTGGAGTGTGGGCGCGCAGGGCGGACAGACACAGCTGGTGCAGACCACGGCGCGCACGGCAAACCTGGCCCGTGGCACGTTTATGAACTATGTGGGGCGCGACACGCTGCCGCCTCTTCGCCTATACACTTACGTCAGTTCTGCCGCCAATGGCATACGTGGCACGCTGGCCGTGGGCGGAACCACTAAGGAACGATTGCCCATAAGGGCGATGAAAGAGGGTATGGCGGAGTATGCGGTGTATCCTCGTGCACTTTCGGCCACGGAACGCATGCGCGTTGAAAGTGCAATGGCCTTACGTCATAGCATTACGCTGAACCATTCGTACTTCAACTCTAAGGGCCTGGTTGTACGAAACTACTACCGCCTTAAAGCCTACAACCACCGCGTGGCTGGCATCATCGGCGACAGTGCATCGTGCTTGTACAAGGCGACGGGGCAAAGTGGTGAGGGCGAAGCTGTTGTTCGCGTGTCGGCCAAGGCCATCGGCGAGGGAACGAGCTACATTTGGGGCGACAATGCCAAACGGCTTGCTTTCGCGGCAGACAGGGGAAACGGCAAATGGATGCGGCGGCGATGGGCGGCAACCACCACGGGGACGCCTGTGGCGGGCATGACTTTGACGCTCGACACGCGGAGCATCAGGCAACTGGAACCGCTCGGCGAGGGCGAAAGCTATTATCTGGCGGTAGACAATAGCGGAACGGGTAAGTTTCCCGTCGAGCAACTTCGATATTATAAGGCACGCATGGGGCAGGCGGACAGCGTTACGTTCATGGGCATAAGTGCCGGCGTGGGCGAAAGTGTCTTCACATTTCGCGCGGCCAAGGACTTCTTCTCTACCATCGACGTGGAACAGCCACGCTGCTCCACTGGCGCAAAGGGTGCACTGCGCGTGCTGCTCACGGGCGGCACACCCCCATATCGCCTAACGGCAAGTGTCGACGGCAAGGCTGTATGCGTACATGCTACGGCGGACAGCATCGTAACCGTCCCCTCGCTAACGCAAGGCAAGTATGTCATTGTGGCATACGATAATGGCGGTAAATCGCTATGCAGCGAGGTAACGTTGCACAATGCTGACTTGGCCGACGTTCCCGACTTGGAGGACGTTAGCTTTGCCCAGGGGGCTGAACGCGACTATCACCTGGAAACGAAAGGCAACTACGCTTGCCGTTGGAAGACCCCTGCTGGGAAATACCTAGACGGTAGGCGCGTAACGCTTGAAGAAGATGGGGAATATCTTGTTGAACTAACCAATGGCGATGGTTGTTCTACGCTGCGCACGCTGAACGTAACCACTGCAACGAGCGATGGTTTCGCACGCTATGAGGTGTCGCCCAACCCTACTCGTGACGGCAACGTAGATGTACGCGTTGAATTGACGGAGGCTGCTCCGCTCGCGCTGTTCCTCCATGCTCCCGATGGTGCGCTGTTGCAAACCGAGGTTCGCGAACCTGAAAGCTACCACGCCACGCGCCTATACCTACCTGTTGTGGGCGTGTACATATTAGAGATGAGGAGTGGTGAGGCTAGGCGAAGTGTGAAGATTATAAGAAGATAGCCCATACAAGGAACGACTAAACCTGAAATGCACATGAAAAGATTAATACACATCACGTTGGCAACGGCCATAGCTCTACTGTCGCTCGCATCTTGTAACGACGGTAGGCGTACTTCACGCGGCATGGACGCACAAGGAGAAGTAAAACGGCAGGTTATACGTCACGCCGAACAAAAGTCCGACAAAGGTTCGGTTGTGCTGAATGCCAAGAAAGGCATTGGCGGAACGCTTGTTACGCATAAGGTGCAGGGTAGGGCAACCAACAAGGACCTATCGCGCTTGCGCAGTTTCCGACGTCGTACAGTGAGCAAACTCTTCGCACGCGATGCGGCCGACTCGCTGCATCTGGGGCGTGCCCAGCTGCATGTTCCGAGTGGTAGTATGGAACGGGCCAAGTTGTTGAGCGTAACGCCACTGGGTAAGGGCGAACTGCCCCACCTGCCAGCAGGCATGGTGAATGTTACGGGCGATAGGGATGTGCCCGTTTCCGCATTGTTGAAAGGTGGTGTGGCAGGCTACCGCCTGTTGCCTCACGGCGAGCATTTCGTGCATGCGCCTGCAACCATCATCGTGCCCTACGACAGCGCGCTCATCCCGAAGGGCTATACGGCAGACGACATACACACCTATTATTATGATGAGCTGCAAGGCAAGTGGACGATGCTTCGCCATAAGGCCTTGGATAGGGAAAGGGAAGTGGTGATGGCCGAGACTTCGCACTTCACCGACGTGATAAACGGCATCATCAAGGTGCCGGAGAGTCCCGAAACGCAGAACTATGTGCCAACGGGTATTGCCGAACTGAAAGCTGCCGACCCCGCAGCGGGCATAACCACGGTGAATGCGCCCACGCCCAACCAGAGCGGAACGGCATCGCTGGGCTACGCCTTCGAGTTGCCCCAAGGGCGCGGCAGCATGCAACCCTCCGTGGGTTTGCAGTATGGCAGCGATGGCGGGTCGTCGTACGTGGGTTATGGTTGGAGCCTGCCTGTGCAAAGCGTGGACATCGAGACACGCTGGGGTGTGCCACGTTTCGACATCGAGCATGAGAGTGAGAGCTACCTGCTGATGGGAACGAAACTGGGCGACCGCACTTATCGTACAGCCGAACTGCCAGGCCGGGCAAAGGATAAGCGTTTTAAACTGCTGGTTGAGGGTGGCTTTTCGCGCATCATCCGCAGGGGCGATTTGCCCACAAACTACACGTGGGAAGTAACTTCCAAAGATGGCACCACATCCTACTTTGGCGGCATTGGTGGTAAGATAGTAGACAACGCCGTAATCAAGGATGCCACAGGGAACATCGTACGTTGGGCACTTTACCGAACGGTGGACACCCACGGCAACTTCGTTTCGTACACATACGAACACCATGAAAGCACCCTCTACCCCAAGTCCTATCGCTATACGGGACACAACGACGAAGAGGGGGCTTACGCCGTGAACTTCGAATACGCCCCCACGGCGCGTAAGGATGCCATGAGCAGCGGCCGCCTGGGCGTGCTACAACGCGACGACCGCCTGCTTCAACGCGTAAACGTTACGTTCAACAACGAATCCGTACGCAGCTATGCACTGCATCATCGCGAAGGCCCATTTGCCAAGACGCTGCTAGATAGTATCGTGCAACTCGACGCTAAGGGAGCAAGGGTGGCCGCACAAGGGTTCGACTACTATGACGACGTTAAGGGCGGGATGTTCGGAAAGGCGGAGTCGTGGATGGTGGAACAAGACGGGAGGGATGAATACGCATCCCTTATAAGACACACGATAAATGGATGCGACGACAGGCTAACCATGCTTGGTGGCGGATATTCCAAGGGAAGGACATACGGAGGTGGCCTGATGGTGGGATTCGGCATTGCCATCGGCACGATGAACGTAGGCACATCTTATACACGCTCGAAGAACAGCAGTAAAGGTTTGAACGTGCTTATTGACATTGACGGCGACGGATTGCCCGACAAGGTGTTCAGGGCAGGCGGTGCCTTGCGTTATAGGAAGAACCTCCTTGGGAGTACAGGCAGGAATGTCTTTGGTAAGAGCCGGTCCATATTGGGCATTGGCGAGTTCTCGCGCAGCACCAGTTGGAGCAAGTCGCTCAATGCCGATGCGGCATTGGATTTCATTGTTGCTACGCCAGGCGTAAGTTACAGTAAGACATGGGAGAATACGGAAACGCCCGTCTACCTGTCCGACTTCAACGATGACGGACTAGTGGACATCGCTAAGGATGGCACGGTGTGGTTTAACAGGCTCGGGGCAGACAGCCTGCCGACTTTCGCTCCCAGCACTGCGGGCACCGAAAACCCCATTGTGGGACATGGGGCGGACATCGGCGACAAATTCGGTATTGACTATAAGGCCGTCAGGGATTCCTTGGAAAAGGAGAACCCCCTGCACGACGTGGTGCGCGTATGGCGTGCGCCGTTCTCAGGAACAATCCACATTGCCAGTGTGGTGAACAAGTCCACAACTTATGGCGACGGCATTACATATAGCATCCAAAAGGAGGAACACGTATTAAAGAGGGATTCCATTCTCGACACAGGGACGAGAAAAGACAGCATCACGACATCCGTCAAGGCCGGCGAAAGGCTGTTTTTCCGCTTGCAGTCGCGCTACTCGGGTGCGGCCGACAGCGTGGCGTGGTCTCAACGGGTGGAATATGGCCGGATTGTTGGCGGCAATGCCACCTACCTGGGGCAAGACTTCTCTCACTATGATGCCGCATCCGACTTCTTGGAAGGAATGACCACGGGCATGTCTTTGCCCAAGGACGGGCGCGTGGAGGTAAAGGCGCCTTACAGGAAGGGGCGGACAGGGAGTCACGTCACGCTCGTCGTGCGAAGGAAAGACATACATGGCGAACACATCCTGATGGAGAAGAAACTCCCAGCCGGCACTTCTGTTGAAGACACATTTGCGGATGCGTTCGACGTATCGGCGAAAGATTCGGTGCGGCTGACCTTTGAGATGCTGACGGACGCCCCTTTGGAATGGAGAAACATGTCGTAGAAACCAACGTTAAGGTACGTCTCCACACAAGACACGCTCCGTGTAATTCCTTTTAGAAAGATGTACAACAAGCCCGTACTTGTGAGTGCTTCAAGAAATGTTAGGAAGGACCTGGCGAAGAACCTGAAATACGACCCAGGAGTAATTCTCGTGCATAAGTTTAAGGTGAAGCGACAAGATCGGAGTAACGACAAGGATACGGCAACCGTACATGTGAACTTCAACAGGGAGGACGGCACCTTACTGCTTAAGCGCAAATATACCTTGACCAAAGGCGACAGCATAAAGGTTGACTCACTGGCCATTGTTGATGCAGCCTTGCTGGAAGAACTCTGCAAGGGAAAGACACTGGCGACTTTTAGTGTGGACAACGAGTTGGGGTCGGTCGCCGTGGCTAAGGTGGAAGTCTTCCGCGATTCGCTTGTCTTCATAAAGGACCCGATAAAGAGGAAGATGATCGTCGACCACAAGGAGAGGATCCTCGTCGACACATTTGCATGCTCTGTCTTCTCCGGCTACAATTCCCTTAATTTCGGACACCTTTATAGGGGATGGGGACAATTCGGCTACAACGGGAATAGGGAATACGCAAACCGCCCCATTGAAACGGCGGCATTGACCATCGACACCGACGGATACAAGAAAATCGCCGAAAATTATAAGAACAGCCATGACAAGAACGACCTCGCGGATTTGGCAGAGACCAGCAAACAGCGTTTCTTTGTTATGGGGTACAATGTCGCACGTAGGGCATATGTCGGTGCAACCGACAGTGCCTACGTGGGTGCATACTTCCAATGCCCCTCACGTTTGGGCGAGAGTGAGATACGGGTGGACAGCGTGCGGTATGCCACAGGAGACGGTGTGCCTGCCCCCATCTTGAAGACACGCTCCGAGGGTACGGGACATGCAGTTAGTGCCAGTGCCGACATCGGTGCACTGTCTTTCGGAGTGAGTGGCAGCGCGAGTAGTCAAACCTCTTTCACAAAAGTGTCGGCAATGGACATAAACGGAGATGGTTACCCCGACTGGATAGATGAGAACGACAGCCACATCTTCGCACAATATACGGCACAGGGAGGAAAACTCAGCGGACATTGGTTAAATACAGACATTAATGCACCTCAATTCGAGTCCACCGCTTCTACTTTTGGCGCAAACGTAGGAGGGGCGTCCAAGGGCAAAGGTAAAGGGGCTATAGCCGTGAGCATTTGCCCTAAGGACAAGTCCTCGTCGGGTGGAAATTCCTCTGGCGAAGGCGAAGGTCAGAATGCAGGTGACGGTAACTCTATCTCTCGTTTCTCGGTAAGCGCCAGCGGTGATTTCACAAGTGGAGAATCGTCTACCGCACGCGACTGGATGGACTGGAATGGTGACGGTTTGCCTGACATGGTCGAGGGTGGCACGGTGAGATACAACCTCGGCTATGGATTTACGTCAGCCATGTCACAGGGCAAAGGTTGGATGGGGGAGTTCTCTTCTAATAGAACCTGGGGCGCAGGATTAGGAACAAGTATCAACATACTAGGTCCGGCCAACATCTCATTCGGTTTTAATGGCACAAAGACCACTACCCTTACGGAAATATCCTACGCAGACCTCAATAGTGATGGACTGCCCGACATGGTAAGGCGTGACGGCGATGGGGTGCGGGTAGCCATCAATACAGGCGAAGGATTCGTCAATGATGTTTATCATGGTGAGGGAACTGCGGGAGGAAGTCTCGCCACCTCTGTTTCGGGCTACGGCAACACGGCCGTCAAGTTCAACTTGCATATCCTTTTCTTGAAGTTCTCACTTACGCCACGAGTGATGGCCTCCACATCCGAGGGCGTCAGTCGTACGGAGAGAGCTTTACTCGACATTGATGGCGACGGTTTGCCCGACTTCGTTGAAAGTGCAGGCCCTGATGCCCTTGTCGTTCGCCGCAACCTCACCGGCCGCACCAACCTGCTGCGCAGCGTCACCCTGCCTTTCGGCGGACACGTCCGTGTGGAGTACCGACAGACCCTGCCCAGTTTCGCCATGCCCGGCCGCCGCTGGGTGATGTCGGCCGTGGAGACTTCGGGCGGATATGCCGAGAACGGGGCGACGCGCATGCGCAACGAATTCGCCTACGAGGGCGGCTACCGCGACAGGCGCGAGCGCGACTTCTTCGGGTTCGCCAAGGTCGTCACCCGACAGCTGGACACCCAGAAGGACAATGCCACCTACCGCACGCAGGTGTCCGAGTACGGACACAACCGCAACCTGTACATGCACGACCTCGTCACCGCCGAAACGCTGTACGATGCGCAGGGCAACAAACTGCAAGGCACCCTCAACACCTACGAGGCAGTACGGCAGCGCGACGACAGCACAAGCGTGTTCCCGGCACTCGTCTCCGTCAGGCAGACGGTCTACGACAACGCAGGACAGGGCAGCATGAGCACCACCGTGCACAACACCTACGACGCCTACGGCAACCTGG
>ERZ773059.1464-NODE-1464-length-11601-cov-12.690023_pt1 | contig 11601 bp, 10 predicted proteins | sample MGYA00580514_ERZ773059 | MGnify/ENA primary metagenome ERZ773059 (study PRJEB29015, sample SAMEA2737981) | human oral metagenome | biome: human oral; feature: human-associated habitat; material: dental | place: China | collected 2056 ...
CATCGACCGTCGCAATCACATAGCAGGTAATCTATATTGTGAAAGCAAAGATGATGTCAATATTCACGTCTATGGTGCTCATATTTTCCACACATCCTTGAAACATGTGTGGGATTATGTCAATCAATTTGCTGAGTTTAATCATTATGTAAATAGTCCTGTGGCAAACTATAAAGGCGAGATGTACAATTTGCCGTTCAATATGAATACATTCTCTAAAATGTGGAATATTCGAACTCCAAAAGAGGCACAAGATATTATTACTAAACAACGAGCTGCCATCTCAGGGGAACCTAAGAATTTGGAGGAGCAAGCCATCAGCCTCGTAGGTACTGATATTTACGAAAAGCTCATTAAAGGGTATACGGAAAAACAATGGGGCCGTAAATGTACAGAGTTACCAGCTTTCATTATTAAACGATTACCTGTGCGTTATACATATGATAATAACTATTTTAATGATCGCTTCCAAGGTATTCCTATGGGTGGTTATACCAAGATGATTGAACGTATGTTAGAAGGCATTGAAGTCCGCTTAGGTGTAGACTTCCTTAAACATCGGAACGAATACGAATCTTTGGCAGATAAGATTATCTACACAGGCCCTATAGATGAATACTTTGGTTATTCTGAAGGGGTATTAGAATATCGTGGTCTTCACTTTGAAACAGAACGTCTCGAAGAAGAAAACCATCAAGGCGTTGCGGTGGTGAATTATACGGAAGGAGAGATTCCGTATACTCGTATCATTGAACATAAGCATTTTGAATTTGGTACACAGCCTGTTACATATGTAACAAAAGAATATCCAAAAGACTGGAAAATCGGTGAAGAAGCGTATTATCCAGTAAATGACGTGAAGAATTTAGATCTTTACGCTAAATACGTTAAAAAGGCCGAAACGATTTCCAATGTTATCTTTGGTGGTCGTTTAGGGGAATATAAATATTACGATATGGATAAAGTCATTGCTAGTGCTTTAGCACTATGTAATAAGGAGTTTCAGGAATGAGAATGGAGTGGCTAGATTCGCTAAAGGGTTTTGCTATATTTTTAGTTGTTGTTGGTCATGTTAATCGCAATTGTATTTTAGTTATCTAAATATTATGCAACATTGTATGAGACTATCTAAATGAGTAATCATTTTAATCTAGTTGATTTAATGGATATTTATATAGCCCATCTTTCTTTGGTAATTCCAAGTTAATATAATTGAAATCATAAGATGAGAGTAGTAGGATGAGAGTATATGTCTAGTAATAAATATATTGATAGTTTAATAGGATTAAGTTTTATATTTGTAATATTCCCTGTAATTCCTATGTTTTTACGAGTAGGTTTTTTGGGGGGCGAGTTTTCAGCAAAAGCATCATTTTATACACTATTTATTTGTTTAGTATATAGTGTATGGCTAAAAAGGTATAGTCTACGTCAATACCATTTATATTGGAAAGAATTATTATATATAGTTTTTTTAGGTTTCAGTATTACTGTATCTTTAATTCATGGTTTAATTAATTTCCCTTATTATGATTTAGTTCCTGGCACTAATTATATAAATCATAAATTGGAAGTCATAAATCAATTTATATTTAATAAAGCTTTTAGTGAATATACTTTATCGGTCATTCATTTTGGTTTTAGAGTATTAAAGAACTCTTTGACTCAACTTATTTTTACATTTGGATTTTCTTATTTAATTTTCTATTGGTATAAAGATCGTTCGGAAACAATTTTGAAAATAGTAAGTAAGGGTTCATTAATTTCTGCTACTCTAGTTGTTATTTTTGGTGTCATTGAACTATTTTATTTTGGTAAACAACAATGGGCACTCTCATTATTAACATATATAAGGCCTATTGTTCATGCTATTGAGATTAATAATACTTGGTGGCCACCATTGTTTTGGCCTGAATTACAATTTCGTTCTCTTTTCCCAGAGCCGTCCTTTCTAGGTATTTATACTGTTATTACAATTCCTTTTATATGGAATGTTATTTTTTCATCTAAAAATAAGAAATTGCTAATCTTTTCCTCTATTCTTTTATTACTTTTAGAAATGATCACTTTATTGGCAAATAGTAGAACGGCAACTGTTTTATTGATAATAGATCACATATTGCTTGTAGTGGCACTTTGTATTCAGTTTAGAAACAAAAAATTTGTAGTACATACAGTTCTTGTAACTTTAATAGGTCTTTTAGCTTTTATAGGAAATATAGTATATACATCTAATGTTCTTTATGTACAAGATACTTCTATTAAAAGTACAACTAGTAGAACAGTTAAAAATATATCAACTCAGCAGGTTGCAAATGAAATTAAATCTTATGGGGAAAATAATATTTCTTCACTATCTAAAAAAGACAGGAGAAGTAATAATCAAAGATATGGTGTTATGAAAGCTGACCTAGATATTTTCAAAGAAAATCCATTATTAGGAATTGGACAAGGGTTACGTACCCCATATGTTTTGAATCATTTAGATGAAGATACATTAAATGGTGCGGAAGTAAAAATGTGGATTGAAAATATTAAAAATAAGGGCCTAATTAATATTTCTATTCCCATGTTAGGAGAATATACCTCTCGTTTATCGGAAACAGGGATCATAAGTTTTGTATTGTTTATGGGACCTATTGCATTCTTATTAGTTAGATTGCTTATTTATGTATTTAAAAATCCAAAAGATATATGGATCATATTTTTTACAATTGCTTATATAGAGTCTTTGTTGACAGGGATAGGAACGACTTTAAATGAACTGTATTATTTTTGGATATTATTAGGGTTTGGTTATGCATTAGTATATACGAGAAATTCATATCGTAATAAGGTGGATGAAATTAGTGAATATTAAGATTTTAGTAGCAACACATAAACAATATTGGATGCCTGAAGATTCTGTTTATATGCCGATTCATGTAGGACGAGACGGTAAGGCTGATATTGGTTATACAGGGGATCATACAGGAGATAATATATCTTCAAAGAATGCAAATTACTGTGAATTGACGGGTCTCTATTGGGCGTGGAAAAATCTTGATGCGGATTATATTGGTCTCGTTCATTACAGACGTTACTTTACACGTAAAGAGGTACGCTCTGTGGAGGACAAAAAGAATCAAATTTTAACGGGAGCAGAATGGGAGAATCTGCTTTCACAATATCCTGTAGTAGTAGCAGATAAGCGTAAATATTATATTGAGTCCAATCGTTCTCACTATAATAATGCCCACCATAGCTCAGGACTAGATGCGGCAGAGCAAATCATCGCTGAAAAATATCCCGAATATAGCGCTGCTTTCACAAAGGTATGCAATCGCACCTGGGCTCATATGTTCAACATGTTCGTGATGCGTAGAGATTTATTTGATCAATACTGTGAATGGATGTTTTCCATCTTAGAAGAAATCGAAAAACGTGTTGATATTTCTGATTATGATACATATGAAGCGCGTATCTATGGTTTTGTTAGCGAAATCTTGCTTGATGTATGGATTGAAGCTAATAATATTAGCTATAAAGAACAAAATGTATCTTTCATGGAACCTCAAAATTGGATTAAAAAAGGTGGATTATTTTTAAAACGTAAATTATTTGGGAGATAATATACTGACTATGATAAAGGTAATAGAACTTCCTATAGATAAAGATATGGGAGGTTTAACATCTTATGTTCTTCAATTATATAGAATGATTGATAAAGAAGAATTTGAATTAACATTACTGAGTTATGATGATCCTCAAAATTTTGATGTAAATTATAATGTAGAGACGGTTAGTAGACCATATCATACTATTCAGTTTTATAAAAAAATGAAGTGTCTGCTTTCTGAAGGAAAAGATATCATTCACTTTCATCAATCTTATGTCAATATTATTCCTATTTTGATTGCTAAATTAGCTGGATTTAAAACTATTATTTTACATGCGCATAGCTCTAGTATAGATGATAATCGAAAAATCGTACGCTTTCTAAAGACAGGATTACATAAGGTTGGAAGATTTTTATTACCTTATTTGGTTGATACTTATGTAGGTTGCTCTACTAAGGCCTCAGAATGGATGTTTCCTAGAAAGTGTATAGATAGTGATTCATATTATTTATTACATAATGCGATTGATTTAGATTTATATGATAGAAATATAAATCTAGGGTTGGAGGTTAGACAAAAATTCAACATTCCTAAGGATGCATTGGTAGTAGGACATATTGGTCGTTTTACGCCTGTTAAAAATCATCCTTTTATTATCGATATATTTAAAGAGGTATTAAAACAAAATCCTAATAGTTATTTATTTCTCTTGGGGGATGGTGTAGAACGTCATAAGATTGAAAGTCTTGTAAAATCAGCAGCTATATCTGACAAGGTTATTTTTATGGGGTATGTAAATAACACTGTGGATATTATGCAAGCTATAGATATTATGATATTACCTTCTTTATTTGAAGGACTACCCCTAATTGCTATTGAGTCTCAAGCATTAGGTATACCAATATTAGTATCTGATACGATTACACAAGAGGTTGTGTTAACTGATTTATGTAGGACTCTACCAATTGATAATCCTAAACCATGGGCTTATGAGATTATATCTAAATTTGGTAAGAATAAATATATTGATTATAGAGCTAGAATTAAAGAGTTAGGTTATGACTCCAGTGTTGCTATAAAGAAGATTGAAAATATATACAAGGGAAAACAATGAGTCTTAAAGGTTATATAAAAGAGAATCTACCATGGATTCGATCTATTTATAGAAAAAGATTGGCTCCAATTAATTTAATCCATAATATTTATGATAAGCCAGTAGTTGTTTTACTTTATCATAGAGTTAATTATTTGAATCGTGATTTATTTAATATTAATGTAACTCCTGATAATTTTGAGAGACATATTCGAATCTTAAAAAATCACTACAATGTAATAACTTTTAATGATTTAAAACGCAATGATATAAAGGAACCATCTGTTATTATTACCTTTGACGATGGATATTATGATAATTACAAATATGCCTTTCCAATTTTAAAAAAGTATCAAGTCCCAGCGACGATTTTTATAACATCTGGCGGTGTAGATACGGGTAAAGAGTTTTGGTGGGATCGATTAGAAACTGTTTTATTCGAAAATAAAAATCTACGAGAATCAATTGAGTTAGATATATTAAATCAAAGACATATATTTGATGTATCTGATGATAAAAAGCGATTACATAGTTTTTATACATTACACCATATGCTTTTTTCTCTACATCCTAATGAAAGAGATATGATGTTAGACAGATGGTATGAGTCTTATGGATTGAAGGTTAATCCTAATAATAGAACTATGACCTCATCGGAGTTAATAGAGTTATATCAAAGTCAGTTAGTTACATTAGGAGCGCATACTATTCATCATCCAGCGTTGAAACAAATTAGTAGAGAAGAACAAATACAAGAAATACAATCTTCTAAGCTTTTTTTAGAGAACTTGTTACATACGGATATAGATATTTTTGCGTATCCTTTTGGTCATAAAGAAAGTTTTGATCAAGTAACAGAACAAATTGTTCAAGATCTAGGATTCACATATTCAGTTAGTACTAAAAGAGCACAGCTTCATTCTAATACTAATCCATTTTCTATACCTAGATTCGGCATTGAAGACTGGTCAGAAGATGAATTTATACGACAAATGAAGTTAGTATGGTTTGAAAATTAGGGGATTTTTATAATGTTGACTATATCTGAAATTCAAGATCATTTATATATAATGCTTAAAGAGTTTGATTCCTTTTGTAAAGAGAATGATATTAAATATTCGCTATCAGGAGGATCATTATTGGGGGCCATTAGGCATAAAGGTTTTATTCCTTGGGATGATGATATAGACATTTGTTTAAGTCGACCAGATTATGAAAAATTAATTACTATATTTCCAAAGGTTTTTCATAGCAATTACCTGCTTAGATCTATTGAGCGTAATAACTCAAAATATCCTTTTGCGCGATTAGAAAAGCTTGATATCAAGATTGAAGATGAGTACAGTAATGCTAATCAGTTTTTATTTATGGATATTATGCCTGTTGATGGATTACCAAATGATAAAAATGAAGTTGTTAGTATTTATAAAAAACGTAAAATTTATAGTAAAATGCTCGAATTGTGCGATGCTAAATTAGGTCATGGTAAATCATTTAGTAGAGCATTTATCAAGTCTATATTAATTATTTTTGCTAAATGTGTGGGATATAAATATTGGGCTCATAAATTAGATCAATTAGCAAAACAGTATGATTATAATACTTCTGATTATGTAGGAGCTATTACTGGGGGCGTTTATGGTGAAGCTGAATGTATGGTAAAGGATGCTTTTGAAAAACGTGTCCCTATAGAATTTAGAGATTTAAAATTAGAGGTTTTTTCATGTTACGATACATATTTAAGTAATTTATATGGTCGTAACTATATGGAAATACCGCCAGAAGGTAAACGTAAAATATCAAGTATTAGAGCATATGAGATTTAATGTATAGGGGTATAGCATGAATATAGGTATTATTTTTGCTGGAGGAACTGGACAACGCATGAGTTCAACTGGCACACCGAAACAATTGCTAGAAGTTAATGGGAAACCAATATTAGTGTATACGCTAGAACACTTTCAAAATAATGATAATATTGATGGAATTGTTTTGGTAGTATTAGAGTCTATTATTGGAGAGGTTAGTAAATTAGTACAAAAGTATAGTTTGGATAAAGTCAAATCGATTATTCCAGGTGGAAAAACAGGGCAAGAGTCAATTTATCTTGGAATTCAAGAGTCTTCAAGACTATATGATCAAGATAGTATAGTTTTACTACATGATGGAGTTAGACCTATTATTTCTGATGAGCTAATTAATATGTGTATATCGTCCACAAAAACATATGGCAATGCCATTACTGTTTCACAAGCTATAGAAACTATTGTTTTAAAAGATAATGAGCTTTCTCATGTAGGGAAAATACTTTCTCGAGATGAATGTTTACTTGCCAAAGCTCCACAATGTTTCTATTTAAAAGATATTTATAAGGCACATGAAAAAGCAAGATCTGAAAACTTGGAGTTCATAGATTCGGCATCTATGATGCAGTTTTATGGGACTGAACTGTTTACAGTAATAGGACCAGCTGAGAATATTAAGATTACAACACCTATTGATTTTTATACATTTAAGGCTTATTTAGAAGTAAAAAATAGCCTCAATATTATGGGATTGTAGGCGGATATTATGCGGACAGTTAGTGCTATTAAGAACATAAATTCCACGTTAATTGTATATGGATTTAATATGGTATTACAGTTCATTATCCGTTTTGTATTACTATATTATTTATCTATTGAATATTTAGGCTTGAATGGTTTATTTGATAATATTCTGACTGTATTATCTCTTACTGAATTGGGCATTGGTCCAGCTATTATATTTAGTTTATATTCTCCTTTAGCTAATCATGATTTAGAAACAGCAAAATCAATCATGAGAATATTTAAAAAAGCATATATTTATATTGGTACACTTATTCTATTCTTAGGGTTATGTATATCGCCTTTTGTTCAACATCTTATAAAGGTACCTCCTAATATTGCATATTTAAATATTTTCTTTTTACTTTTTGTTGTTGATACGGGTATTAGTTATTTTTACTCTTATAAAAAATGCTTGCTTATAGCTGACCAAAAACAATATATAGCTAACTATTACAGAGGGATTACTCAACTGATAGGGAGTTTATTCCAAATTGCCTTAGTCATTTTAACTCATAGTTTTTGGGTATATATTATTCTACGTATATGTATGACCTTTTCTGAGAATTTTTTAATAGCTAGAAAAGCCGATCACTTATATTCGTTCTTAAATGAAAAGAATATTCAGCCTTTAAATAAAGATATATACCAAAGTATTATTAGAAATATAAAGGCCTTAATACTTCATAAAATTGGTGGTGTTACTGTTTTTGGAACATCAAATATTATTTTATCAAAATTTGTAGGTTTAAGTGCTGTTGCGTTATATACGAATTATTATTTGATTATTAATGGTATCGATAAGTTGTCTGATCAGGTATTTAATGCACTAAAGGCATCTGTAGGAAATTTGAATGAGTCTCATGATGATGCTCATAAATTAGTCATTTTCAAGAGATTAGAATTTATGACAGCCTATTTGGCTTGTTTTATCTGTAGTAACTTGTACCTTTTATTAAATCCGTTTATTACCATCTGGCTAGGAAATAGCTATCGTTTTGATGAAAGTATAGTGCTTTGGATGGTCATCAACTTTTATCTAATGTTTATGCGTAAAGGCGTCTTAGTATTTAAAGATGCTATGGGGCTCTTTTGGCAAAATAGATATATGTCTTTAATAGAGGCCTTAATAAATTTAGGATCTTCCATTGTTTTGGTTCAATATTTTGATGTTTGGGGCGTGTTATTGGCTATGTTTATTAGTACGATTTGTATGCCTTTTATAGTTGAACCATATGTTTTGTTTAAATACGGATTACGTTGGTCTTTGGTTAGTTATTTTAAACTTTATTTCCGTTATACTCTAATTACATTTATATTAGTTTATTTCAGTAAATTCTTATCACAGTTTATTGCTTTGGATAGTGGCTGGTTTGGGCTTTTACTGGGGGTTGTATGTAATAGCATCTTTATAATAGTGGCATGGGGAATATTATTTTTTAGAAGTAAAGAATTAAGGTTTTATCTTGATTTAATAAAAAGTAGGCTATAAGAAGGGGATAATAATGAGAATAACTGTAACTGGTGGGGCTGGGTTTATTGGCTCTCATTTAGTTGATCGTTTAATAGAGGATGGTCATACTGTACAGGTTATTGATAACTTATATACAGGAAACAAAGAATTTGTTCATTCGAAAGCACAATTCGTAGAATTGGATATTAGAGACCCAAAGTTATACTCTGTCTTAGAAGAATTTCGTCCAGACTATATATTTCATGAGGCTGCACAAACTGAAGTTTCCACATCTATGAGTGATCCAATGTTAGATTGTGATATTAATTTGATAGGGTTAATCAATTTACTTAATGCAGCAGTAAAACTAGATGTTAAAAAGTTTTTGATGCCATCTTCTGCAGCGGTTTATGGTAATTTAGATACATTACCATTAAATGAGGAAATGATTGGAAATCCATCTTCATTTTATGGATTAACAAAGCTAACTACAGAACATTATCTTCGTATTTATCATGAAGCTTTTGGATTACCATATATATGTTATCGCTATTCTAATGTGTTTGGTCCACGACAAGGTAATGGTGGAGAGGGGGGCGTTATTAGTATTTTTGCTAAAGCGATTGTACAAGGCTCTCCTATTATTATTTACGGTGATGGAAAACAAACAAGGGACTTTATATATGTGGATGATGTAGTTGAAGCTAATATTTTAGGTATGCAACACCAGGTTACAGGTATTTATAATGTAAGTACTGGTATCTCAAGCTCCGTCAATTTGTTAGTTGATGAGTTTAGAAATATTAGCGGTAAAGATATAGAGGTAGTTTATGATAAGCCTAGATTAGGCGATATTAGAGATTCTGTTTTGGCAACTGATAAATCAGAAAAAGAGCTTTTATTTACAGCAAAATATAATTTACACGATGGGTTAATAAAAACATATGAGTATTTTAAAACAGTAGAGGGCTAGTATTTATGAATGATGTTTTATCTTATGAGTTGGAACGTACTGCTAAAGATATTCATATTTTCTTATCTAAACTTTCAGGGAAAACTATTTTGATAACGGGAGCGACCGGATTCATAGGATCTATGCTCACCCAATTGTTTTTAGTTAGTAATGTGAAATATGGAACAGATATTAATATTATTTGTTCCGTGAGAAACATAGAAAAGGCAGAGGCTTTGTTCTCTAACCTTAAGAATTCAGAACAGTTAGTCTATATTACTAATGGCCTTGCTGCATGTAATGATTCTGTTGATTATATATTTCACACAGCGGCACCTACTACATCTAAGTTTTTTGTTACACAACCAGTTGAAACGTTAAATGGTAGTATCAGTACAACATTAGATGTCTTGCAATATGCAACAAAGAATAAAGTTAAAAAAATTGTATATTTATCTTCTATGGAGCAATATGGTATTCAGCAAGTAGATTATCAAAATATGACTGAAGATGATTTAGGTTATATTGATCATTTAGATATTAGAAGTTCGTATTCTGAAGGTAAACGTATTTGTGAATGTTATTGTAGTGCGTATTTTCATGAATATAATGTACCTGTTTGTATTGCTCGTGTTGCACAATGCTTTGGTCCAGGTCTTTCACTTTTAGATAATCGTGTATCTATACAATTTGCTAAAAGTGTTATGCATAATGAAAATATTATTTTACATACCGCAGGACAATCTGTATCAAACTTTTGTTATATAACTGATGTACTTTCCGCGTTGGTACTATTACTGTTCAAGGGAGAATGTGGAGAAGCATACAATATATGTAATAGTAATGAAACAAGAAGTATCAAAGATATTGCAAATTTAGTAGCAAAAGAAGTTGCTAAGGGTAAAATAGACGTGGTATTTAATATACCGGATAATGCCAATCAATATGGATATGCACATGATGTAAAGTTTATTCTAAATAGTGAAAAAATCCAGTCGTTAGGGTGGAAACCCAAGATTAACATGGTAACAGGATATAGAAATTTAATTGATTATATAAAATATGAGAAGAACATCTCATAAGGGTAAAAAATAGTCGTACCGAATCGTATATGTTAAAAACAAGTATATTAGAGTAACTTGATAATATATAATTTGTAAAGACAGTTGATTATATCAGCTGTCTTTTTTATGTGTAAAAATTGTCACAACATTCTCATATATTTCATGTATTTTATGATGTATACAAGTCATCATGGTAGTTACTAGTTGGCGTAGTATTCATATAGTTTGAGAGGAAGAATATGAGGTATAGAGAATGAGAGCGAGCAATATTGAGTTGTTGCGTATCATTTCGATGATACTAATTATTATGCACCATTTCAGCGTGCACGGTTGTTTCCCCTTTACGCCAGATTTAACGTTTAATAAGGTGTTTCTCCAAGTATTTGGACTTGGAGGTAAGGCTGGTGTAGTCGCCTTTGTTATGATAACAGGCTATTTTATGATTTCTAGTAGCTTGAAGTTGCACAAGTTTGCCAAATTAGTTGGGCAAATATGGTTTTACAGCATTGCCATGCTCGGCATGGCTATGGGTTTAGGACTCGATACGGTGACATCACGAAATATGATGTTAGCCTTATTGCCCATTGGTGCCATGAGTTGGTTCGCCCAGAACTTTTTAGTACTCTATTTATTAACGCCTGTTATTAATCGAGTACTTCATTGGCTGCAGCATACATACTACGTTATACTCCTAGTGGTTTCCACGGTAATTTGGTTCTTAATGCCGACGGTGCTGAATTTGTGGCCTAATGTACCGCATACCACTTTTGGATTTAAACATATCTTTTCCTTTATCGTATTCTATTCGATGGGGGCGTACATCAAGCTGTACGGCTCACATATAACAAAGAA
>ERZ773059.1468-NODE-1468-length-11586-cov-3.365623_pt1 | contig 11586 bp, 14 predicted proteins | sample MGYA00580514_ERZ773059 | MGnify/ENA primary metagenome ERZ773059 (study PRJEB29015, sample SAMEA2737981) | human oral metagenome | biome: human oral; feature: human-associated habitat; material: dental | place: China | collected 2056 ...
GTGCTAGGAGACAACGAAGTAGCGAACAAGAGCGTTGCGTTGCGCGATAGACAGGCTAGGACGCAGAGCGATATGAGCTTGGCGGAATTTATAAATTTAACGAAGGAGAAACTTAGTGAGGTACATTTTTGAGTAAGGAAAATGAAGTATTGCTCAATGAGGACATAAGGGCGAGAGAGGTAAGATGTGTAGGGGATGATGGCACTGCGTATGGTGTCATCTCAAGAGATGAGGCTTTAGAGATCTCAAATAAGCTTGGGCTTGATCTAGTGCTTATAGCGCCAGATGCGAAACCACCAGTTTGCAAGATAATGGACTATGGTAAATTCCGCTATCAGCAAGAGAAAAAGCAAAAAGTTTTGAAACAATTTCAACATTTATTTTTTTTGCCTTCCAAAACTTAAAAGCACTAGCAAAAGTTGAAAGAAAAGCTGATAATTTATTAGTTCCTAATGCCATATGTGGTGGAAAACCTACTGCAAAATATGCAGGTAAAGAAATTAAACCTCCTCCACCAGAAATTGCATCAACAACAGCAGCAATAAAACAAAAAACTGCAAGAATCAAAAATTTTACAATATCAAACTCCATAATAAATATCCCTCCCTAATCTAATTTATATCCAATTGAAATACTTCCTATTGGTCTTTTATGCTTTAAGTCAGAAGAAACTGAAAATTCAATAGGTCCTACTGGTGAATCGTAACTTATAGATATTCCCAATCCTTTTGAATAATTTTTCCATAATCTAGAATCATTATTATTTAAAGGATTATCTTCTGTAAATGTAGCTATATTAAATTTAGTATTAAAATACAACGAATATACTATTTTGTGTTTAAATCCTAATGTTAAACTTATTAAGTCTTTTACCTGTTTTTCTTGATAATTTAATCCATAAAACTCAAATTCATTATTGTTTATGTTAGTGTATGATCCACCTAATCTAATTCTTTGGTCAGCTCTTATTCTATCCCCTCTTAAACTAGCTAAATTTAAACCATATACAAATGATGATTTTGAATTTATAGGGACATAACCTTTAATACTATATGCAGGTCCGTATAAATTTGATTTTGATTTTCCAATAGAACTTGCAAAATTATAAATAAGATCAGCTTTGATTCCTCTCATTGGATTGGAAATAGAATCCAGATTGTCATATTTAAATCTTAAATATGTTTTTGCTTGATTTTCAGAATATTCTAAATTTTGTGATAAACTTCCACCAGTATCTTGCTTTAAGCTAGAAAGTTTTGAAAGAATACCATAAGAAATCATAAAGTTATTACTAGGTTGATTAAAAACTCCTATATTTAAATATGCTTCTCTATTCATAAATTTAGCTATTTTTTTTCTATTTTCATATAGGAAAAATGGACTTTACTGGTCGTACGACTGGGCGGCAAAGCTCGTAAATAACGCGCTTGGCGAAAAAGAAATTTTTAGAAAAAAGAGCTTTACGCAAGTGAGGGGTTTTTCGCTGGAGGGCGAGGCTAAGATAGCCAATTTAGAGGCCGCGATAGATATTTTTAAACGAGATAGAGAGGATTACGAGCTTTTTAACGTCATCACGCAAGAAGACGGCGAAAATTTTATGATATTTTACTTTGACAAAGGGTTGGAAGAGGACGATAAGGTAAATACGATGACGATAAACGCCGCTAAGGGGCAAATCACCAGGCATGCGAGGTTTGACGACGCTAAAAGCTCGATGCCAAGGCCTTTTGCGATTCATAAGGCGGTTTTAAGCTTGCATTCGGGATATTTTTTGGGCGAGGTCGGTAAATTTATATTTTGTTTAGCTTCGGCATCGGTTTTGTTTTTTGTTATAAGCGGCTTTTGGATGAGCTTAAAACGGCTCAAAAGATAAATTTGATAAAATCGCTCCAAAAAACTGAAAAAGGCTAAATATGCGAGTGATTTTAGATGGATTTGACGGCTCTTTTTTGCCGATTTTGCAAAGCTTTAAGGCTGTGATGCCAAGCCTGCGTATAACTGGTATCGAGGAGCTCGGCGAGTGCGCAAACGAGAGGACGTCAAGCCTAGAAAACGGCAACGCCATCAACGTAAGCGAGCTTTTTGCGCGCCAATACGAGCGGGACGAGCTTTTACCTGACGGATCTTTGTTTTTGCAGGACGATAAATTTGACGAGAGCGGCGAAACTGCGGCGGTAAAATTTGATGAAAACGTTAAATTTGAAAATGCGCGCCAGGCGATTGACGACTCTAAATTTGCGCCAAATTTGATGGCTAAGAGTGAGCAAAAAATCGCTTCCGTGCAGGAGCAAAATTTGCAAGAAATACAGAATGCTACGCCGTATCAAGACGGCAGCCGCAAGGAAGAGGCGATTTTGCAAACCAGCGCTTTAAGCGAAATAACCAAAACTGCGCCAACTAGCCAAAGCGCGCAAACCGCCGCTCCGCGCGAAACTCCTGTTTTTGACGGAGCTGCGCAAACGGCACCGTCTAGTAAAATATCCGCTTGTAATGAAGCCCTAAAAACGGCCGCTTTGGACACATCTGCACAGGCTGCGCTATTTGATTTTAATGAGTCTGCTCAAAATTTGCCGCCTCGTACTGAGCCAAAAGCCGCGTCTGAGCGTAAAAAGCACGAAAGCGCGAGCCTGTTTACCGATGAAGAAGTGCGGGCGATACTGGAGTTAAAATAGCGGCTCAAATTTAGCGGATAGTCAGGCAAAATGCGCAAATTTTACCGCGTCACAATGTACCGCAAAAAGTAAAATTCGTAATTTTAAATTTTAAATAAAAATTTTAAGCCTAAGCGTTAAATTTTTCCGCTAACCTCGCGATATTTAGCTATATCTTAACTATTTTTCGTTAAAATCCACAATTAAAAATTCTCGGAAAAAAAGATGGAAAAGAAATACAGACCAAACGTCGCGGCGGTCATACTTGCGCCCTCTTATCCGTTTGATTGCAGGATATTTATCGCGCAAAGGTGCGATATGACTGGTATCTGGCAGTTCCCACAGGGCGGTATAGACGACGGCGAGACGCCGCGCGAGGCTCTAAAAAGAGAGCTCAAAGAGGAGATAGGTACGGATGACGTGGACGTGCTTAGCGAGTATCCGCAGTGGCTTAGCTACGACTTCCCGGAGGGTACGAGCAGTAGGAAATTTTATAACTTTGACGGGCAGACGCAAAAGTATTTTTTGGTGCGGCTAAGACCTAGCGCGAAGATAAATATAAACACCAAAAAGCCCGAATTTGACGAATATAGATTTATAAACTCAAGCGAGGTTTTGAGCGACGTAAACCACTTCAAAAAGCCGATCTACGGTAAGGTTATTGGCTACTTTAAAGAGAAAGGATTTATTTAATGTTAATCGTCCAAAAATACGGCGGCACGAGCGTTGGGACGCTTGAGAGGATAGAAAACGTCGCCGCGAGAGTCATAGAAACTAAAAAAAGCGGCGCGGACGTCGTAGTCGTAGTCTCGGCGATGAGCGGCGTGACTAATCAGCTAGTAGACTACGCCTCGCACTACACCAAAGACCCCGACGGCGTAGCGATGGATATGTTGCTTAGCTCAGGCGAGCGCGTTACCTGCGCGCTTTTAACGATAGCGCTGATAAATTTAGGCTATCCTGCAGTGGGTCTAAGCGGTAGGCTAGCGGGCATCATCACCGATAGCGTGCATACTAAGGCTAGGATCGAGGCGATAGATACTAAGCGTATGAAAGAGGAGCTAAAGGCGGGCAAGATCGTCGTCGTAGCGGGCTTTCAGGGTATAGACGAAAAGGGCGACGCGACGACTCTGGGACGAGGCGGTAGCGACCTTAGCGCCGTAGCGATCGCAGGCGCTCTAGATGCGGGTCTTTGCGAGATTTACACTGACGTGGACGGAGTTTATACCACCGATCCTCGCATCGAGCCAAAGGCTAAAAAGCTAGATAAAATTAGCTACGACGAGATGCTCGAGCTCGCTAGCCTAGGCGCGAAGGTGCTGCAAAACCGCTCAGTCGAGCTAGCTAAAAAGCTAAACGTAAATTTAGTCACCAGAAGTAGCTTTAATCACAACGAAGGAACACTAATAACAAAGGAAGAGAGTATGGAAGCAGTGCTAGTAAGCGGTATCGCGCTAGATAAAAACCAAGCTAGAGTAACTTTAAGAGGCGTGGTCGATAAGCCGGGCATCGCGGCTGAAATTTTCACCGCGCTTGCAGAAAAAAACATAAACGTAGATATGATAATCCAAAACGTAGGCCAAGACGGCACTACTAATCTCGGCTTTACCGTACCGCAAAACGAACTTCACGTCGCAAAAGAGTGCATGGATAAATTAAGCGCGTCGAGGGAAATTTTATACAACGACGAGATAGTTAAGGTCTCGGTCGTGGGCGTAGGTATGAAAAGCCACACCGGAGTGGCGTCTCTAGCCTTTCAAACGCTAGCAAACGAAGGTATAAATATCCAAATGATCTCGACTAGCGAGATAAAAATCTCGATGATCGTCGATCAAAAATACGGCGAGCTAGCCGTTCGCGCACTACACGAAGCTTATAAACTCGATAAATGAGCGATTTTATAAAATGGACGCTCGAGGCGATCCGCGAGGAGGGATCGCTGATGAGCTGGATGGAGGAGAGGCGCACCGAGTGGACGCCCTTGCTCGCCTCGAAGCTTAAATTTTTACTAGAAGGGCGCGCGTTTATCTTGATAACCGATAGCGAGCGCGGCTGGTTTGAGGAGTATTTTTTAAAAAATATAAACAAACCTACAAACGCTCGCCCCGTGCTACCTTTTTTCTCGCTAAAGGCGCTTTATCCCTCTTTTGAAAATATCGGCTCAAAAGAGGAAGTCTCGCTGCTTTTAGACATGCTTAGCCTTGCTTTTCCAAACGGTTACGTGTTTTTTTACGTCGGCAAAAGCGCGGAAAAAAGCTCACAGATCGCCAAGGGCAAGGACGATAGCTACATGTGGCTTTTTGACGAGCAGGCGCAAAATAGCTTTTATCTAAGCTCCTCCGACGGCGCGCTAGATATCAAGCTCTTGTCGCTGTTTAGGCTCTTTGATAAGAGCATAGACGCTGCATTATTTGCGAAAGTAACGCTCTAGTCTATGCGAAGCAAAATCGTAATCACGAGCGATTTTGAAGCCTTAAAAGAGGAAATTTTAGGGCTTTACGGCATAAATTCGGTTAGATTTTTTTTCTCGGATGATTTTTTGCTAGAAAATGCAAAAGAGGTTGCCGCCGAGGCCTACATCGCCGAGAGCGAGCCTAAGCTGCTAGTATTAGGCGCTAAAAATTTCCGCGTCGAGGCGCAAAACTCTCTATTAAAAATCATCGAAGAGCCGCCTAAAAATATATTTTTTATCATAGCCTGCGAGTCTAAAAATATGCTCCTGCCGACCGTTCGCTCGCGCCTAGTTACCGAAAACAGGCTCGAAAAAAAGCAGCGCGAAAAAACGGGGCTAGATTACAAACGTCTGGAGCTAAAAGAAATTTGCGCGTTTATCGATGAAAAATCAGCTCTCGAGCGCTCCGAAAAGCTCGGTAAAAACGATCTAAAAGAGCTAATCGCCGCAATAGCTCTGGAGGCTACGGCGCAGGGGGTTAAATTTAGCGCCGATGAGCTTGAGTATTTTTTCAAAGCCGTACGCTTAGCCGAGCTAAATACCAAAACCCACGCGCTTCTTACGCCGATACTTCTTATGATTTACGAAAAAGGGCTTAGATGAAAATTTTTAAAATCAATCCGCAAACGGGCTTTAACGAGATTTGCGAGATTATCCGTCCTAGCGACGAGGGGCGAAATTTGATGAAAAAAAAGTCGGCGATCAACTTTTTTTTGATTAAAGATTTGCGCTCACCGGCCGCAAATATCCTAAAGCAAGATGTGCTAAGCGTGGGCGCGGAGCTCGTGACTAACCGCGACGTGATTCTGGGCGGCGCAAACTCGACCGCGCTTTTGATGGCCACCGATGCGCAGGTGCAGGCGCTTGCCAAAAAAGAGTCCGCTCAGGATTTCGGGCTAAAAAATTTGGCCAAATTTTTAAAATTTCCGTTTAAAAAACCGCAGCGCGCGCAGATCATGGGCGTCGTAAACGTAAATGAAGATAGCTTTAACGCCGCAAGCCGCGTGAACGAAAAAAGCGGCATCGAGAGAATCGAAGCGATGATCGAGCAGGGTGCCGAGTATATCGACGTGGGCGCGGTCAGCTCGCGGCCAGGCAGCAAATACGTTGGACGCGAGATTGAGTTTGCCAGGCTTGAAAAGATACTCGCCGAAATTTACCGCCTAAATTTGTACGAAAAGGCGATATTTAGCCTAGATAGCTTTGATCCGTATTGCCTAGAGTACGCGCTAAATCACGGCTTTAAAATGATAAACGACATCACGGGCGACGTTAGCCTCTGCGCTCTAGCGGCGCGCTACTGCGCTACCTACTGCCTCATGCACATGCAAAACAGCCCCGAAAATATGCAGGATAATCCGCATTACGATGATTTGCTCGGCGAGATAGACGCGTTTTTCGAGGCTAAGATCGCTGCCGCGAATGAGCTTGGATGCCGCGATATCGTGCTGGACGTGGGTATCGGCTTTGGCAAGACGGCGGAGCAAAATATGATTTTGATAAAAAATTTGGAGCATTTTTTGCGCTTTGGACTACCGCTTTTAGCTGGCGCTAGCCGCAAATCTGTCATAAATTTTTATAGTCCCAGCGAGATCAAAGACCGTTTGCCCGGTAGCCTTTATCTGCATCTGGAGGCCTTTAAAAACGGCGCTCAGATCATCCGCACGCACGACGTGGCCGAGCACGCGCAGATGTTTAGGCTGGAAAACGCGATGAGAAAGCTCGCGGCGTGGTAAGCAAAGCAAATTTAACGAGGAAAAATGGATAAAAAAGAGTATTTAGAGGCCGTAGATACGCTAAACGCGTGGGCGAAGGCCTACTACACCGACGACGCGCCCATAGCCACCGACGAGGAGTATGACGAGCTTTATCATAAAGTGCTAGAATTTGAGAGAGTAAATCCCGGCGAGATCTCGATGTTTAGCCCGACGAAGCGCGTTGGCGGCGAGGTTAGCGAGGGCTTTGTAAAAGCTCGCCACGGCGCGCGCATGTGGTCGATGGAGGATATTTTTAGTTTTGAGGAGCTGCTGGCGTGGCTAAAGCGCGGCGACAAGGAGAGGCTGGAGTTTGCGCTTCAGCCTAAATTTGACGGAGCGAGCTTAAATTTGCTCTATGAAAACGGCGCTCTCGTGCGAGCTATCACGCGCGGCGACGGCATAACGGGCGAGGACGTCACGAGTAACGCAAAAGTCATCAAAAACATCCCGCTGCAAATCGCCTATAGCGGCAGGATCGAGATCCGCGGCGAGGTCGTGATAGCTAAAAACGACTTTGACGAGATAAATTTCGCCCGCGCGCAAAAGGGCGAGCCGCAGCTATCAAATCCTAGAAATGCGGCCGCCGGCAGCTTGCGTCAGCTAGATAGCGCCGTGACGGCGTCGCGCAGGCTGAGGTTTAAGCCATGGGGCTACGGCGAGCAAAATTTAGGCCTTGAAACCTACTCGCAGATGATGGATTTTATCTATTCGCAGGGCTTTGAGCGCGAGGAGTTTTTTAAAATTTGCCGCAGCGCCGAGCAGATCGAGGAGGCGTATAAGCAGCTAGTTGCGCAGCGCGACAGCAAGCCTTTTATGATGGACGGACTCGTGGTGCGCGTGCAGAGTATCGCGGCTAGCGAGGAGCTTGGCTACACGGAGAAATTTCCTAAATTTATGGTTGCGTATAAATTTCCCGCTATCGAAAAGACCACGCGGCTGCTTGACGTCGCGTTTCAGGTCGGGCGTAGCGGCGTCGTGACTCCGGTAGGCGTGCTTGAGCCCGTAAATATCGACGGCGCGACAGTAAAGTCCGCCACGCTGCATAACTTTGACGAGATCGAGCGTCTAGGCGTGCAAAAGGGCGATTTTATCAGCATTATCCGCTCGGGTGACGTGATACCAAAGATCACGGGCGTCTTCAAGCAGCGCAGAGACGGCTCGCAGACTCCGATAGAGAGGCCGCGCGAGTGTCCGGTATGCGGGTCGATGCTGCTAGACGAGGGCGTTTTCGTCAAGTGTCAAAACCTCGAGTGCAAGGCGCGCGTGATAAATTCGCTCATACATTTTGCGAGCAAAAAGTGTCTAAATATCGACGGACTTGGCGATGCGATCGTAAATCAGCTTTTTGAAGCGGGTTTGGTCGCCAAGATCGCCGACATTTACGAGCTTACGGCGCAGGATTTGGCGCGGCTGGAGGGCTTTAAAGATAAAAAGATCGCAAATCTGCTCGGCGCCATCGAGGCTAGCCGTACGCCCGCACTGCATAGCTTTATAGCGAGCCTGGGTATCGAGCATATCGGCGAGGTAGCTGCCAAAAAGATAGCGCAAATTTACCCGCAAAACTGGCGCGAGCTGAGCTTTGGCGAGGTGGCCGCGATCGAAGGCTTCGGCGAGGCGATGGCGGAGAGCTATGCCGAGTTTATGCAGGTAAACAGGCAAAATTTGGACGAAATTTTGCGTTTCGTTAGCCCGCAAGCGCAGAGTTTTGAGACAAAGCAAAGCGCGATAAGCGGCAAAACGTTTGTTATAACGGGCACGCTTAGCAAAAGCAGGGATGAATTTAAAATGGTTTTGGAGGCTAATGGTGCTAAAGTAAGCGGCTCGGTGAGTAAGAAAACGGACTTCGTGCTTTACGGCGAGGAGGCCGGCAGCAAGCTAGATAAAGCACGCGAGCTAGGCGTCGCTACGATAACCGAGGACGAGCTAAGGCGGATGATTGAGATTTGATTTATTTGTCGCAAGCCGCCTAAATATCAGCCGAAACAAAGCTGCCGAACTCATAAAAAGCGGCAAGATTTTACTAAACGGAAAAATTTGCTCTAAGCCTAGCTTTGAGGTGGGTGAATTTGATAAATTTGACGGCTCGGACGGGCTAAATTTAAAGGCTAGTAAAAACGACGACGCAAAAAATAGCGCGGTAGCGGAAACTAAAAATTTACGCGAGGCAAATTTGACGGACGCTGTCGAAACCGCGTGTAAAAAGGCCTTTAGCGGCGAGCAAAATTTAAACACAAGCGGCGCAAAAATCGAGCTCGTCGGCGAAATTTACGTCGGACGCGGCGCGCTAAAGCTAAAAAGCTTTTTGGCGGCTTGTCCGCTAGAAGTCAAAGGCAAAAATGCCCTAGACGTAGGCTCAAGCACGGGCGGTTTCGTGCAAATTTTACTTCAAAACGGCGCCAAAAGCGTTACCGCACTAGACGTGGGCAGCTCGCAGCTGGATAAAAGCCTGCGGACTGATGCGCGCGTGAAGGTAGCTGAAAATACCGACGTGCGCGAGTTTGCGGCTGGGTTTAAAAACCAGGTCGCAGTCGGCAAATTTGACGGCTCGGAGCAAAATTTTAATCCCGGCAAATCAAATTTTGCCGAGCAAGACGGACTTTTAAATGAACCAAGCAAACCAACTTTTGCGCCGTCAAATTTAACGCAGGCTGAAGCCAAGACGGATGAGTCAAATTTGACCGATGCAGATTTCGCAGCAAAAAACCAAAACGCCAAATTTGACCCCCGCACCGCCAAAAACCTCGCACGCAAATTTGATCTCATCACCTGCGACGTGAGCTTTATCTCGCTTAAAGAAATTTTGCCCTCCATCGATGCGCTAGCTGGCGAAAACTGCGATATTATCCTGCTTTTTAAGCCGCAGTTTGAGGTCGGCAGGACGGCCAAGCGAAATAAAAAAGGCGTCGTAACGGACGCAAAAGCCGTGCGCGAGGCGAGGGCGAAATTTGAGCTTGCGGCGGCAAATTTGGGCTGGATAATGCGCCAAACGCTCGAATGCGAGGTAAAAGGAAAGGAAGGAAATGCCGAATTTTTCTACGCTTTTAACAAAAGATAATATCACAGCCGTCGCGATCGGGCACTTTGACGGCGTACATCGCGGCCACAAGCAGCTTTTAAAGCAGCTGGGCGAGTACGGCGGACTAGTCGTGATCGACAAAAACAAGGCCAACATCACGCCAAAGCTAAAGCGCGCCGAGTACTCGAGCTATCCGTGTTTTTTGTATGATTTTGATAGCATAAAAGGGCTTGGCGGCGATGAGTTTATCGCGCTTTTGAAGCGGGATTTTAAAAATCTGCAAAAAATCGTCGTTGGATTTGATTTTCGTTTCGGGCGAAACAGGGCGTGGGACAAACATGATTTGCGGCGCATTTTTGACGGCGAGGTGGTCGTAGTGGACGAGGTTTGCTTTGACGGTATGGGCGTGCACAGCTCAGCCATACGCGAGTATATCAAACAAGGCGAGATCTACAAGGCAAACCGCCTGCTAGGCCGCGAATACTCAATCGAAGGTCGCGTGATAAAGGGGCAGGGCATCGGATCGCGCGAGCTCGTGCCAACGCTAAATTTGGATATCAAAAGCTACCTTTTGCCGCGCGAGGGAGTATATGCGACGAGGACTCGTATCGGATATAAGACCTACGGCTCGGTTACCTTTATCGGCAACCGAGTAAGCACGGACGGCAACTTTAGCGTCGAGACGCACGTGCTAAACGAAAATATCGAGGGCGCCCGCGACGTCGCGGTTTGCTTTATCAAGCGACTGCGCGACAACCGCAAATTTGAAAGCCTAGAGGAGCTAAAAGAGCAAATCGGGACCGACATCAAGCAGGCGATGGAGTTCGTCGGCGTGTGCGATCTCTACGTTGTGGGCGATGGTGCGGCACAAAGGAGCGAGCCGTGAAAGACGAAATCTTTAAAGAACCGATAAAAAAGCAGTTTGAATTTGACACGAGCGTAGCGTCGGTGTTTGACGATATGATCGGGCGCTCGGTGCCGCACTATGCGGCTTCGCAAAAACTGATCGCCGATTTTTTAGCTCAAATTTTACCGCAAAACTCTAGCGCGATAGACCTCGGCTGCTCGACCGCCTCGACGCTGCTGGCTCTTTGGCGCAAGAGAAACGACCTCGCGCTAAAAGGCGTGGATAATGCGCCTGCTATGTTGCAAAACGCGCGCGCCAAGATAGAGGCGTACGGCGCTAAGATCGAGCTTGAGCTAGCGGACATTTTAGAGTGCGAATTTGACGCCCGCGACGCCGTTTTGATGAACTACACGCTGCAGTTTATCCGCCCGCCCAAGCGTCAGGATTTCGTAGCTAAAATTTACCGCGCGCTAAATGACGGTGGCGTGTTTGTTTTTAGCGAGAAGCTTATTTTTGAGGATAAGACGCTGAGCAAAAATATGATCGAAATCTACGAAAAATATAAGCTCGAACAGGGCTACTCGCGCTACGAGATCGCGCAAAAACGCGAGGCGCTAGAAAACGTGCTCATACCATACACCGAAGCGGAAAATAGAAATTTGGCGCTTAGCGCGGGATTTAAAAACGTAGAATGCATTTTTAGGTGGGCGAATTTTGCGACGTTTGTCGCGTTTAAATAATAAATTTAGCGGCTCGTCTCGTGAGCACTTTTGAAAGAGATTTGAAAATTTTAATCTACGACAGGCTACATGCCTAGTCTTGATTAAAATTTTCTGCACAACTTTCAAAATCATCTCGCGATA
>ERZ773059.1476-NODE-1476-length-11522-cov-5.603122_pt1 | contig 11522 bp, 8 predicted proteins | sample MGYA00580514_ERZ773059 | MGnify/ENA primary metagenome ERZ773059 (study PRJEB29015, sample SAMEA2737981) | human oral metagenome | biome: human oral; feature: human-associated habitat; material: dental | place: China | collected 2056 ...
TTAACAGTACTGCGAGTATGATTGAAATAGGGAGTGTTTCTGTTAATTATTGCTGCCTAATTGTTTATGTTACTAACTCCCCGATAAATCAGAATTCCCCTAATATAAGCTAAGTTTGAATGATATTAATTACAAAAACTAAAGACAACACCCTCGCCAAATATAAATTCAGCTAAAATGTTGTCTCTAGGAATTTTCATCTATTCAGTTTGCTTTACATTTACAAATATGCTTAACTTTTTGCAAATAATTCACTCTCTATTTCTTCACAAAGATAAACTTCATAAAACCTACAAGGGTATATACAAGTAATGCAACTGCCACAACCGTTTCAAAAATCACTAAGTAATTAATAAACGGCAATGTCATTTCCTGCTTTATGGCAAAAGCCATAGTTTGCTTTGTAGCTATAGCACTTATGACGAATGGGAAGGTAAATGATGCAAAGCTTGGATAAAACTGGAATTTAAGGCACTTTATCGCCTGCACCAACGCAAATACATATATACCTGTGACAACTATAAGCATACCTACAACAAAACTTATTGACTTTGGAGTAACTGATTGTATATAACCTGCTATACAAAGGCTTAGGGGTGCGGTATAGATACAAATCAGAGGCTTAGCCGGCTCGGGTATTTGAGCAAATTTTACATGCCTTATGCTTACCATAATAAACAGTAAAACAAAGGTAATAAAACCGAACCAGAATGCAAAGTTTCCAAAAGTTGTCATTTCAAAAGCCGGTGCCGTTACCGATGCGGTTACTATTCCTACATAAACTATATAATAACTTGCAAATACCTTAGTCATATCAAGTTTTATTATAAACTTAAAGGTAAAATAAATTATAAGTTTAATATGCAGAAAAACCGCAACTGCCCATATAAAGAAGGCAGCCTGCCCTATATACGGCTTTACATAGGTTGACAATATCATCAAAGCCATTGATAAAGTACCCATAACACTTGCCGATACAGGATTCTTCATCTCCTCAGCTATCATAGCCGGAAACATAAGCAGTTTCAGTAATACCAGAACAAGTAAAAATACCGCTAAAACTCCGCATATATTTTTTGCAATCTCAGAATAACTTTGCAAAAGATTCCCCAGTGCAGCTGTACCTAACATAAGTCCGCATAACGGAACCGGTACTTTTTTTATAAGCTCTTTCATACACCCTTACCTTTCTATGCTGCAAAAGGTTCAGGATCTGTATTGGTCAGTCCACATTCCCTCACTATTATATCGGCTACCTTTCCTGCGCAAAGACCTGTATATCTTATACATTGTTCTTTGTGCTCACCCTTGCCCATGTCAAATTCTCTTGTAAGAATTCTACAACACACAGACTTCTTGCCGTTATTGTTCTTAAACCAATCATGAAGCTCATGCGTAAGCTCCATACACTTTACAACATCAGGATCTTTAGGACCTTTTTGTTCTGTACGACCAAAAAGCATTCCAAGTGCCAGTATACCGCCATTTACGGCTCCACACATACAGCCCGAGCGACCTGCGCCTACGGACATACCTGATGCCATAGCAATAACTTCATCTGCCACATCAAGTTCAAAATTCTTCTTAATTGCCGCCATTATAGCTTCACAGCAAAAGTATCCGCCTCTGTAGAATTCTTCGGCATCTTTTTGAACCTGTCTTACACTTACTTCTTCCTTTAGTTTCATTCTTGCTAACAACATATTTTTTCTCCCTCTTAATTACAAAAAATTACTTTAGTTAACACTTGTTGATATATAATATCATATTGAAGGGCTTTATTCAATATTTTAAGAATAAAAACAACTATTAGTATCAAATCATATAAAAAAGAGCTGTAGTTTTAAGAAAAAGTATAAAAATATGATAATTATCATCTTATACTACTTCTTTCTTAAAAACAACAACTCTTTTATTCTTAATCTTACTTAGTATATAACTTACAAAACAAGCCGGTTAACTTTGGTATTTTTTACTATATAAGCCGCTTATAAACACTAAAACAACCGGCAGCCGAATTTGTTGCACGCAAAACCTACAGATGTGATGCATATACGAATAATAATAAGTACTTAGTGAACTACCATAGTCTAAAGCCTATGGGCTTCCTGCTTCGCTGACCTCGCAACCTACTATCTCCACAGGCGTTAATTCGGGCAGTCCCTGCCCTATTGTTTTTTCTTATACTACCTTAACCCACCGTCTAAAGCCGATGGGATTGTGGTAGCATTATTTCAAATTACGCTTTGTTGCACCCCACAAATTTGAGCCATAAACAAACAGCGCAACAGACTAAACTTGCAAACTTAGTATTTTAATTGATAAGCAAAATCAGCTAATTAGTAAAAAGTTATTCCGGCTATAACATTTCCCTCATCAATTCTTCCTTACTCTTACTGCTTAAATATATAGGAGCTATATCAAATACCGTCTTACAGCCGCTTACCCCCTCCTTGCTAAGCCTATATGCAGCCCTTGCATAGGCTACGAGTACGGAAGAGGTAAATTCGGGGTTTGAATCAAGTTTTAACTTATATTCTATTACATTATTGTCCTTATTCTCCCAGCCGGTTTTACCGCTTGTGATAACAAATCCTCCGTGAGGTATACCGCTATGATTTTTCTTAAGCTCTTCCATAGAAATAAAATGCACATAGGTATCATAATCAGCAAAGTAATTCGGCATATTTTTTATTTCCGCCTCGATTCTTTCCTTATCAGCCCCCTCTTTAGCCACCACAAAACATTCTCTTGTATGTTTTTGTCTTGTACTTAGCTTAGGATTACTTCCTGAACGCACTGCCTCTAAGGCTTCCTCCACAGGTACCGTATATTGTTTTGCATCCTCCACACCCTCTATTCTTCTTATGGCATCGGAATGTCCTTGGCTTACACCCCTGCCCCAAAATGTATAGGTCTCGCTTTCGGCAAGTATTGACTGTGCATAAAGTCTGTTAAGCGAAAACATACCCGGATCCCAACCTACGGATATTATTGCGATATGCTTGCTTTCACCTGCTACCTTATCTACCTTTGCAAAATGCTCAGGTATATTGGCATGAGTGTCAAAGCTGTCTATTACATTAAAATTTTTAGCAAATTCCTTTGTTTGTTCAGGCAGGTCGGTTGCACTTCCTCCACATAAAATCATTACATCTATTTCGTCTTTATGCTCCAAGGCTTTATCTACAGAGTACACTTTGGCAGTTTCTGTCAGCAGTTTTATGCTTTCAGGATTTCTTCTGGTAAATACCGCCTTTAATTCCATATCCTTGTTCTGTTTTATAGCGCACTCTACTCCCTTTGCAAGGTTTCCGTAACCTACTATACCTATTCTTATGCTCATATGATCTCCTTTGCAATAATATGTGTTACAGTTCAGTCAGTTGGATATACATGTATATCTATCGGGCTGCTGCCGGAATTTATCTTCGTCTAATTTATAGATAAAATTTAAACATTTTCAGTTTTTTGACGAAGGTAAATGAGCTACCAAAACTGTAACTAATATGTAAATATCGAGTAGGGTATTTATCCCTCTCCTCATCTAAAAGGTGGTGTTTGATATAAAGAAATAATTTCCTTTCGCCACCCCTGTAATACAAAAAAACACCGCTAGGCGATGTCTTACAACTGGGCTAGTTGGATTTGAACCAACGAATGCGGGAGTCAAAGTCCCGTGCCTTACCGCTTGGCTATAGCCCACTATATGTCATTATATAAAGGGTGGATGATGGGATTCGAACCCACGGCCTCCAGAGCCACAATCTGGCGCGATAACCAACTTCGCCACACCCACCATAAATATTTGCTAAGAGCTTATAAGGCACTGCCTTTACTATACTTTATGCAAAAAGCAGGTGATGGGAATCGAACCCACGTATTCAGCTTGGAAGGCTGATGTTCTACCATTGAACTACACCTGCAAAACGAGCCTGAAGGGATTCGAACCCCTGACCCTCGGCTTAGAAGGCCGATGCTCTATCCTGCTGAGCTACAGACTCAAAAAAAATTACCAGTGATACTCACCGGTAAAAATCGGGGTGACAGGATTCGAACCTGCGACCCCCTGGTCCCAAACCAGGTACTCTAGCCAAACTGAGCCACACCCCGTATTCAACATTGCTGTCTCTTTAACACATGGTGTATTATAACCTATAGCCTCTTATGTGTCAAGAAAAAATTAAAATTTTTCGTATGCAAATCTTTCAGTTCCGTCTTCCACATAAACAATACCACATTTTTTGAAACCGTTTTTTTCTATAAGGTGCTGCATTACCTTATTATCCTCATGTGTATCTATCCTAAGATGAGGTATTTGCTTCTCACAAAAAGCCACTACCTTATCCATGATTTTAGGAATCTTACCATCTGAAGCCACACGATGTATTACTCCGTACTCCGTATCCAAAAGCCATGAACCTGTTATTTTTTCGTAGTTTTTATCTTTGCCTATCATAAAGACAAAGACTGCGTGTATCACAGAGTCTTCACCGGATATAACGAATAATCTTTTACTTTCTATGTCTTCTTTTATAAGATCTGATTCAGGATAGTTATCCTTCCACTGTGTTTTATTTCCGTTTGCCTTCATAAAGCTTCTTGCAGTTTCATAAATTTTATTGATAATCGGCAAATCTTTTTCCTTAGCCAAGGCAATACTGTATTTCTCCACGCTAAAACCTCCCGAATGTAGATTTTTCAATTATATATAAATATTTGTATTTTGTATACCTATTGGAGTAGACAAATAGCCATTATTTATGTTGCCAACTCCCAGATAAATCATTAGAATTACAGCACTATGATAAACTGATCATCCATGTGCGTTTCTTAAAAATAATAAGTGATACAACAAGTCTGAATATTTCTTCTGTGGTAAGCAATGTATATACACCTACAATTCCCCACTTAAACACATATGCTGCAAGCAGACAAAGAGGAATTCCTATACACCATGTTCCTACAATGTCAATAAGCATTATAATTTTTGTATTGCCTCCGCTTCTTATAATGCCTCCTCCAAGAATCATGTTTTCAACCTTGACCGGAGCATATAAGGCAAATATAACAAGAAGAATTTTTCCAAGCTCTTTTACATTATGATCCACCCGGTACAATCCGGTATAGGCTCCTGCCGACAAGATAAGCATTGTCGATACAAAGACCGAACCTATTAACCCCGCAATCATAATTTTCCCGGATTCCCTATATGCATCCTCATACTCTTTCCTTCCGAGCCTCTTACCGACCATAACGCCGGCTGCAGCCGACAAACCGCTTAAAGCACCCACAATAAGCCCTTGAACCGGAGCTGTAAGCATATATGCCGCAAGGTTTGCCGTATCAAGATGCCCATACACCCCGGATTCCACATTCTGCCCCAAGCTCCAGAGAAACTCACTTACGAGAATAGGTATAAGCATTATAAAATAATCCGGGATACTTATTCTTTTAAAATGCAAGGACAATATCGGCTTATCTCCATCTTTTTTAATGCAAATAATAAATCCGATAACGATAAATACCAGATTAAATAACTGAGAGACAAGGGTTGCAATTGCTGCACCTTTTATTCCCATAGCAGGAAACCCTGCTTTTCCAAATATAAGTATATAATTAAGTCCTGTATTTACAGCTACAGCCAACAGACTTGCCAAAAACGGTATGACTGCATGTTCCTTACAGCGCAGCCATGTGGATAAAATTATACTGATTGCCATCGGAATGTATGAAAATGCTATAATACGAAAATACACAGTACCCGTGTTTATAATATCCGCATCCTTTGTATACAGTCCAAGAATATGTGCCGGGAAAATTCCTGATGCCAACAAAAACAATGCAGATATTATTACTGTAGCGATCAGGCTTACATCAAAGCTGCTCCATGCTTCTTTCATATCCTTTGCTCCGATAAACTGTGCTGTTAATATCCCTGCAACAGTACCTACAGTACCTGTTAGCACAGAAAAAATCAAAGAAAAATTACCGCACAGTCCGACTGCCGATATATTTATTTCTCCCAGCTGACCGATCATTATCTGGTCAATAATTGAAAATGATGCCTGTAACATACTCTGCAATGTAACAGGAACAGCTATTTTACATAAGGATTTAACAAACTCTGACATTATAATTTCCCTGTACTTTCTCTTTTTATAAGTTTTACCGGAAGAACTATTCTTGTACCGAAGTCCCTTCCTTCACGCATATCTTCAATACATTCAATTGCGGTCTTTGCCCTTAAATCTGCGTCCTGATGAATCGTAGTCAATGCCGGAATGCTTTCCCTGCTTGTCATACTGTCATCCATCCCGATCATTTGCAAATCTTTCGGAATCTGTACACCCTTCCCCTGTAAAAATTGCATAAAATCCAGTGCATAATAATCGGATACTGCAAAAACTCCGGTAATACCAAGCATTGAAAGTTCCAAAAACTTGTCCCTATAAAATTGCACTCTTTCTTTTTTTGTATTCGGTATTTGCCAAATTACAGTTTCCCCCGGAGCAAAGGCTTTGCAAAATCCATCAATACGCTCCTTGTCCATACATATATAATTATCTGAAATACATAATGCTTTTTTATGTCCAAGCTTCTTAAAATATTCCCCTGCCTTATAACCTCCATCATAATGATCAATCACAAGATTAACGAATTTTGAGCATTTATCAAAATAGCCGTCATATACAACAAAGGATATCCTCATTTGATTTCGCAGTTTTTCATAATTTGCTTCACAAAATCCCATTAGGATCAGACCGTCCATATTCCACATTGAAGCAAACACTATGATTTCATTGATATCTGTCGTTGTTTTTATCATAAGGAAATACCCTTTTTTATTTACCTCGTGAGAAAGTGCGTTTAATGAGGACATTACAAATCCGTCTTCTAAAACCCTGCCCTCATATTTAGGATGGTCATTGACTACTACTCCGATAATTCTCGAATTATTTCTTGCAAGCAAAATTCCTGCCATATTGGGAATATATCCGGCCTTTTCCAGTTCCTGCTGAACTCTTTTTACCGTTTCATCCGAAATTTTGCCGGTTTTACCATGGATCACATTTGAAACTGTCGCTGTACTAAGCCCCAGCGCATCTGCAACATCAACGATCCTAACTCTGCTTTGTGCCATATTATTCATTCTCTTTCTTTTATTCTAAGCAGGAAGGATAAATCCTTCTCTCGACAAATCCATTGTACATTGGGAAACTAGCTTTTACAACGGTTAAACGCATAACCTGTTACAAAATCTATGTCTTATTTTTATAAGTTTTTACTAAATTAATAAAAATCATCTATTATATCAAAATAGAGCGTTGCTCATAAATAATCATTTATCTGTTTGCAACGCCCCTTTTATACATTTACCTATCCTCTTTTTATACTCCTCTTAAATGCCTTTAAAGAAGTATTTTTTTGTATAACCCACCGGATAGACAATTTCATCTGTAGCAATGTTCATTTACATAACGCTAAAGTTATTTCAATCACTTGCATAGCAGGTGCTTTATTTGTTCTCTTGCAAGAACGAAGCTCTTACTTACAATAAAAAGACTGTACTACAGCTTAGTGTAATACAGTCTTTTTCGGCTTACAGCCATCTATTATTGCAAAGCACTTCGGTCACTTAAGGTGATTTCTATTTCTTTTTCTTCATATTCACTATCCTTAAGCCTTTGTACTGTTAGTTTTACCTTTTCTCCACTTTGATAATAAGAAAGTAATTCTTTTAACTCCTCCATATTCTTTACAGGCTGTGAGTCAACCTTGGTGATAATGTCCTTTTCTCTTAAGTCCGAATTGGCTGCTGAACTGTTTTCAACTATCTTGTATACATATATACCTCTTGGCATATCATAGGCTTTTGCTACATCTTCACCTATATTCTTTCCTTGTATACCGAGGTATCCCTGCTTAGCCTCATCAACCTTATCACTTCTGGTTTCTTTGCTTGAAAGCTCGGCTATTATATCCTTTACTTTTGATATAGGTATAGCATAACCCATACCTTCTACCTCGGTTGATGCATATTTTGCAGTATTGATTCCTATTACTTCACCGTTCATATTAAGTAAGGCACCGCCTGAGTTACCCGGATTTATAGCGGCATCTGTTTGCAATAAATTCTTTATGGAAGAATCTTTGGTAGTAACTTCTCTGTCTATAGCACTTACATAACCTACAGTAACTGACTGTCCGTAACCGAGTGCATTGCCTATAGCCACTACTCCCTGTCCTACCTTAAGCTCATCTGAATCTCCCATATGAGCTACTGCTATTTTTTCTAAGGTTTCAGGCTTTATATCTTCAAGCTTAACCGCCATTATTGCTATATCATTATCAGAGTCTCTGCCCTTTACACTGGCTTTGACCTCTTCATTATCTATAAACACTACACTTAAGTCCTTGGTATCCTCTACTACATGGTTATTGGTCACAACTAAAAGTTCTGTATCATTCTTGCCTATTATTATACCTGAACCGCTTGAAGGTGTATCATAGGTTTGACCCTCTCCAAACCATGAATAAGCTTCTACTGAGGTCGTACCCTTAATCGCCACTACCGAAGGCATGGCAGACTCTGCTATAGGAGAGACATCCGCCACTGTAGGTGATGAGTTATTGGCGGTAGTTACTGCCTTACTTGCCTCCTTAAGCTCTACACTGCTTACTTCGGGAGTTTTTTTACTTAATGCAGTACTTTCTTCCTCGGTCTTCATTAAATTAGTAGCCAGATTATTAACTCCGAACATGGTACCGCCTGCTATTGTTCCAAACAGTAGGGCTGCTGCACTTATTCCTACTATTCTCTTGAAAGCGGATCCTTTTTTATGAGTTTTTTTGGACTCTGCACTTTGTCTTGCGTAAGTATTATCATAAGTGCTTGTATTCTCTGTGGTATTTGATTGTGTATAAGCACTGTTATTATTTACATTTTCTGTTGCACTTTGTTGTTTATAAGCATTGTCATGATCTGCATGCTCTGTCGGACTTTGCTGTGCGTAAGTATTGTCATAGTGCAGCTCTTCAAACTGAGGTTCATCGTTTGAGGCAGCATCACTTACATATCCGCCCGATGCGGCATTAGCTTCGTGACTGCTTCCGAACACAGTGCCGTCACCGCTATGCATGTGACTATCACTCTGTACTGAGTAGTCAAATTTATCATTGGCTGTATATGAATCTGATGACGCTTTTGTATGTTGTAAGGCTTCATCATTATTTGCCGCTTTACTTGCACTGTTTTGTGTCGGTGTCGGCTCCTGTCTGAAATCAGCATAGTTGGTGCTGCCGTAGTTGCTTATGCCAAGCCCCTCATCCTGTCTTGTGATATTCTCATTTACTTCATTATTTTTATTTTCAATATTCTCATTATCAAATCCGTATAAATTATTTTCTGACATATAAGACCTCCTTATATTCATACTATGTTAGTATATTTCTATTTTTATTTTTATCCGATTTCTAAAAATCTGTTAAAGCTGTTATAATCATCAATATAAAAAGCATTGGTGTCCTTAGCTTTCATGTTGCTAATTCTACCAATGCTTTGTGTATAAAATGTGTATTATTAAGGTAGTATTTGTGTTTATTGCGGCTTATTTTCTACGGTAGGCAGATTGGCTCCCGGACCTTCCGAAGCTGTAGTGGTCGGTGCTGCCGTGGTTGCCGCTGTTGTACTTTGTGTACTTGAAGCTGCCGTACTTGCCGCTGTTGAGCTTTGTGTACTTGAAGCCGCCGTACTTGAGTTTTGTTTTGAGCTGCTGCTTTCTTCACCTGAAGAAGAACTTCCCTGCTTTGAACTTGACTCTGAGGTACTTGACTTCGTACTTTGACTTGATTCCGAACCGTGCTTTGATGTTACTTCTGTATCCGGCTCGTCATCATTCCATATAGTCTCTCCGTTACTGTTGGTTTCATATTCTCTGCTTGCCTTACTTGAAGACTTGCTTGAATTGCTTGAATTGGAAGATTCTTCCGCCTCCTTACTGCTTTGAGTCTCAGCCTCGGTAGTCTTTGACTTTTCGCCCTTTCCGCTTGACTTTCCTCCGGAGTAATTGCTGGTTTGATAAGCTATCTCATTGCTCAATTCTTTTACGGTTTTTGAAACTGTGTAAGCCTCATCTCCAAAAAGGAAGGTGTGAAGCTCCATTACATTCTGCTCCAAAGTATTAGGTACTACTATAGCACCCTTTGAACCCATGTTCATCTCTTTTCTATGCTCAGGGAAGCCCATGGTATCTACTATCTTGTATGAGCCTATATCAGATATTACATCAAGCCCGTCCTGCCATGTAAGGTTGGTCGCAACCATTGACATCATATTTCCTACAAGGTCGTTAAGTGTTTTAAGGTCTGATTTCTTCGCCTTATCCAAAGCCAATTGTATAACTCTACGCTGTCTTGCAGTTCTTTCATAGTCTGAGTCCATATAACGAAGTCTCGCATAAGCCACCGCCTGTATACCGTCCAGATGGTGCATACCCGGCTCCTTAAGTTGCACCGAGCCTATCTTTGTGGATTTTACAGTTTCGGTAATATAGCTGTTTATATACCTGAACTCAGGCTTTGTAATCTCAACATCCACACCTCCCAGTATGTTGATTCCGGTAGCAACCGCCTTCCAGCTGAAGGTTACATACTCGGTAATATTAAGATCGAGATTCTTGTTGATAGCCTTAAGTGCCTGTTCCGGACCTCCTATGGCATAAGCTTGGTTTATCTTATTAAACTTATCATAACCTGTGTTTAAGTAACTGTCTCTGAAAATACTTGCAAGCCTTACCTCAGAGGTGGCAAGGTCTATATTTGCAATTATTATAACATCTGAGTTATATCCCTTTCCTACTCCCGAGTCTCTTGAGTCTACACCGAATATGGCTATGGTTCGGTATCCTTCCATCTTTTTAATAGTTTCAACACTGATGTCGTTATTCTTAACTTCTTCCTTATTGACCTCTATTCTCTGCACCTTATTTAATTGTTTCGACACATAAGCATAGGAGAAAATAACTCCTAAAGTAAGAACCTCAGCTACTGCAAGTATGATCCACTTTACAACATTGGAAATTCCCTTGCCCTTTACCTTGCCCGAGTCGTCTCTGCCCCTTTGGCTGTTTTTCATTCGACTTCTTCTAGATCTGTTTATATCTTCTCTACCCATATTTTTACCTTTCATTTGAAACTAATATGCATTTTTATTAATAAAACCTTTAAACACCGTTAAAAACAATATTTTTAAATCAAGACCTATAGTCCAGTTTTCTATGTAATACAGGTCATATTCTATCCTTTTTTCTATGGATGTATCTCCTCTGTATCCGTTTACTTGAGCCCAACCTGTAAGACCGGGTCTTACCTGATGTTTTATCATGTATTGAGGTATTTCCTCTTTGAACTTTTCTACATAATAGGGTCTTTCGGGTCTCGGACCGATAAGGCTCATATCCCCTTTAAGTATATTAAAAAATTGGGGAGTTTCATCTATGCTGGTTTTTCTTATAAACTTG
>ERZ773059.1477-NODE-1477-length-11511-cov-5.828823_pt1 | contig 11511 bp, 12 predicted proteins | sample MGYA00580514_ERZ773059 | MGnify/ENA primary metagenome ERZ773059 (study PRJEB29015, sample SAMEA2737981) | human oral metagenome | biome: human oral; feature: human-associated habitat; material: dental | place: China | collected 2056 ...
ATATGGGGATATAGCTCAGTTTGGGAGAGCGACGCACTTGCACTGCGTAGGTCAGCGGTTCGATCCCGCTTATCTCCACCATTATGCCTAGGTAGCTCAGTTGGCTAGAGCATACGGTTCATACCCGTACGGTCGATGGTTCGAATCCATTCCTAGGCACCATTATTGATAGCAAGACATTAATGATAGTTCGTTAATGTTTTTTTTATACAATTTTGCACAAAAAATAACCTTTAATTTTCTTGATAATTATTGGATATTGTTATAAAATTAAACGAAGTTAAATAAATTTATGAGGTGAGGAGTTTGAAAAAAACAAAAATAGTTTGTACTATTGGTCCTGTGACTGAATCAGTAGAAACTTTAAAAGAATTATTAAATAGAGGAATGAATGTAATGAGATTAAATTTCTCTCATGGTGACTATGAAGAACATGGCATGAGAATGAAAAATTTTAGACAAGCAATGTCTGAAACTGGAATTAGAGGAGGTATACTTCTTGATACTAAAGGTCCAGAAATAAGGACAATGACTTTAAAAGATGGTAAAGATGTTAGTATTAAGGCTGGACAAAAATTTACTTTTACAACAGATCAATCAGTTGTTGGAGATAATGAAAGAGTAGCAGTAACTTATGAAAACTTTGCAAAAGATTTAAAAGTTGGGGATATTGTTCTTGTTGATGATGGATTACTTGAACTAGATGTTACAGAAATAAAAGGAAATGAAGTTATATGTATAGCTAGAAATAATGGTGATTTAGGACAAAAGAAAGGAATAAATTTACCTAATGTTTCTGTTAATTTACCAGCATTATCTGAAAAAGATATAGAAGATTTGAAATTTGGTTGCCAAAATAATGTTGATTTTGTGGCAGCATCATTTATAAGAAAAGCTGATGATGTAAGACAAGTAAGAAAAGTTCTTAGAGAAAATGGTGGAGAAAGAATACAAATAATTTCTAAAATAGAAAGCCAAGAAGGACTTGATAACTTTGATGAAATTTTAGCTGAATCAGATGGGATAATGGTAGCAAGAGGAGATTTAGGAGTAGAAATTCCTGTTGAAGAAGTTCCTTGTGCACAAAAAATGATGATAAGAAAATGTAATAGAGCAGGAAAAGTAGTTATTACAGCAACTCAAATGTTAGATTCAATGATTAAGAACCCAAGACCTACAAGAGCAGAAGCAAATGATGTTGCCAATGCAATCTTAGATGGTACTGATGCAATAATGCTTTCAGGAGAAACAGCAAAAGGAAAATATCCACTAGCTGCTGTTGAAGTTATGAATAAAATAGCTAAAAAAGTTGATGCTACAATACCACCATTTTATGTAGAAGGTGTAATAAATAAACATGATATAACTACAGCTGTTGCAGAAGGAAGTGCTGATATAAGTGAAAGATTAAATGCAAAACTTATAGTTGTTGGTACAGAATCTGGAAGAGCTGCAAGAGATATGAGAAGATATTTCCCTAAGGCAAATATTTTAGCAATAACTAATAATGAAAAAACTGCAAATCAATTAGTTTTATCAAGAGGAATAATTCCATATGTAGATGCTTCACCAAAAACATTAGAAGAATTCTTTGTCATAGCAGAAGCTGCTGCAAAAAAATTAAATTTAGTTGAAAATAATGATATAATTATAGCAACTTGTGGAGAAAGTGTATTTATACAAGGGACAACTAACTCAATAAAAGTAATACAAGTAAAAGCATAGTTTTTAATTAAAAGGAGGAATGTAATGACAGGTATAGTAGAAGTAATAGGAAGAGAAATTTTAGACTCAAGAGGAAATCCAACTGTAGAAGTAGATATTATATTAGAATGTGGAGCAAAAGGTAGAGCTGCTGTTCCATCTGGAGCTTCAACTGGAAGCCATGAAGCAGTTGAATTAAGAGATGAAGATAAAGGAAGATACCTAGGAAAAGGAGTTTTAAAAGCTGTAAATAATGTAAATACAGAAATTAGAGAAGCTCTTTTAGGAATGGATGCTTTAAATCAAGTAGCAATAGATAAAACAATGTTAGAATTAGATGGAACTGCTAATAAAGGAAGATTAGGAGCTAATGCTATATTAGGTGTATCTTTAGCTGTTGCAAAAGCTGCTGCTGAAGCATTAGGACAACCTCTATATAAGTATTTAGGTGGAGTAAATGCAAAAGAATTACCTTTACCTATGATGAATATTTTAAATGGAGGAGCACATGCTGATTCAGCTGTTGACTTACAAGAATTTATGATACAACCAGTTGGAGCAAAATCTTTCCAAGAAGCTATGAGAATGGGAGCAGAAGTTTTCCATCATTTAGGAAAAATTTTAAAAGCTAATGGAGATTCAACAAATGTTGGAAATGAAGGAGGATATGCTCCATCAAAAATTCAAGGAACTGAAGGTGCTTTAGCTTTAATTAGTGAAGCAGTAAAAGCTGCTGGGTATGAATTAGGTAAAGATATTACATTTGCACTAGATGCTGCATCAAGTGAATTCTGTAAAGAAGTAAATGGAAAATATGAATATCATTTCAAAAGAGAAGGTGGAGTTGTAAGAACTACTGATGAAATGATAAAATGGTATGAAGAATTAATAAGTAAATATCCAATAGTTTCAATAGAAGATGGATTAGGTGAAGATGACTGGGATGGTTGGGTAAAACTAACTAAAGCTATTGGAGATAGAGTACAAATAGTTGGAGATGACTTATTTGTAACTAATACTGAAAGATTGAAAAAAGGAATAGAATTAGGAGCAGGAAACTCTATCCTTATAAAATTAAATCAAATAGGTTCATTAACTGAAACTTTAGATGCAATAGAAATGGCAAAAAGAGCAGGATACACTGCAGTTGTATCTCATAGATCAGGAGAAACAGAAGATGCAACAATAGCTGATGTAGCTGTTGCAACTAATGCAGGACAAATCAAAACTGGTTCAACTTCAAGAACTGATAGAATGGCTAAATATAACCAATTATTAAGAATTGAAGAAGAATTAGGTTCTGTTGCTCAATATAATGGAAGAGATGTTTTCTATAACATTAAAAAATAAACTAAAATAACTAATTAAAATGCACTGATAGTCTTAGAAATAAGAATAAAAGTGCATTTTTTATTAAATAAAAATTGACAAGTACATCTTAATTGTTTATAATTTTAGTAAACAAATTTAAGGAGGTAATTTTTATGAAATTTAGAAATCTTGTTAAAATTATGGTTCTATGTGTAAGTATAGGAGTAACTGCCTTAGCTGCTGAGCAAACAAATAAGGTAGAAAGCAAAACTTTAGGTACAGAATTGAAAGAATATGGAAAAATTTATAATAAAGATGGAGTTTTAGTTGTTCATAAACAACTTAAAAAGGGAGAAAAAATTCCTCCACATACTCATAAATATAAAGAACTTTTCTTTACAGTAGTATCAGGAAAAATGGAAGTTCAGTTAAATGATAAAGAAACTTATATAGTAGAGCCTAAAAAAGCTTTAAATTTTGCAGGAGATGTAAATATATCTGCAACAGCATTAGAAGATAGTGATATTTTTATATATTTAGTTGGAGAAAATAAATAATTAATTTAGGGGACTATTTACTAAATAGTCTCTTTTTTTATTGTTGTAAAAAACTTAAAAAAGGTGTAAAATCTAATTATATATAAAAGATTATTATTATGTTTGCAACAGGAGGGTAGAAAATGAATAAAGTTATAAAAAAAGATGATTGGAAAGTTTCTGTGTGGGCAGGAGGAACAACAAATGAAATTTTTATATACCCAGAAGATTCTAGTTATGCTGATAGAATTTTTAAGGCTAGAATAAGTGTTGCAACTACAAATAATAGCGAAAAATCGCTTTTCACAAAATTACCAGGTGTAGAAAGATATATTTCAAAATTATCTGGAGATATGAAACTTCAACACACAGATCACTATGATGTGGAAATGGAAGATTATCAAATAGATAGATTTAAAGGAGATTGGGAAACTTATTCTTGGGGAAAATTTAGAGATTTTAACTTAATGTTAAAAGGAATAAGAGGTGATTTATATTATAGACAGATAAGATCTAAGTGTAGACTGCACCTTGAAAAAGATAGTACGGTTGTCTTTTTATATGTTATAGATGGAAAAATTAATGTCAATGGAACAGATTTAGAGACAGAAGATTTCTATATAACAGACGATAATATATTAGATGTTTTTGGAAATAATCCAAAAATATATTATGGTTTTATTAAGGAATGGGATCAATAGATGAAAATAATATTTTCTCCAAGTAAGGAAATGAGAGAAGAAAATATTTTTGAAAATAAAAAAATAGAATTTACTGAACCTAAATTTAAAGATAAGACTAATATTCTAATAGGTATCCTAAAAGAAAAATCATTATCTGAAATAGAAAATATAATGAAATTAAAAGGGAAATTACTTAATAAAACATATAAAGATATACAAGATTATGATAAATTAAAATTTATTCCTGCTATTTCAATGTATTATGGTGTTTCATTTAAAGAGTTAAATTTAGAAGATTATTCAGAAAAATCTTTAGAATATTTGAAGAATAATCTTCTTATTTTATCTGCACTATATGGAATTTTGTTAGCTTTTGATTTAGTGAAAAAATATAGATTAGATATGACTATGTCAATCATAGATAAAGGTCTATATAATTTTTGGAAGAAAGATATTAATGATTATATTTCAAATATCTTTAGTAAAGATGAAGTATTATTAAATCTAGCTTCTGGTGAATTTTCAAAATTGATAGATAATAAAAAGATTTCTATGATTAATATTGATTTTAAAGAAGAGAAAGATGGTGCTTATAAATCTGTAAGTACATATAGTAAAAAAGCAAGAGGTCAATTTTTAAATTATCTTATAAAAAATCAAATAGCTAACTTAGAAGATATTAAAAAAATTAAATTAGATGGATATAGTCTTAATAAAGATTTATCAGATGAGAAAAATTTAATTTTTACTAGAAAAAATTCTTAAAAAATTATTTGACAATGAAAGTTATATGTGGTAGACTAATAAAGTCATTTGGAGCGGAATATAGCGCAGCCCGGTAGCGCACCTGCCTTGGGAGCAGGGGGCCGCAAGTTCAAATCTTGCTATTCCGACCATTTTTTTGGGGTGTCGCCAAGCGGTAAGGCAACGGACTTTGACTCCGTTATGCGTTGGTTCGAATCCAGCCACCCCAGCCATAATAAAAAATTCAACTAGAAAGAAATTTCTAGTTTTTTATTTATAAAAAATAATATTGTTCTATAAATAGTATTGTACAAAAATAAAATGTGTGCTATTATATCAAATATAAAGAAAATTAAATAATAAAAAACCAGTTACAAGGGAGTCAATAAATTGACTGAGAAAAGGATGATGAGCCTTGACCTTTTGACCTGATTTGGGTAATGCCAACGTAGGAAGTAAAAGAGTTTATTTTTAAATTACAAAGCATATACAAATTGGGTATATGCTTTTTTTATTTATTCTTGGAGGTAAATATGAAGAATGTGTTATCAATAGCAGGTTCAGATTGTAGTGCAGGAGCAGGAATACAAGCTGATCTAAAAACTTTTATTGCAAATGGAGTTTATGGAATGACAGTTATCGCAAGTTTAACTGCCCAGAATCCACAAGAAGTAAAAATGCTTGAAGATGTTTCAATAGAAATGTTAAAAAATCAAATAGAAGCTATATTTGATGTTATGGAAGTTTCAGCTATAAAGATTGGAATGTTAAATAGCAAAGAAAATGGAGAAGTTGTATATAGTAACTTATTAAAATACAAGGCAAAGAATATAGTTCTTGACCCTGTGATGATAGCCACAAGTGGAAAGTCTTTAATAAAAGATGAAACAAAAGATTTTTTAGTAAATAAACTGTTTAAGATAGCAGATATAATAACACCTAATTTAGATGAAACAAAGGAAATAGTAAAAATAATTTTAAAAAATGAAAATATAGAAAATATAGATAGTATAGAAAAAATGAAAAATTATGGAAAAGTAATTGCAGATTTTACTAAGAAATGGGTTCTTGTTAAAGGAGGACATCTTTCAAATAGTGCAGTAGATATTCTTTTAAATAGTGATGAAACATATATTTTAGAGGGAGAAAAAATCTTGAGTAATAACACTCATGGGACAGGTTGTAGTTTGTCTTCAGCTATTGCCTCTAATTTAGCTAAGGGCTATTCTATGTTGGAATCAGTTAAGAAAGCTAAGAATTTTGTTCTATGTTCAATAAAGAATTCAATAGATTTTGGAGAAATAGGTGGAACAGTAAATCAAATGGGAGAAATATATAAAAATATTGATGTAGAGAAGCTTTACTAAGGGGAATATATGGACTTAAAGGACTGTAAAATTTATTTAGTTACTGATGAAAAAGCTTGCAATGGAAAAGATTTATATAAGTGTATAGAAGAATCCATTAAAGGTGGAGTGAAGATAGTTCAGTTAAGAGAAAAAAATATTTCTACAAAAGACTTCTATGAAAAGGCATTAAAAGTAAAAGAAATCTGTAAGAACTATGGAGTACTTTTTATTATAAATGATAGATTGGATATAGCACAGATTGTTAAAGCAGATGGTGTTCACTTAGGACAATCTGATATGCCAATAGAAAAGGCAAGAGAAATTTTAAAAGATAAATTTTTAATTGGAGCAACAGCAAGAAATATAGAAGAAGCTAAAAAAGCTGAACTCTTAGGAGCAGACTATATAGGAAGTGGTGCTATTTTTGGGACATATACAAAAGATAATGCCAAGAAATTAGAGATGGGAGAATTAAAAAAGATAGTCGCCAGTGTAAAAATTCCAGTCTTTGCAATAGGTGGAATAAATATTAATAATGTAAGTATCTTAAAAAATATTGGATTGCAAGGTATATGTTCAGTGTCAGGGATATTATCAGAAAAAGATTGTAAAAAAGCAGTAGATATAATGTTGAAAAATTTTAATTAATTGAAGGAGATGATATTATGTATAAAACACAAATGGAAGCTGCTAAAAAAGGAATTTTAACAAAGGAAATGAAAAGTATTGCTGAAAGTGAGTCTATGGATGAAAAGATTTTAATACAGAGAGTAGCAAGTGGAGAGATTGCTATACCAGCTAATAAAAATCATAATTCTCTTGTGGCAAAAGGAGTTGGAACAGGTTTATCTACAAAAATAAATGTAAATTTAGGAATTTCAAAGGATTGCCCTGATGTAGATAAGGAATTGGAAAAAGTAAAGGTTGCCATAGATATGAAGGCAGATGCAATAATGGATTTGAGCTCATTTGGTAAGACAGAAGAATTTAGAAAAAAATTAATTGCTATGTCTACTGCAATGATTGGGACAGTTCCTGTATATGATGCAATAGGTTTTTATGATAAGGAATTAAAGGATATAAAGGCAGAAGAATTTTTAGATGTGGTAAGAAAACATGCAGAAGATGGAGTGGATTTTGTTACTATTCATGCAGGATTAAATAGAGAAGCAGTGGAGCTTTTTAAAAGAAATAAAAGAATAACTAATATTGTTTCAAGAGGAGGTTCTCTTATGTATGCTTGGATGGAACTTAACAATGCAGAAAATCCATTTTATGAAAACTTTGATAAACTACTTGATATTTGTGAAGAATATGATATGACAATAAGTTTGGGAGATGCATTGAGACCAGGTTGCTTAAATGATGCAACAGATGCCTGTCAAATAAAAGAATTGATAACATTAGGAGAATTAACTAAAAGGGCTTGGAAAAGAAATGTTCAAATAATAATTGAAGGACCAGGGCATATGGCAATAGATGAAATAGAAGCAAATGTAAAGTTAGAAAAGAAACTTTGCTATAATGCACCTTTCTATGTATTAGGACCATTAGTAACAGATATTGCACCAGGTTATGACCATATCACTTCAGCCATTGGTGGAGCAATAGCAGCAGCAGCTGGTGTTGATTTTCTATGTTATGTAACACCAGCAGAGCATTTAAGATTGCCAAACTTAGATGATATGAAAGAAGGAATAATTGCCTCTCGTATTGCTGCTCATGCTGCTGACATCAGTAAAAAAGTTCCAAAGGCAATAGATTGGGATAATAGAATGGCAAAATATAGAGCAGATATAGATTGGGAAGGAATGTTCACAGAGGCAATAGATGAAGAAAAAGCTAGAAGATACAGAAAAGAGTCTACCCCTGAAAATGAAGATACCTGTACTATGTGTGGAAAAATGTGTTCTATGAGAACTATGAAAAAAATAATGTCAGGTGAAGATTTAAATATTTTGAAGTAGGAGTATAAAATGGCAGAGATTAATGGAAAATATGAAGAAATTAATGATGTTAATTTGCTAGATTATTTAATAAAAAATAAATATAGAGTGGATAGAGTGGTTGTTGATTTGAATGGGAATATAGTAAAAAAAGCAGACTTTGAAAAAATTAATATAAAAAACACAGATAAGATAGAAATTGTATGTTTTGTTGGTGGAGGCTAGGATATGGACTTAAAAGAAGAAGATTTACTTAAAAGAAATGTAAAAGGTATATTTGAAAAATTGAAAAAAGCAAAAGTTTGTATTTTAGGTTTGGGAGGCTTAGGCTCTAATGTAGCTGTTTTACTTGCAAGAGCAGGAATAGGCTTTTTAAAATTAGTAGATTTTGATATAGTTGAAGCAAGTAACTTAAATAGACAACAATATAGAATATCTCATATAGGATTGAAGAAAACTGAAGCAATGAAAACTATTATAAAAGAAATTAATCCTTTTGTAGAGATTGAGACTTTGGATATAAAGGTAGATAGAGAAAATATATATTCAATAGTTGGAGATATAGAAATTGTTGTGGAAGCTTTTGATAGTGCTGAAACAAAAGCTATGACAATAGAAGAATTATTAATAAATAAAAATAAAATAGTTGTATCTGCCTCTGGAATGGCAGGATTAAGTTCAGCAAATGAGATTATTACCAGAAAAATTAAGGAAAATTTTTATTTGATAGGAGACAATTATTCTGATTACGAAGAATATTCAGGTATTATGTCAACAAGAGTTATGCTTTGTGCTGCCCACCAAGCCAATATAGTTTTAAGATTGATATTGGGAGGAAAAGGAGAATAAATGAAAGATAGTTTTAAACTTGGAAATAAAGAATTTAATTCAAGATTTATTCTTGGCTCAGGTAAATATTCAAATGAACTAATAAATAGTGCTATTAATTATGCAGAAGCAGAAATAGTAACTGTTGCAATGAGAAGGGCTGTCAGTGGAGTTCAAGAAAATATTTTAGACTATATTCCTAAGAATATAACCTTACTTCCTAATACTTCTGGTGCAAGAAATGCAGAAGAAGCAGTAAAAATAGCAAGACTTGCAAGAGAATGTACTCAGGGAGACTTTATTAAAATTGAAGTGATAAAAGATAGTAAATATCTTTTACCAGATAACTATGAAACTATAAAAGCAACTGAAATATTGGTAAAAGAAGGCTTTATTGTAATGCCATATATGTATCCAGATTTGAATGTTGCAAGAGCTTTAAGAGATGCAGGAGCAGGTTGTATAATGCCACTAGCAGCACCAATAGGTTCTAATAGAGGACTAATAACAAAAGAGTTTATACAAATTTTAATAGATGAAATAGATTTACCTATAATAGTTGATGCAGGGATAGGAAAACCTTCTCAAGCCTGTGAGGCAATGGAAATGGGAGTAACTGCAATTATGGCTAACACAGCAATAGCAACAGCAAATGATATTCCAAAAATGGCAAGGGCTTTTAAGTATGCAATACAAGCTGGGAGAGAAGCCTATCTTGCAAAATTAGGTAGAGTTTTAGAAAAGGGTGCTTCTGCTTCTTCACCACTTACAGGCTTTTTAAATGAGGTGGACTAATGGATTTAGAAAATATCAACTCAGATATTATAGATAAAGTAATAACTGAAATGAATGCTTATGACTACCATTCTTTTTCAAATACAGATATAGAGGAAGCTTTAAGTAAGGATTATTTATCTGTAAAAGATTTTCAAGCACTTCTATCTCCAAAAGCTATAAATTATCTTGAAGAAATGGCAAAGAAAGCAAAAGAATGTAGAGAAAGATATTTTGGAAATTCTGTGTATATCTTTACTCCATTATATATTTCTAATTATTGTGATAACTATTGTGTCTACTGTGGTTTTAATTCACATAATAAAATAAAAAGAGCTAGACTAGACTTTGAACAAATAGAAACTGAGTTAAAAGAAATAGCAAAAAGTGGTTTGAAAGAAATACTTATACTTACGGGGGAAAGTGAAAGATACTCTAATATTGAATATATAGGAGAGGCTTGTAAGTTAGCAAGAAAATATTTTAATAATGTTGGAATTGAAATATATCCAGTTAATGTAAAAGATTATGAGTATCTAAATTCTTGTGGAGTTGACTATGTAACAATTTTTCAAGAAACATATAACAATGAAAAATATAAAAAACTACATTTAGAAGGACATAAGAAAGTTTTTTCATATAGATTTAATTCACAAGAAAGAGCTTTAATGGGAGGTATGAGAGGAGTTGCCTTTGGTGCATTGTTGGGTTTAGATGATTTTAGAAAAGATGCTTTTTCAACTGGCTATCATGCTTATCTTTTACAGAAAAAATATCCTTATGCTGAAATTTCTATTTCTTGTCCAAGGTTAAGACCTGTCATTAATAATTTAAAAGTAGAAAAAGAAATTGTTACAGAAAGAGAATTATTTCAAATTATATGTGCATATAGATTGTTTTTACCCTTTGCTAATATAACAATATCTACAAGAGAAAACTCTAATTTTAGAGATAATATTATAAAAATAGCTGCAACAAAAATTTCAGCAGGAGTGGATACAGGAATAGGTGCACATAGTGAATGCTCAAATAAAAAAGGTGATGAACAGTTTGAAATAGCTGATAAAAGGACAGTAACTGAAATATTTGAAAAAATAAAAAGTGAAGACTTACAACCTGTGATGAATGACTATATCTATTTAAAGGATTAATTATGTTGGAAAATAAGATAAAATTAAATATCATTACTAATAGAAAATTATGTGAGAATGAAAATCTTGAAAAGCAAATTAAAAAAATTTTTTCTGCTTATGAGAAAAAAATAATTTTAAAAAATTTTGAAATTGTCGCTCTCACTTTAAGAGAAAAAGATTTAGATAAAAATGAATATTTAAACTTAGTAAAAAAAATCTATCCTATTTGTAAAAAATATGGGATAGATTTAATTTTACATCAAAATTATGATTTAAACTTAGATAAGAAATATAAAATTGAGGGAATTCATTTAAGTTATGATAATTTTAAATCTTTAAATAAGAATATCAGGGAAGGACTTATAAAGAAATATAAAAGAATAGGAGTTTCTATTCATAGTCTTGAAGAAGCAAAAGATGTAGAAAATTTAGGAGCAACTTATGTAGTTGCAGGACATATATTTGAAACAGACTGTAAGAAAGGTTTAGAACCTAGAGGACTG
>ERZ773059.1478-NODE-1478-length-11496-cov-14.818810_pt1 | contig 11496 bp, 9 predicted proteins | sample MGYA00580514_ERZ773059 | MGnify/ENA primary metagenome ERZ773059 (study PRJEB29015, sample SAMEA2737981) | human oral metagenome | biome: human oral; feature: human-associated habitat; material: dental | place: China | collected 2056 ...
CGAGGCGGTCGCCCTCCCCGTCGAGGCGTTCCGAGCCGCCTTCGCCGTCTTCGTCCGAGCGGGGGGCGGAGCCGGGACGCGGGCAGCGCGCTGCCCCGCCCTCCCCGGCGCCGCTCAAGTGGAAGCCGCGTTCTGGCCCCGTTGCGCCTCCGTCTGAGCGCGGGCAGGAGGCGGAGCCGGGCTCTATCCCCGTTGTCCCGCCGCCTGAGCGCGGGCCGGAGGCGGAGCGCGATCCGCGTTCTGTTCCCGTTGCGCCGCCGCCCGAGCGCGGGCAGGAGCGGGAACCGGGCTCTACCCCCGTCGTCCCGCCCTCCGAGCGCCGGCAGCGCGCCGTCCCCGCTTCCCCGGCCCCCGCCCGCCGGGGCGCCCCTGGGGCCGGGACCGCGCCCGCCCCCCAACCGGAACCCGTTCCCCCCGCCGGGGGGACTCCCGCATCTGGATCGCAGCGCCCCCGGTCCTCGGGCGTCATCCAAGGCGTCGCCCTGCCGGGGATGGTGGCCCGGGCAGGGGAGGGGCCGGCCCCCGCGGGGCAGGCGTCACCGGAAAGGCGCTCCGTGAAGGAACGGCTCGCGGACGCCCAACCGAGCCTGGCGGACGCCCTGCCCACGGGAACGGGGGACAACCCGCTGACGAAGACCGCGCTCGGGATCTCCACCTTCACCACCACGGAAGGGGCGTTCACGATCGACTCCACCGGCGTGATCACCCGCTCCGGCTCGGCCTCGCCGATAGCCGTCTCCTTCGACGTGCAGGGCCCGGCTGCCGCCATCGACGTCGAACGCGTGCGCGACAAGCACGTGCTGGTCCTGTCCGACGAGGTCGATCCCGCCGAATTGGAGGCCCTGGCGGTGTCCATGTGGGACGACGCGGGCTGGGTGGGCCCCGGCGAGCTGCGCTTGTCCTCCTCGGCCACCTTGCGCGGCGCGTGGAGCGTCGATGCCGCAGCGCGCCGGGCCCTGGGGACACCCGAGGCCCTCACGCAGGCGTGGGTGCTGGACTGCCCGCGGACCCGTTCCGAGGAGGTCTCGGAGTCGATGGGGGAATGGGCCAGGGCCTTCCCCGACGGCCTGCCGACCGGCCTCGAGTACCGGATCCTCCAGGCGCTCGCGCGGATGGCGCGGCGGCTGGCGGGCGCGCTGCGCCTCGCCCCGTCGGGATTCGTCATGGAACCCGACGCGGAGTCCGCGGTCAACCTCACCGTGTACTCGCCCAGGTGGATCGCCCCGGAGGATCTGCTCAGCGCCCTGCGCGACAGGGGCGGCTTCACGGGATTGGCCGACGCCCGCGACCTCTCGCCCGCCGGACCCTCCCCGCAGATGGAGGACGCCGAGGCGGAGAGGATCGCCCGGCTCCGCCAGGACCTGGGGCCCATGCGCGAGGACATCGCGGCGCGGATCGAGCGGGAGCGCCAGGAGCTCGCGGCCACCGGGGAGTCCCAGAAGGTCGTCGAGGGCTATGCGCTCGTGGGCCCCATCGGGGGGCGCTCCGAAGTGATGATCGAGGTGCACGCGGTCCCCTCGCCGCCCCGCGTCCTGCGCTGGGAGCCGTGGACCGCCTCGACGATCATCGAGTACCAGGTGCGATGGCTGCCCGGGGGGTCGTTGGACGCGCCCGACGCCACCCTGTCGCGCTCGGCGCGCCGCGAACGCCTCCGCTCGGCGTCGGACATCGAGAACGCCGCGGGCCTCATCGCCACGATGGCGGGCGGCAACGTCATCGACGAGGACGGGTTCCTGGTGGGCCTGGAGGAGATCCAAGAGGCAGACGACCAGGAGACGCAGGACTGAGGCGGGGCCGGTCCCCCTCCCAGACCCGGGGTGCGCAGGGCGCGTCCAGCGCCCGCACCCGCTCTGGTCAGTCCCCCTCCGGGGCCCGCCCGTCCTTGCCCCGGCGCACCGCCTCCAGCAGCATGACGGCCACGTCGCGCACCTGGGGCAGTCCGCTGCCCGCAGCCCCCTGCCCGTCGGATGCGCCCGGGACGAGCCCCGCGCTGGACCCGGAGGCCGACCCCAGCATCTGCGAGCAGAACGGGCAGGCCGTCGCCACCACGTCGGCGCCCGTTTGCGCGGCTTCCGCGATCCGGGCGTCGGCGATGCGCGTGCCCCGCGTCTCCTCGAACCACGCGTGCGCGCCCCCGGCGCCGCAGCACATCGCGCGGTCCCTGTTGCGCGGCATTTCGACCAGTTCCACCCCCGGCAGGGCGGCTACGAGCTCCCGGGGCGGCGAGTAGACGCGGTTGTGGCGCCCCAGGAAGCACGCGTCGTGGTAGGTGACGCGCAGGGGGGCGCCGCTGCCCGGGGCGGCGGTCCCTGTTCCCGCGGCCCCCGCCCCGTCGGCGCCGTCGGAGGGGGCGCCATCCGGTCCGCTGGCGGCCACGGGCGTGAGCAGCCCCTCGCGCACGAGGCGGTTGAGCAGCTGCGTGTGGTGGATGACCTCGAAGCGGCCGCCGAGCTCCGGGTACTCCCCGGCTATCGTGTTGAAGCAGTGGGCGCAGGAGACGACGATCCTCTTCGGCGAGGCCTCGGTGAGGGTCTCGATGGCCTGGGCGGCCAGCATCTGGAAGAGGACCTCGTTCCCGGCGCGCCGCGCGGGGTCGCCCGTGCACGACTCCCCCGATCCCAGGACCGCGAAGGACACTCCCGCGGTGTGGAGCAGTTCCGCGATGGCGGCGGTCGTCGCCTTCGCCTTGTCGTCGTAGGCGCCCGCGCAGCCCACCCAGAACAGGTAGTCGACGCCCGAGGCGTCCTCCACGTCCTCGCCCACGACGGGGACCTCGAAGTCGAGGCCCTTCGCCCAGTCCATGCGCTTGCGTGCGGGCTGGTTGTAGGGGTTCGCCTTGGACTCCATGCCCCGGAAGGCGCGCGCCAGTTCGCGGGGGAAGGCGGACTCCATGAGGACCTGGTGGCGGCGCAGGTCCAGGATGTGGTCGATGTGCTCGATGTCGACGGGGCACTGCTCCACGCACGCGCCGCAGTTCGTGCAGTCCCACAGGACCTCCTCGGAGACCACGCCGGGCACCAGGGGGCCCGCCACGTCGAGGACCCCGCCCGGGCCGGTGGCGCCCGACGCGGCCAGGGCGGTGACCAGGTCGAAGGAGTGCGGGGAGGGGGCGACTCCCTTGTCGAGCAGGACGGCGTCCTCTTCCCCGGTTGCGCCGGCTCCGGTCGGCCCGGCCCCGGTGCCGGAGTCTTCGCCGGACTGCGCGTCGCCGTCGGAGCGGGTGACGATCTCCTTGGCGGAGGCGGACTCCATGTGGTCGCGCAGGCCCATGACGAGGAGTTTGGGGGACAGGGGCTTCTGGGTGTTCCACGCCGGGCACAGCTCCTGGCACCTCCCGCACTCGGTGCAGGCGTAGAGGTCGAGGCGCGCCTTCCACGAGAAGTCCTCGACGGCGCCCACCCCCAGGACGGCGTCCTCGGGGAGCTCGTCGAAGTCGTCGGGGGAGGTGGCGGGCACGCCGTCGACGAGCATGTGGTCGGCGGGCCCCAGGGACTTCGTCCCGTCCGCGTTGCGGCGCGCGTAGAGGTTGAGGACGGCGACGAAGCGGTGCCAGGCGACGCCCATGCCGGTTTGCACTCCGACGACCATCAGCCACGTCATCGATGTGATGACCTTGACGGCTGAGACGACGACGACCGCGTTCGCCAGTGCGGGGGCCGAGGACGAGGCGGCCGACGCGAAGAGGGAGCCCAGCCACGCGGTGAGCGGGAAGTGGAGGGCGCTCGCGTGGCCCTCCAGGCCGGGCGTGGCGCCGAGGAGGGCGGACTCGAGGGCGCGCAGGGCGACGACGCACGCGCACACGATGAGGACGACCCACTCGACGAAGAGGGCCTGCCAGCGCGTGGACCCCAGGAAGCGCGAGGCCAGTCCCTGGGGGGAGGAGTCCCGCGGATGGGGCCTTGCGAGGCGCGAGGGCACCGCGGGGTCCTCGACGCCCATCGCCTCCGCCGCGGCGGAGGCCGCCCGGTCGGGGTCGTCGTTGGACAGGGCGGCCTCGGCGGGCGAGCCCCTGCCCGCGGCGCGGCGCACGGCCATGAGGACGACGATCCCGGCCAACCCCGCCCACGCGAAGGCCTCCGTCAGCCATTCCCAGGGGATGAAGTGCCCCAGGAGAGGCAGCGCCCACGTCTGGTCGCGCAGCTGCGCGTACCCGGAAACCAGGGTGAGGAACAGCAGGGGGAAGGACATCATGACAAGCCAGTGGGCGGCTTTGACCCACGGGCGCCCCTTGAACTCGCGGTGGGTCAGCGCGGTGGTGACGACGCCCCAGAGGCGCCGGCCGACGGGGCGCAGGCGCCCGGGGTCGGGCGTGCCCGAGGCCACGGTGCGCCACATGTGCGCCAGGCCCCGCGCGAACGCCACGAGCGCGATCGCCGTGACGAGCAGCGCGAACGCCCACATAATGGCGCTGAGCGTAGGATCGGCCACAGGGGTTCCTCCTTGCACGGCCGCTTAAGTCGATAGCCCTCCCATTGTCGCACTATCGGCCTGCCCGGCCCCGGCGAGCGGGCTGGGGGCAGGCGCGTGGAAGCCCCGCACCACCGCCTGGCCATAGATTCGTCAGCGCCCCCTGCTGTGGAGCGCCGTCCAGGGGGCGGCGCTGGCGCGCCGCCGCTGTCCCGCGACTCGGGATGCCGCCGCCCTTGCCCGGGCAGCGCGCGACCGCACCGGGAGGGGCGAATCTCACGCGGACAGTTACCGTGTGACCGGGGAAACTGTGCGACAGTTGGGGTGTGCTTCCAGTCTCGCAGCAGATTGACCAGTCACTTCCCGGCCGCGGGGTCCTCGAGGACGACCGCCCCCACGACCAGTGCGGCGTTTTCGGGGTGTGGGCCCCGGGGGAGGACGTCTCCCGCCTCACGTACTTCTCCTTGTACGCGCTGCAGCACCGCGGCCAGCAGTCCGCGGGGATCGCCGCCTCCGACGGGTCGAAGATCCTCGTCTACAAGGACCAGGGACTGGTGAACCAGGTGTTCTCCGAGCAGTCCCTGCAGGGCCTGAGGGGGCACATCGCGGTCGGGCACGTGCGCTACGCGACGACGGGCGCGGACGTGTGGGAGAACGCCCAGCCCACGCTGGGCCCCACGCCCGACGGCACCGTCGCCCTCGCCCACAACGGGAACCTCACGAACACGGACGAGTTGCGCGCCCTCGCCGCCTCCATCGCGCAGGAGGGGGAGGACTTCCAGCACGGGGCCACGACGGACACGTCGCTGGTGACCGCGCTGCTCGGCATGGCGGAGGGGATGCCCGGGCCCCGTCCCTTCGTCGCCGCCCCCTCCGTCCTCAGCCCCGGCGGCGGGGCGGGGGCCGTCGGCAGTGCCCGCCGCACTGCGTCCGCCGGCGGCGCCCCCGCGCAGGCCGCCCAGTCCGCTCCTTCCGCGCCGCCCGTGGACCAGGAGGGGGCCTGCGCGCCCCTGGTGCCCGCCGCCCTCAAAGTCCTTCCGCGCCTCAAAGGCGCCTTCTCCCTGGTGTTCATGGACGAGGACGCGCTGTACGCGGCGCGCGACCCCCACGGCTACCGGCCCCTGGTGCTTGGCCGCCTCGACTCCGGGTGGGTCGTGGCGTCCGAGACGGCCGCTCTCGACCTGTGCGGCGCGGCCCTGGTGCGCGAGGTCGAGCCCGGCGAGCTCGTCTCGATCGGCGCCTCGGGCGTCCGCTCGTGGCGCTTCGCCGTGAGCCGCGCCAGCACCTGCGTCTTCGAGTACGTGTACCTGGCCCGCCCGGACACGACGATCGGGGGCCGTCGGATCGTGGCCGCGCGCCACGCGATGGGGGCCGCACTGGCCCGGGAGAACCCCGTCGACGCGGATCTGGTGATGCCCACGCCCGACTCGGGCACGCCCGCCGCCATCGGCTACGCGCAGGAGTCGGGCATCCCCTTCGCCCAGGGCCTCGTGAAGAACGCCTACGTGGGCAGGACCTTCATCGAGCCCACCCAGTCCCTGCGCCAGCTGGGCATCCGCCTCAAGCTCAACCCCCTGCGCGAGGTCATCGAGGGCAGGCGCCTGGTCGTCATCGACGACTCCATCGTGCGCGGCAACACGCAGCGCGCGCTGGTGGCGATGCTCCGCGAGGCGGGGGCCGCCGAGGTCCACGTGCGCATCTCCAGCCCCCCGGTCGCGTGGCCGTGCTTCTTCGGCATCGACTTCCCGACCCGTGAGGAGCTGATCGCCTCGTCGATGGGCGTCGACCAGGTGCGCGAGTCCATCGGCGCGGACTCCCTGGCCTACTTGTCCCTGGAGGGGATGGTGGAGTCCACGGGCCAGGGCACCTCCTTGTGCCTGGGCTGCTTCACGGGGGACTACCCCGAACCGGTCCCCCCGTGCGCGCCCCTGCCCTCAGCGCCCGGCGCGTCCTCCCGCTAGGCGCGCGGCGGCGCCCGGCAGGGCGCGGGCGCCACCAGACCCCATAACCCAGGCACGGCGCCGTCGAGCGCCCCACCGCGAAAGGCACCACCCATGACCGACACCCCCCTTGACTACGCCACCGCCGGAGTGGACACCGCCGCCGGAGACCGCGCCGTCGAGCTCATGAAGGCGGCTGTGGCGCGCACGCACGACGCCACCGTGGTCGGCGCGACCGGCGGCTTCGCCGGGATGGTGGACGCGTCGGCCCTGCTGGGCATGAGGCGGCCCCTCCTGGCGACCTCGACGGACGGGGTGGGCACCAAGATCGCGATCGCCCGGGCGATGGACGCGCACGGCACGATCGGCCAGGACCTGGTCGGCATGGTCGTCGACGACATAGTGGTGATCGGGGCGCGCCCGCTGCTCATGACGGACTACATCGCGTGCGGCCGCGTGGTGCCCGAGCGCATCGCCGCCATCGTGGAGGGCATCGCGCGGGCCTGCGAGGCCACGGGCACGCCCCTGGTCGGCGGTGAGACGGCCGAGCACCCAGGCGTCATGGAGCCCGACGACTACGACATCGCGGGGGCCGCGACGGGCGCCGTCGATGCGGACCGCGTTCTGGGGCCGGATCGGGTCGCCGACTCCGACGTGGTGGTGGCGATGGCCTCGTCGGGACTGCACTCCAACGGCTACTCCCTGGTCCGCTCGGTCGTGGCGCGCACGGGGGCGCCGCTGGAGGGGCGCGTCGGCGAGTTCGGGCGCACCCTGGGCGAGGAGCTCCTGGAGCCGACGCGCCTGTACACGCGGCTGTGCCTGGACCTGGTCGAGCGCTTCGGCGTAGGGGGCGGCGACGGGCGGGGCGTGCACGCCCTGTCCCACGTGACGGGCGGCGGCCTGGCGGCGAACCTGTCGCGCGTGCTGCCCTCCGGGTCGGTGGCGTCGGTGGACCGCGGCTCGTGGCGGGTGCCCGCCGTGTTCGACTGGGTGCGCAGGGGCGGCTCCGTGTCGTGGGAGGCCATGGAGGACTCCCTGAACCTCGGGGTCGGCATGGTCGCCGTGGTCGGCGAGGCGGACGCCCCGGCGGTCGTCGGCGCCGTGCGCCAGGCGGGCGTGGACGCGTGGGTGTTGGGGGAGGTGCGCTCCACTGCGGCAGAGGCCGGGGTCGGGGAGCGCGTGGTCCGCGGCACCAAGGGCGTCGACGCGGGCGCCGTGCGCCTGCACGGCTCCTACCGGGTGGGGTGAGCGCCCGGGTGCCCTACTTGTCCGAGGGCTTGCCCGTCCAGAACGACTCGTCCAACTGCGCGGGGTCTATGTCGTCGGGCTCGTCCGCGACCGTGGCGAAGTCCGCGTACTTGGCGTAGAGGTCGTCCTCTTCGTCGGGCTCGTCGACGTCGGTGTCCGCGCCGTCGCCGCCCTGCTCCTCGTACAGGTCCTCGGGCGCCAGCTCACGCTGGAGCGCGTCCAGGTCGGTGTCGGGGCTGAAGTACTTCAGCTTCCGAGCGACTTTCATCTGCTTTGCCTTTTGACGGCCGCGCCCCATGGCGTCGACCCCCTCCGCGTAGTTCGGGTCCGCGTGGCGCGGTTCCCTGGGTGTTCACAATGTTTCGTGGCTTCATCATAACCAAAGAGGCGCTACGAATTGAACTTGAGTCCGATTTTGCGCGCGTGGCTGAACGCGCCCGGGGCGTCCGCCCCGGGAACCGTCGGGCCAGGTGGGGGCCTGTTGGGCTCACCCCGCCCGGGGGCGTGTCAGCGCCGTCTGCGGGACCAGGCGAACGCGAGGAGCCCGATGGCCACCAGGGTCGCGCCCACGGCGATGCCGATCCGTTTGATGGCCTCGGAGTCGCCCTCGCGGGCGGCGGCGGCCGTGTCCCGGACGCTCTTGCGGGCGCCCGCGATGGCCTCTGCCGCGGCGGCCTTCGTGTTCGCGACGATGGCAGCGGGCTGCAGCTGCTCGTAGAGGTCGTCGACGGAGGCCGCCAGGGCCGCGCGCGTGGCCTCCAGGTCGGCTCGGATCTGCGCTTCGGTGCGGGGCGCGGCTGCGGGTTCCGTGGGAGTGCTCACTTGGTAAGTCCGTTCTTCACAATGTGGACGGCCTCGGTGATGCCGGCCTTGGGGTCGGGTTTGCTCTCCTGGGCCTTGCGCAGTGCCCGGCTGCCCAGGAGGGCGAGGACCGCTACGACGACGGCCAGGAGCCCGACGATGATGAGGGAGGCCGCCCATACGGGCAGGACCGTGGCCAGTGCCGCTTCGATGGTGTGCAGGATCCAGCCCAGCAGGAAAAGGGCGAAGACGGCGGCCGCGGCCATCAGGACGAGGCCGGTGCGGATTCGCGCGAACATGGTCGCGGTCTGGACCTTCGCCAACTCGATCTCGCCGCGCACGATCGAGGAGAACTGGCTGGTGATATCGGCGATGAGTTTGCCCACCGACGGCTTGCGCCGCGCCTGCGGGCCGGTCTGGGGCTGCGCGTCCTGTGCGCCCTGCCCGGTCCGGGGGCCCGGGTCGGGAGCGGCCTGGGGGGCGGGCCCCTGCTGGGAGTGCCCTGCCTGCGTCGGCGGGGCGTAGGCCCGGGTGGTCGATGTCCTCGGCGGCAGGTGGGTGCCCTGGGCGGGCGCGGCTCCGGTGCCGGGCCGCTCCTGGGCGGTGGGTCTTTGCGCTTGGGGGGCCGCTGGGATCTGGCCCTGGGGAGCGGGCTTTTGCGCTTGGGGGGCCGCTGGGGTCTGGCCCTGGGGGGCGGGCCCCTGCTCCCGCGTGATGGGCGTGGGGGCGGACTGCGCCGCGGGTGCCTGCTGGACGGGCTGCCCGGGGGCAGAAGCGCGCTGAGGAGTCTGGGACGGCGATGCCTGTGGCGCGGACTGCCCCTCGGGGACACCCGGGTTGGACGGTTGGGTCATCTGAGCGACTGCCTTCCTGCGTGGCGGAGCCTGGTCGACTACAGGCTATGTCACACAGTTAATCACGAAGGCGGCTCGGCGCGCAGCCGCCCGGCATGTGGCCTCAGTCTTCACCCGCGCGCCCGGAGGCGGCCTGCTCCTGCGGCGCGCGCCCCGTCGATTCCTGGGCGGCAGGGGCGAAGCGGTCTGCTCGCGCGCGGCGGCGCCCGCCTCGTCGGCGCAGGGGGCGGTCCTCAGTCCTCGGGGGCGATGGAGCCGGGCAGGTCGGAGAGGATCCTCTTGGCCTGCACGATCAAGTCGTCGACGTCGGTGTCCTCCCCGGTGGCGGTGGTGGCGGGGATGGCGCCCGTGTACGTGGCCGTTTCGTCGATCTCGTCGTAGGTGGCCACACTCGACAGCGGCGCCGGATCCGCCGGATCCACCACGTTGAGGGAGTGCCACGCGACGGAGCCCGGGTCCTCCTCGTCGTCGGCCCCGGCGGCGCCCGCCTCGTAGAAGAGGGGGGAGGCGGAGGGGATGGGGCCCAGGAGGTTCTTCGGATCCTCCGGGGAGCGCTCGAGCGACGCGTCGATGGCGTCGAGCGTGGGCGGCGCGGCGTCCAAGGAGACGGTGCCGTTGGCCAGCATGATGACGCGGTGCGCGCGCAGCGCGGTCTCCGGGTGGCGCGTGGCCACGACGACCGCGCACCCGGCGTCGGCCACGGCCCGCAGCAGCCCCACCAGCTCTTCGACGTCGTGGGCGGGTAGGACCGGAGGCTCCGTCACCAGGAACGCCTCCGCGCCCGACACGATCGCGCGCGCCACCGTGGCCTTGAAGCGCTCCAACGGCGCCAGCTCGGCGGGGCGGGCGTCCACCTTGGTGCGCAGGCCCGTGAGCTCCAGCGCGCCCACCAGGTTGTCCCAGTCCGCCACCGATCCCGTGGCGGCCAGCGGCGCCAGGATGTTCTGCCGGATCGTGAGATCCCTGTCGAGGGTGTCGCGCGCCCCCAGCAGGGCGACGGCCCCGATGCGCCCCGCCCACCGCTGGCGCGCGGAACGGGGCTTGGCGGACACCACGCGGCCGGAGTCCGGGTCCTCCAGGCCCGCGAGCACCAGGAACAAGGCGCGGGAGCGCAGGCCGGACGGATCCAGCACCGCCGTGATCCGCCGGGCCCGGAAGGCGACATCCACTCCGTCCAGCAGGGGAGCGCCCGATGACGGATCCTTGTAGGACAGGCCGAGCCCGCCGAGCAGCACCCGCCCGCCGCCCCCGTGGGCGGCGTGCGCCTTCCTGGAGCGCCACCACGGCTTGCGAGCCGGACGAAGCGACGCCCTCTCCTGGGCCTCAGAGTTCGACATGCTCCCATTCTGGCAGCGGATACCCAAAAACGCTCAGGGGCGCGCGGGGGGAGGGGTGAGAAGGGTTCGCGTTGATTCATGGGATACTGGGGGTGCGAGCGGCAGGGCGGCTCTGTCTCTCGCGTTGTTTTCCCCAGGTGCGCGGGGCTTGAACCCCGCCAGCGCTGCCAGCGTTCGTGGTGGCGCCCGGTATGTCCGTGCGCGCGGGGGTGAGCCGTTAGTGTTGCACAACCTTCTGGTTGAGTCTCGGTTTTCCCTGCACACGCGGGGTTTGCGCAACTCGAATTTAAACTTAGTTTTGCATTCAAATGCAACGGTGGTACCATGGGGTCTGTCGGGCAACCGCCCGGCAAAACACAAGGGCCCACCGTCGGCAAACGGCGGGCCCTGCGGAGCCGGGACGGCTCGTGCTTTGAGCAAGCGCCCCCAGTCTATCCCGGCTCCTCGTCTGGTGTGGGTTGTGCAACCCGCAGAGAGGAGTAGCCATGAGCTACTGGATTTCGTCCCCCATCGGTCGTGTGGTTGTCGGGAACCGTGAAACCCGCGAGTACCACCGCGTCGCGAACGTGAACGCGAACTGCCAGTTGCCCGAGATCGTCCGGTCGCGGCGGCTCGTCGGTTTCACCCCCGATTCGGTGGCCCAGGCGGTGGCGGAGGGCTTCGATCCCTGCTGGTACTGTTCGCGCTGAGCCGTCTTCGCCCGGAAGTGTGAGGAACCTCTCCCAGTTCCGGGCGTCGAGGGTTATTATGGAACGGATTTCGTCTCAGGGCTGAGAGGGAGAGCAATATGGCCCGGAAAGTCGATGGCAAGGTCGTGGAGGCACCAGTAGTGGCCGCTGCGCCGCCGCCCCCGGAGTTCCCGCGGGCCGAACCCGGTCTGACCGCCGAGGGGCTGTCCGGGCTCACCCG
>ERZ773059.1480-NODE-1480-length-11471-cov-4.571741_pt1 | contig 11471 bp, 10 predicted proteins | sample MGYA00580514_ERZ773059 | MGnify/ENA primary metagenome ERZ773059 (study PRJEB29015, sample SAMEA2737981) | human oral metagenome | biome: human oral; feature: human-associated habitat; material: dental | place: China | collected 2056 ...
TATAATGATAAGATAATATCAGTGTATTAACTTACAAAAACAAAGTCTTGTAGACAATAATTTCAAGCAAGAATGTATTTTGTGAGTTACTAAAATATGAAAAAGTAGCTATGGAGTTTTTATGATTACAAGAGAACATTATAAAAGGCTGCTTAAATTTACCTCAAGCGCAGTCATACTCTTTGTTGAAGTTACGCTTTATTGGTTTATATGGGTAGATTATTTGAATACTATTATAGAAAATCCTTTTTTTAGAAAGGGTAATTGGTTGATAGCGGCACTTTATGCAGCTCTTCTTTTATTTTTTGCAAATACTTACGGAGGGCTGAAGATAGGTTACTTAAGAAGGATCAACCTCATATACTCTAATATAATAGCAATTTTTTGGGTAAATGTACTGTCCTACTTTCAGTTGGCTTTAATAGATAAGAAATTTCACAGTCCTCTGGTATTTGTGCTGCTTTCTTTAGTTGACATTATCTGTGTAACTGTTTGGGTTTTTGTATTTCAATGGATCTATACAAAGGTATTTCCTCCCAAGCAACTTCTTCTTGTGTACGGAGAAAGAGGAGTCTCAAATATTGCAAGTAAAATCAATTCAAGAGATGACAAGTATGTTATAAAAGGTGCTATAAATATTAATAAAGGTATAGACAAAATTATGGCGGACACTGATAAGTACGAGGGAGTGATAATAGGAGATCTGCCATCCTATGAAAGAAACCTGATTTTAAAAAAGTGTTATGACAGTTCCATAAGAGTATATATGATACCTAAGATAACGGATATACTTATAAGGAGCTCGGAAGAGCTTAATCTTTTTGACACGCCCATATTGTTATCGAAAAATATGGGACCGCAGATAGATCAGCTGATAATAAAGAGATTTGTGGATATAGTTTTTTCAAGCATACTTTTTGTGCTTACCTTACCGCTTTTTTTAATTATTGCTGTGGCTATTAAGCTTGAAAGTAAGGGAAATGCTTTTTATACGCAAAAAAGGCTTACAAAGGACGGGGAGGTATTTGATATACTTAAATTCAGAACCATGGTATCCGATGCCGAAAAAGACGGAAAGGCAAGACTTTCCACAAAGTCCGATTCAAGAATTACAAAAGTGGGCAACATACTCAGGCTTACAAGACTTGATGAGCTGCCTCAGCTTATCAATATAATATACGGTCAGATGAGTCTGGTGGGTCCAAGACCCGAAAGACCCGAAATAGCGGCGGAGTATGAAAAAGAGATACCCGAGTTTACTATGAGACTTAAGATGAAGGCGGGGCTTACAGGTTACGCTCAGGTACACGGCAAATACAATACTACAGCTTATGATAAACTGAAACTTGATTTAACTTATATAAGAAACTATAGTTTATGGATGGATTTTAAGCTTATATTGATGACTCCCAAGGTGCTTTTTATGAAGGATGCAACAGAGGGTATAGATGAGGGAATGACTATAGCAGGTCTTGGAGAAAAAGAGCTGAAGGCTGAAGTTTACGGAAAGCTGGAAGAGTTTGAAGACGAGTTATCAAAGTAATTATAAGGAAATAGGTAAAGGAGAAAAGGAATGCTTTCTGTAGTTATACCTTCTTACAGGGAAGAAGGAATTATAGAAAAGACTGCACAGACTATATCGGAAATACTTGGCAAAGCACAGATAGCCTATGAGCTTATTTTTGTAGATGACGGTTCCGGTGACGGTACATGGTTTAAGATCTGCGAGGTGAGGAAGCTTAATCCTAATGTAAGAGGGATAAGGTTTTCGAGGAATTTCGGTAAAGAGGCGGCTATACTTGCAGGGCTTTGTGCCGCAACGGGAGACTGCACCGCAGTAATAGACTGTGATTTGCAGCATCCGCCGAAATTACTGGTTGATATGTATAAAATATGGCAATCAGGTATTGAGATAGTAGAGGCGGTCAAAAGAGAAAGGGGAAAAGAATCCCTGTTAAGAAGATTTGCAGCCAATACTTTCTATAAGTTTATGAGTAAGGCAACGGGAGTAGACATGAAAAGCTCCTCCGACTATAAGCTTTTGGATAAAAGAGTGGTTCAAGTGCTGATATCCATGCCCGAGAGAATAACTTTTTTTAGAGCAATGTCCTCATGGGTGGGATTTAAAAGAGAAAGTATAGAGTTTGATGTAGAGGAAAGGTTTAGCGGCGTATCAAAGTGGTCGCTGATGTCGCTGATAAAATACGCTCTAAGAAATATAGTCTCATACTCTGCGGCTGCCATATATTTTGCTTCGGTAATAGGTGTTCTCTCAACACTTACAGCATTTATTTTATTAGTGGCAAGAACAATCTACATTGTAAATAAGCATATAGGTTTCGGTATGAATTACGCAATACTGGTAAGCGTATTCTTAATGTCGGGAATCATACTTATATTTCAAGGCGTTATGGGCTATTACATATCAAATATCTTATATGAGATCAAGGCAAGACCAAGGTATATAGTTGCGGAAGAAGTGTAGAACTGTAATATAACAAACATTGTTTATGACAATTAAGGAGATAATTATGTATGACTATCTTATAGTAGGTGCCGGTTTATATGGCTCTATATTCGCTCATGAAGCACATAAAAGAGGGAAAAGAGTACTGCTTATAGACCGAAGAAAGCATATAGGCGGAAATATTTATACTGAAAATACAAAGGGAATAAATGTTCATAAGTACGGCGCACATATTTTCCATACAAGTAATAAAAAAGTATGGGACTATATAAATGAGTTCGCCGAGTTTAATAATTATATAAATGCTCCCTTGGCAGTGTATGAAGACGAGCTTTATAATCTGCCCTTTAATATGAATACTTTCAGCAGATTATGGAATATAAAGACTCCAAAAGAGGCTAAGGAAATAATTGCAAAACAGATAGAAGAGCTTGATATAAAAGAGCCTAAGAATTTGGAAGAGCAGGCACTGTCTTTGGTAGGTAGGGATGTGTATGAGAAACTTATCAAAGGTTACACCCAAAAACAATGGGGTAGGGACTGTAAAGAACTTCCGGCTTTTATAATTAAGAGACTGCCGCTTAGGTTTACTTATGATAATAATTATTTTAATGACAGATATCAGGGTATACCTATAGGAGGTTATACTTCTATAATAGAAAAACTTTTGTACGGTATAGAAGTAAGACTTGATACCGACTATAAAAGTTTTTATAAAGAATACGGCAGTGTAGCATCAAAAATAATATACACCGGTATGATAGACGAGTACTATGATTATAAACTGGGAGTTTTGGAATACAGATCCTTAAAATTTGAAACTGAGGAGCTGCATACCGAAAACTATCAGGGCAATGCCGTTGTAAATTATACCAAAGAAGATATACCTTATACAAGAATTATAGAGCATAAGCATTTTGAATATGCCAATACCGACACAACAATAGTGTCAAAGGAATATCCCTGTGAATGGAAAATAGGTGACGAAGCATACTATCCTATCAATGATGATAAAAACATCAAGCTTTATGAGGCGTACAGAGAACTTGCCGACAAGGAAGAAAATCTGATATTCGGAGGCAGGCTCGGAGAGTACAAGTATTACGATATGGATAAGGTTATATTGGCAGCTTTGGAATTAGTAGAAAAAGAACTTTAAAACTTTAGAGGAGAAAGCTTATGAAAGGAATTATTTTAGCAGGAGGAAGCGGTACCAGACTCTATCCGCTTACCAAGGTAACTTCAAAGCAATTACTGCCCATATATGATAAGCCCATGATATATTATCCTTTGTCAGTGCTTATGAGGGCGGGTATAAGAGACATACTTATTATATCTACACCTGATGATACACCGAGATTTACCGAGCTTTTAGGAAGCGGCTCACAGTTTGGTATAAATCTTTCTTATGAGATACAAAAAAGCCCTGACGGACTTGCACAGGCATTTATCATAGGTGATAAGTTTATAGGAAATGATAATGTTGCCATGATACTCGGGGATAATATCTTTCATGGACACGGACTGGATGCCCATCTTAATACGGCAGCTAATAAAAAAGAGGGTGCTACGGTATTCGGCTACTATGTAGACGATCCCGAAAGATTCGGTATAGTTGAGTTTGATAAAAGCGGTAAGGCTATATCCATAGAAGAAAAGCCTGAAAAACCGAAAAGTAATTACTGTGTAACCGGACTCTACTTTTATGATAATAAGGTAGTTGACTATGCAAAGTCTCTAAAACCTTCAAAAAGAGGGGAGCTGGAGATCACAGATCTTAACCGTATATATCTTGAAGACGGTAAATTGGATGTACAGCTTTTGGGTCAGGGCTTTACATGGCTTGATACCGGTACACATGAGTCCTTAGTTGAAGCAACTAATTTTGTATGCACTATAGAGACACATCAGCACAGGAAGATAGCCTGTCTTGAAGAAATAGCCTATCTTAACAAGTGGATAGGAAAAGAAGATGTATTAAAAACCTATGAGGTGCTTAAAAAGAATCAGTACGGAAAGTATCTTAAAGACATACTTGATGGAAAATATATAGACAAATAGATAAAAGGAAGATAAGAATATGAAGATTATAGTTACCGGAGGAGCAGGTTTTATAGGAGGCAATTTTGTCCATTATATGGTTAATAAGTATCCCGAGGATACAATTATCAATTTGGATGCACTCACCTATGCCGGCAATTTGGAGACATTAAAGCCTGTAGAGGATAAGCCTAATTACAGATTTGTAAAAGGAGATATAGCTGACAGAAAGTTTGTATTTGAGCTTTTTGAAAAGGAAAGACCGGATGTGGTTATAAACTTTGCAGCAGAAAGCCATGTCGACAGATCGATAACCGACCCTGAGAGCTTTGTGCGTACCAATGTTTTGGGGACAACCACTTTAATGGATGCGGCAAGAGAATTCGGAGTAAAAAGATATCATCAGGTATCTACGGATGAGGTATACGGAGATCTTCCATTAGACAGACCGGATCTTTTCTTTACCGAGGAGACACCGCTGCATACCTCAAGCCCCTACTCTTCTTCAAAGGCGGCAGCAGACCTTTTTGTACTGGCATATCACAGAACCTATGGTCTGCCTGTAACCATATCAAGATGTTCAAATAACTACGGACCATATCATTTTCCGGAGAAGCTTATACCGCTTATTATAAGCAGAGCCTTGGCTAACGAAGAACTTCCGGTCTACGGTAAGGGAGAGAATGTAAGAGACTGGCTGCATGTAAAGGATCATTGCAGTGCTATAGATTTGATAGTAAGAAAGGGAAAAGTAGGAGAAGTCTACAATGTAGGCGGACATAATGAAAGAACCAACCTTGAAGTGGTAAAGACCATATTAAAGGTGCTTGATAAGCCAAAGAGTCTTATAAGATTTGTCAGTGACAGACCGGGACATGACATGAGATACGCTATAGACCCTACTAAGATAGAAAATGAGCTTGGCTGGAAACCGGAGTATAACTTTGATACCGGCATAGTTCAAACCATAGAATGGTATCTTAACAACAGAGAGTGGTGGGAGCATATTGTAAGCGGAGAATACACCAAATACTTTGAAGAGATGTATGCTAACAGATTGGACAGCTAAACTACAGGGGTGAAGAATGAAGACAAGTTTGGTAATTATGGCAGCAGGTATAGGAAGTCGCTTCGGGGGAGGTATTAAGCAGCTCGAGCCGGTAGGTCCGAAAGGTGAGATAATAATGGACTATTCTATATATGATGCAAGAAAAGCAGGCTTTGAGAAAATAGTCTTTATAATAAGAAAAGATATAGAGGATGATTTTAGAGATATTATAGGCAGACGCATAGAAAAGCAGGGTATAGAAGTGGAATATGCCTATCAGGAGCTTGACAATATACCAAAGAAGTACAAAGATAAATGGCAGAGAAAGAAACCTTGGGGGACAGCCCATGCCATACTTTCCGCAAGGGATAAGATAAAAGAGCCTTTTGCGGTTATCAATGCGGATGACTACTATGGTAGGGAAGCATTTTTTAAATTACATGATTATCTGGCAAATACCATGACCGACAGTACAAAAGAACTTGATATATGTATGGCGGGTTTTAAGCTTATAAATACATTAAGTGACAACGGCGGTGTTACCAGAGGTATCTGCGAAGTAAAAGACGGATTTTTGTCTGATATAAAAGAAACCTATGATATAAAACTTGAGAATAAAAAGATAAGTGCTAAGGACTTTTACGGCAATAAAAGGGATGTGTCTGTAGATTCTTATGTATCATTAAATATGTGGGGACTGCCTTTGGCTTTTTTAGATATTGTGGAGGAAGATTTTGAAAAGTTTTTGGCAGAGCTTGTTGTTGATGATATAAAGACCGAGTATATACTGCCTGCTGTTATAGACGACTTGATCAAATCACAAAAGGCAAAGGTTAAGGTGCTTGAAACTTCGGATAAGTGGTTTGGAGTAACCTATAAAGAGGATAAGCCTTTGGTTGTAAATGCTATAAAGGAACTTATAGCTAAGGGTATGTATGAATAAGAATATTTTTAAGCTCTTTATAAGAATTTGTATTATTGTGGCAGCGGCTTTCGGAATCTATCTTCAGGTTTTTATAGGAGGTTTACACAAGCTTAATTTTTATACGGTTTGGTCAAATATTGTTGTAATGGTATTTTATATTTATTATCTTAGCAAAAAAGAAGACAGTGAGGGTCTGCTTAGAATAAAGGGCGGAGTGGTACTCGGTATTACTCTTACCTTTATTGTATACAACATACTCTTACTTCCTACCGTTAAGCCTGAAGATTTTTATAATTGGAAGAATTATACCCTGCATTATATAGTGCCTATTTTGTGCATTATTGATTGTTTGATATATGATAAAGTAAGATATAATTGGAAAGACCCTTTGTACTGGACGATATTTCCGTTGTTTTATGCTGTATTTGCTTTGGTAAAGGGCATAGTCTACCCTGTTAATATACCCGGTGAGGACTCGCCCTTTCCGTACTTTTTTGTAGATGTTAATAAGCTGGGTGCCTTCGGTGTTGCGAAGTATATTATTATAATATGTGTGTTTTATATTGTTATTGGATACATCTTACTTTTTATTAAGAAAATTAATATAAAGAAATAAGTTTTACATAAAACCTTATAATTTAATCTCATGTACAGTATTTTCTTAAAGTATTACCCTATCTTGCATGACTCGTAAGATAGGGTTTTGCTTTGTATAAGGGGAATAACAATCCTTGCAAATTCCGCCTTTATTTGATAAAATTAGTCTGTTGCACATTTTTTGTGTAAAACAGATCGTAAGGACTTATTTATGTAATTATGAATATTTATCCGTGATAATGAAATGTTTATAAAAGTCCTTAAAAATAAAATACGGAGGTGCTTTCATGACACATATAATTATAGCTGTTGTGTTGACAGTTGTAATTGTGGGACCTCTTACTTGGAAAATAGCTACAGCTTACAGAAAAAAATCTTATGAGGATAAAATAGGATCCGCAGAAGCAAAATCCAGAGAAATTATAGAGGAAGCCATAAAAACAGCAGAGACGAAAAAAAGAGAAGCGCTCCTTGAAGCTAAAGAAGAGTCATTAAAAACTAAAAATGAACTTGAAAGGGAAGTAAGGGAGAGAAGATCGGAGTTACAGCGTTACGAAAAAAGAGTTTTAACCAAAGAAGAAAGCCTTGATAAGAAGCTTGAAAGCTTGGAAAAGAAAGAAGAGGCATTTTTACAAAAAGAAGAAAAGCTTTTTGAAAGAAGTAAGGAGCTTGAGTCGCTTTATGATAAAGGACTTGCGGAGCTTGAGAGGATATCGGGACTTAGTACTGAAGAGGCTAAGGAGTTTATACTGCAAACGGTTGCGGATGATATCAAACATGATAAGGCAAAACTTATCAAGGATATTGAGAACCAAGCCAAAGAAGAGGCAGAGAAGAAGGCGAGAGAGCATATTGTTACCGCTATACAAAGATGTGCCGCCGAGCAGGTGACCGACACCACAGTATCGGTAGTGCAGCTTCCCAATGATGATATGAAGGGTCGTATCATAGGAAGAGAGGGAAGAAATATTCGTACCCTTGAGCAGCTTACAGGTGTTGAACTTATTATAGATGATACACCGGAAGCGGTGGTGCTTTCGGGATTTGATCCGGTAAGGAGAGAGGTTGCCAGAGTAGCACTTGAAAAGCTTATCTTGGACGGTCGTATACACCCTGCCAGAATAGAAGAAATGGTGGAAAAGGCACAAAAAGAAGTTGATGTAATTATGAAGGAAGCCGGTGAGGCTGCGACACTTGAGGTTGGAGTTCACGGTATACATCCGGAGCTTGTCAAGATGCTCGGAAGGATGAAGTTTAGGACCAGTTACGGTCAGAATGCACTCAAGCACTCTATAGAGGTGTCAATACTTTCAGGGCTTATGGCTGCTGAAGTGGGTGTAGATGTAAGAATGGCTAAAAGAGCGGGACTTTTGCATGATGTAGGTAAGTCCATAGATCATGAAGTTGAAGGTTCACATGTGCAACTGGGTGCGGAGCTTTGCAGAAAGTATAAAGAATCTGCCATAGTTATCAATGCGGTTGAATCACATCATGGAGATGTGGAGGCGGATAACCTCATATCATGTATAGTTCAGGCGGCAGATACAATATCGGCAGCAAGACCGGGGGCAAGAAGAGAGTCCTTGGAGGCTTATACTCAGAGATTAAAACAGCTTGAAGAAATTACCAATTCATTTGCCGGAGTGGATAAATCATTTGCAATACAGGCAGGAAGAGAAGTAAGAATTATGGTAGTGCCTGAGAAGGTTACAGATGATGATATGGTAATATTGGCACATGAAATATCTAAAAAGATTGAAGAAGAGATGCAATATCCCGGACAGATAAAGGTGAACTTAATAAGAGAATCAAGAGTTTCAGGTATTGCAAAGTAGTTTTAAGATAAAACTTTTGGCAGTTCATAAGGGTACATGATAAGTTTATAGTACCTATTTAGAAAGAAATGTAGCGTTTTTGTAAGATATGTTATAGATTCGATACATTGTCTAACCTTATATAGTATTATATAATATTGCTTGATGAAACATATCAATCAGAAAGTCAGGTGTATATATGAGATATAAAGATACTATAAAAAGGGTTGCCGTATACTTACTTGCTTTTTTATTATTAATGGTTTTGGCAGTAAGTACACAGGCGGCGACAAGGAAGAAGATTAGTAAAGTAGTTGTGAGCATAAAGGCGGATATTCAGGTCGATACCAAAGTCGGAACTGAACGCATGGATATACAAACAGGAAACGGTCATTATTTTTTTGACAGTTATGAATTTGAAAATGCTTCTCCAACATGGACAAGGGACGATGTACCTAAATTAAAAATCAAACTTGTAACAGACGGAGATTATTACTTTAATATAAAATCAAGCGATATAAAGATCAACGGTAGCGGACTTAAACTTGTAGCTGCTTCGGTAGCGGAAAATGATGAGGTGCTGTATGTGACTGTTACATTTCCCTCATTGGCAGACCAAATGTCTGAAATAAAAAAGGTAAGTCTTGGTGAAGACGGAAAGGCTCAGTGGAATGCAAGCGAGGGTGCAGGCTCTTATGAGATAAAGCTTATGAGAGGTGCCAATAATGCAACCGGAGATGCTTATACTACAACAAGTACCGACTACGATATAAGAAAGTATCTTGTAAAAGACGGTTCTTATACGGTCAAGGTAAGGGCAATATCCGCAAATAATCCTGATTTTGCAGGGGCATGGGTGGATTCCAATGCTATAAAAGTATCTAAGGATAAGGCGGAAAGTATAAGAAGAGAAGTCGAAGCCGAGCAAAGTGCAGGTACATGGATAAAGGATGAAAAAGGCTATCAGTTTAAGGATATCAACGGGAATTTGTTGCGTTCCTCATGGAGAAAGATAAATGGGGAATGGTACTTCTTTAATAATGATGCCTATATGGTAACGGGTTGGTATTTGGTAAACGACACATGGTACTATATGGACATTCAAAGCGGTGCAATGCTTAAGAATACTACTACACCGGACGGTTATAAAGTAGGAATAGACGGAGCTTATATAGCACAAAACTAAGATATTTATTATACGCCGGTTTTATGTTTTAGTAAGAGACATAATGTATATACAGTTCAGTTAGGTCATTTATCTTCGTCAAAAAGATGAAAATGTGTAAATTTGACTTGTAAAGCAGACGAAGATGAATGTCGGCAATAGCTTGCCGGATAAATATGTATGTTATGTAGAACAATTAAATATGAGCAATAAACTATCATTTTTAAGATTTTTTTGGTATAGTTGGCATATGTGATTAGTTGAATCACATATGCCATTTTTATCGTGAGGGCGGTGTAAGGAAATTATAGCTTTTAGGCGAACAGTGCCCGGCAAGCCGGTATTGTACCAAAGCCTCCCTGCTCGATTATTGATTGGCAGAAGCTTTGTTTTTTACATATGAGTTAGTACAGACTAACTCAAAAAACATAAGTTTTAAGGCTTATTTTTTATTTGGAGGTTATATTATGGCAGAAATGGGTCATGAATTTTTAGCCCGTCTTGGTAAGACCAAGTTAAGACCGGGCGGTATAGAGGCAACTGATTGGATACTTAAAAAGGCTGATATAAAGCCTGATTCAAAGGTTTTAGAGGTGGCTTGCAATATGGGAACTACCTTGATAGATATAGCAAATAAGTACGGATGTGATATTATAGGAGTGGATCTGGATGAAAATGCACTTGAAAAGGCAAGGGAGAAGATAAAAGAAAACGGCTTGGAAGAAAAGGTAAAAGTTATGAAAGCGGATGCTTTTAAACTTCCTTTTGAAGATGCAAGCTTTGATGTGGTAATTAATGAGGCAATGCTTACCATGCTTTTGGGAGATAAAAAAGAGCAGGCACTTAAGGAGTATTATAGAGTGCTAAAACCGGGCGGAGTTGTAGTTACACAGGATGTAGTTTTGCTTACTGACAGTACAGAGCGTGCCAGAGAACTTCGCATAGGATTAAGCAGAGCTATCAATGTCAATGTAGAGCCGCTTATAAGCAAAGAGTGGCAGTCCTGTTTTGAAAAAGCGGGATTTAGAACAGAACAAAAGACCGGTCCCATGACACTTATGAGTGTATCGGGTATGTTTAAGGATGAGGGTATTGCAGGAGCATTAACCGTAATAAAAAACGGTTTAAAAGAAGAAAATAAAGAATTTTTCCAAAGAATGCGCTCATTTATGCTGGACAATAAAAAAGAGCTTGGATATATCTGTTTTTTGGGAACAAAATGATGGTTTATCAGAGAGTTGGCAACATAAACAATTATAATAGTTTGTGGAAATAGTTGATATAATTGACTGATAAAATGGATTGATAAAAAACACCTTATAATTCAATCATGCTAGCAACCCTTTCTCAAAGCTTCGATAAATTCACACAGACTGCGGAACTCGTGTGCTCGCCTACTCCGTGGCGAGCTGCAC
>ERZ773059.1483-NODE-1483-length-11466-cov-18.250898_pt1 | contig 11466 bp, 9 predicted proteins | sample MGYA00580514_ERZ773059 | MGnify/ENA primary metagenome ERZ773059 (study PRJEB29015, sample SAMEA2737981) | human oral metagenome | biome: human oral; feature: human-associated habitat; material: dental | place: China | collected 2056 ...
ACGCCGAAGGCGGCCCTTGTTCCATAGATGGAAGTAGAGGCTGCATCTTTAAGCACCGAAACGCTTTCGATGTCTTGCGTGTTAAGGAACGAGATGTCGTCCATGGGCACGCCGTCTACAACGATGAGCGGGTTGCTTTTAGCATCGTTGCTCAACGTTCCCACACCGCGAATGCGCAGGGTAGGCTTGCCGTTGATGTCGCCGTTGTTGCTGATGACCGACAACCCCGGCACAGCACCTTGCAGGGCTTTGGCCACATCTTGTTGTGGGCGGCCGGCCATGGTCTTTGACAGGTCTACGGTGCTTACGGCTCCCGTAAGGTTGGCCTTCTTTTGTGTGCCATAGCCCACAACAACCACTTCTGAGAGTTGCCCAGCGTCTTCTTGCAATTCTACTTTCATCGATTCGGAGGCTGCAACGGTAACGGTTTTGTAGCCCACGTATGAGATGGTCAACTTAGCGCCGGGGCGCACGTTGAGGGTAAATCGCCCGTTAATATCGGACACGGCACCCACGCTCTTCCCCACTACGGCCACGGTTGCGCCAGTAATGGGTTCGCCTTGTGTGTCGGTAATCACGCCCGTGATGGTGTTCTGCTCTTGCATTTCGGTCACGGTTGCCGTCCCCTTTGTTTCTTTTGTCGCTGCCGTGAGCGTTGTCCACGGGGCGGTGAGGGCAGCCAGCATTGCACATAAACAATAAGCTTTTTTCATAAGGACATTATTAGGTAGCTACGTTGTGAAAGATACCAGCGCTTTCTTTTCGTTTTCCACGGAGTGGATTTCCTTTCCGTGGCGTGGATCTGACGTGCTGGCACATGTTCGCTCGGTATGCTGTTGTTAATGTAATTGTTTAGAATATACGACCTTTTTATCTTTTTAGGTCTGGGTATCATCGATTGTTTGTAGCAAATTTACCGATTTTTAATATATGTAGACCTATTTTTGTGTTAAAAATCATTTATATTACAAGATTTAAGAGTTTTGCACTAAAAGGTTAATTGGTGTTTAGTTTGGCTCTTTTTCGGTGCTTTTATGGTTTTATTTGCTGAGTATATGTAAAAAGATAGTTTCTTGTTGTTTTGGGGGCGTGTGCTTATAAATGTTTATTTATTGGATAACGGAGCAATAAAAATGTTTGCTTTTGAAGGTTTGATAAAATAAAATGGCTTATTAAGTATGGGGCTTTGTAGGCGCACCGCTGGGAAATGAAGAGCCAACTGCTGATGGAGAAGCTTGCAAGTTGAGGTCATTTTGTCTTTTCTCTCAATGCGGCAGTCTTCTCTTTTGATGCTTCTGTAAGTTGAAAGGAGTTTGTTGTCTTTGTGATGTAAAGCCAAGATAAAGCTACCTCACGTGGTCGAAGTACCGAACAAATCCCCTCGCTGGCTTATCAACTCACGAAAACTCAACAGCTCATCAACTTAGGAACTCATCAGTTCATCAACTTACAGACTCAAAAGCTCATCAGCTTAGAAACTCAAACCTCCAAGAACTCAAACCTTAAAATATTAAATTTAATTTTACAAAAGCGTTCTAATTTTCACTCCGTTCTGGCGAAGTAATTGGTTAAAAAGTAGGCAAATAACTACTGTTTTTCGCCTTTTGCTCCTTTTGTTTTGTCTTTTTTAAAGAACAACACGTGCGTTTTGCACCATTTTGCCTTTCTAGTTTGCTTGCCAGCCCATTATTTCTTACCCCAAATTACGCACTTTTAGCCCCTAAAAACCTACTTTTTAATGCCTATTTTGCCCTTTCTGGCCATGTGTTTCATGGTTCTAAAAGGTTTTGTTTATACATTTGCTGTGGATATTTATGCTTTTCGTCTTGCATTTAGCAGCATTTTACCTTGCGTTTAGCACCAAAACACCTTGCATTTAGCACCAAAACGCACTGCATTTAGCACCAAAACGCACTCCATTTTGCAGCAAAACGCACTCCATTTAGCACCAAATAGCCCCGAAACTGGTGCAAACGGCGGCTTTTTTTAATAAAAATTCATTTTGCCAACATTCACATGCAACCCCTTTTTGCATCGAAACAAACCTCCGCGAGAATCGATTTTTTGCGGCAAGATGGGTGATTGGTTGACAGAAAGGGCACTTATAATGTTAAAATTCTTACTAAAAACTAGACAAAATGCGATTGTGCCGTACACGCACACAAGTGTAACGGCGCGGAAAAAACATACGCTGACTACCGCTAGCGCGAGCGATTGCAGGGCATGCTACTTACGGCCTACGGAAACAGCATCATGCAAACGCACAAGTAATCTGGCATTGGCAGCTGGTTTTCAACTTGTAGAGCGTGCATTGAATGGCGACTTGCACCAGGCCAATTTTTGAGGGCTAGCTATGTTTTGCCGCAGGCAAATGGAGCGGAATTTCAGATTTCAGCGTATCTTTGTCCAGTACTTCGTACATGAGAGGAGTGTTTGTCTTGGCTTTACAGCACAAAGACAATAAACTCCTCTCAATTTATAGGAATATTAAAAATCAAAACAACTTCATTCTTATCTCCATCAGAAAAACTAGTGTAAGTGCGAAATCGTTCAATGTAATCGGACAAACGAGAGTTGTTTCAGCCCTATTTAGGTATATGGCCTGCATGAACTTCATCCAAGCCTTCCTTTATAAAGCCGAAAAGTTTTAAATACTAGTCTTTCTTTCTTTGGGCTACCTTTCCGCTGTTTTCATCGTATCCCTTTTGCGAACCGTGCGTTGCGAAGGGGATGAAGATGAGGAGAAGGATGAGCAGGAAGTCGGCGATACCAACAGTGATGATGATGTTGACGAGGGTGTGAACAGACATGTTCCAACCTTCGGGCAGGGTGATGCCCCATATTTTGATGACGGCAAAGAGCGCAACGAGCACGATAAGTAGCACGATGCTCCATGTTATGGCTTTGATGTATTTCATTGTTTGATGTGTTTGTGTGGGGGTATAAGTTGACAAGTTTACCAGTTAACAAGTTAACCTGTTTACGGGTTAACCAGTTTACGAGTTGGCAAGTTGACGATTAAACAACGTAGCGATTTAACAACGTCACGAGTTGGTAAGTTGATGAGTAAACAAGTTGACGAGTTAACCAGTTTACGGGCTAACGAGTTTGGAAGCTGGCACTTTGCCATGCGTTGGCGATGGCATGCTGCGCGGGTGTTAAATCTCGTTGAGCAGCTCGCGTTTCTTCGCTTCGTAGTCGGCATCGGTAATAACGTTTTCGTCTCTTAGTAGGCGCAGGCGAGCCAGTCGGCGCGACAAGTCGTCGCCAGGCGTATTGCGTTCGTTCATCAATTGGCTAGCGGCTCCCATCTGTCTGCCCATCTCTAACCCAACACCCATTTGTACACCGCTGCCTGCCAATCCGCCTTCGTTGCGTGCGGCATCGCGCAAGGCGCGTAGTTTTTCAAGCTCGGTGTAGGTAAGTCCGCCTGCTTGTGCGGCTTTCGCATCGGCCGTAACGTCGGCAATTCGGCCTATTCGCTCTTGCGTTTGTTCGTCGAATAGTGTTCCGTCTACGCGGAAGTCGGTGAGGGTGAAACCCAATTTCTGTGTTTCTTCGTTGAGCAGGTTGGTTAGTTCTTGCCCTATTTCGGTGAGGTGTCCGTCAATCTGGTTGTACGAATAGCCCAATTTGTGGATGGTTGTGACGATGTTTTGCGCCAGACGACCTAGCATTAGTTGGCGTATCTCCTCGTTGTCAACCTCGGTTCGTGCGCCAACGATGTTGATGAAGAAGTGCTCAACATCGCTTATTTGGTAGGAGAATGTGCCATTGGCACCCATTTCTACGGGTATATCGTATTGTGCATCGATGAATTTAACGGGTGATGCTGTGCCCCACTGTTGGTTTGTTACTTGCGCCTTGCGAAAGAAGTAGATGTTGAGCTTGTGTTCGCTCTCGAAGTTTTGGCGCATGTTTACAAGCGTGGTGAAGAAGGGGTGGTTGTCGGTTTTGAGGTTGAAGGTGCCTTCTTCGGTCAGTACGTCTACAATCTTGCCTTCGTAAACCAGCACTGCGCCTTGTCCAGGCCCCACTATCAGTTTGCTGGCGTTCTTTATCTCGTCGGTTTTAGACGGATATTTGTACCAAAGAAGGTGTTGCTTGTCGGCGTTCCATTGAATTACGGCCGACAATTGGTTGCGAAAGATATTGGTTATGCCCATGATGTGTATATATAATAATATGTGTAAGGAAATGGTTTTAATAATGAAATGTGCCTAGAATTTCTTTACGGTGATGGTCTTACCGTTGTTGCCTAGGAACCAAACGCAGCGGTAGTTGGATATGAGGAAGCCTTCGGGTGAGCGCACACAGTAGTGTATGTAGTCGTCGTCGAGTTCGGCTGGGGCCTTTATCGACCACTTACGTTGGGCCGTGTTGGCATCTAGCAGTTGGTAAATGTATTCGGCATCTTCTTTGGCTGTGGGCTTATATCGTATAAAGAGTTGTGATTTGTCGAACCAAATCACTTTTGGCGAGAAGTAGATGGCATCGGGTGTGAAGTCGGAATAGTTGATGAGACGCGCAACTCGGCGACTGTATGTACTGATGAAGGCTTTTACCGAGCCTGCGTTTCCGAAGAAGATGCCCGACTTTCCACCAAAATCCCTGCACCATCCAAATGACCAATAGTCTGTTTTGGGGTAACCCTCTTGTACGTAGTGCGTGTATTTCACCAATTGAATTTGTTGTTCGGGATACTCGGTGGTTGGTTTGGAAAAGCTGAAAGCCGTTTCAATGGTGGGGTTGGGGAGCTTGGCTTCACAAGCCTCGTAAAGTTCTCTATCGGTGTACACCTTGGCTATGAGTGGCAGGTAGTAACGTTCTTTGCCGAGGTTAGTCATCACCTTGAAACCCTCCGAGTCGCCGCTTTGATCAATTAGGTCTATGCTGGCGAAACCATCTTGTAGCTCGGGTATGCTCTTGTAGGGCGTCATCTCTTTCAGTTCGAAAGAACTTGGGTCTATGGTGTACCACGTACTCTTGTTGATAACCACGTTTATCCAACCGTTGTTGAAGGTTCGGGATTGCACATCGTTAAGCTTATCTACGGGCAGATGTAGCTCTTTTATCTTCTTGTCTTTCTTGATGTCGAACACCCGCATCAGGTAATCGGTCTTTTCATTGCGGTAATCTCCCTTTTTGATGGTGCCAAAAACGGCCACAACAGCCCGTCCGTCTTTGGCGACGAAGGGCATAATGTGCTCGGTGTTGAAGCGTTCTTCCTCTTCGGGGGTGCTGGTAAACAGGTTGGGCGATGAAGAAGGGGTGGAACTGCTAAGGCATTTGATGAAGACGGTGGGTAGGAATATGAGGCATGCAATGCCGACCACCATTAGCAAAAATTTGGTTTTGTTTATTTGGAAAGGGTCGTCCTTGGGCGCAATGTAATGGTGGTTGATGTTGATGTCGTCGTTATCAAGGAAAAAGTCGGTGGAGCATGCTTCGCATTGGTAATAGTCGGGGCGTGTTTCCTTCACCTTCGTGCTTCCGCAATGTGGGCATTTAATTACTTTGATACGTTTACTCATGTTGGTATTCCAATTCTCTAAGGGTGTGTAGTTGTTGGGTGTGTAGGCTTACTTGGGCAGATTGGGGTAGCCAATGAATAGGGTAGGGGTACGTAAAAGCTTGGGGTAGCTAGGAGGGAAGGGTGTTTTTTACCGGCCCATCCGCCCCAGCTACCCACGAAAGGCGTTGTTAACGCTTAGCTTCCAGTTGCTTTTTAAGCAGCATGGGAATCTCGCTTGTTTCCCTTGCCACGGGTATTCCGGCAGCCTCGAAAGCGGCAACTTTCTCTTTTGCCGTGCCACTTCCGCTCGATATGATGGCGCCAGCGTGGCCCATCTGCTTGCCTTTGGGGGCTTCTCTGCCCGAAATGAAGGCGGCAACAGGCTTGGTTACGTGTGCCTTAATGTATTCGGCGGCACGCTCTTCGGCATCTCCGCCAATCTCTCCGATAATGGCGATGCTGTCGGTTTCGGGGTCGTTCTCGAACATTTCGAGCAAGTCTTGGAAGTAAAGTCCCACGATGGGGTCGCCACCTACACCCACGGCAGTGCTTTGTCCCATGTTGTTTTGGGTGAGATTATACACCACTTCGTAGGTTAGCGTACCGCTTCGGCTGATAACTCCCGTGCCGCCTTTCTTGAAAATGTTGGTGGGCATGATGCCAACCATGCTCTCTTCGGGCGAGATAAGTCCGGGACAGTTGGGGCCGATGAGCTTAGCGCCCTTCTGGCGGATGTAGTTGTAGGCCTGAACCACGTCTAATGTGGGCACGCCCTCTGTAATGCAGATGATGAGTTGGATGCCTGCATCGGCGGCTTCCATCATTGCATCTTTGGCGAAAGCTGCGGGAACGAAGATAACGGAGGTGTTGGCTTGCGTGGCTTCAACGGCGTCGCGCACGGTATTGAATACGGGAATGCCGCTCACTTCTTGGCCTGCCTTGCCTGGCGAGGTGCCTCCAACGACGTTAGTGCCATACGCTTTCATCTTGGTGGCATGGAAACCACCGTCGCGGCCCGTGATGCCTTGCACGATGAGCCTTGTATTTTTGTTGATTAGAATACTCATTTTAGGATGTTTTTAGTTTGTGCGTGTATTGTTCACTACTATATTTTTTGTGCACTTTTGGGGGTGTTGCCCCTGTGCGTTGTTGGCTTGGGTTAATAACCAGCGGCCGCAACGGCTTTCTTACCGGCCTCGGCCATTGTTTCTGCCACGATGAACTTGGTGCCTTTCAGCAGCTCGCGACCTTCTTTCTCGTTGGTTCCCGTCAGCCTGATAACGATAGGCATGTCGGTTTTCAGCTCCTTGAAAGCCTCGATAAGTCCTTGGGCCACGTCGTCGCAGCGCGTTATTCCGCCGAAGATGTTGATGAGTACCACGCGCACGTGCTTGTCGGCGAGCAACAGTTTCATCGCCTCAACAATCTTTTGTGGGTTCGAGCTGCCGCCGATGTCGAGGAAGTTGGCTGGGTTTCCGCCATAAAGCTTAATCATGTCCATCGTGGCCATGGCCAGTCCAGCGCCGTTAACCATACATCCTATTTCGCCTCCTAGGTTCACATAGCTAAATCCTTTGTCCTTAGCTTCTTGTTCCTTCTTCTCGTCGGCTGTGGGTTCGAACATCGCGAAGATGTCGGGATGACGGTAAAGGGCGTTGTTGTCGAAGGTCATCTTTGCATCGATGGCTTTCAGCTGTCCGTCTTTGGTTAGCACCAGCGGGTTAATTTCGGCTAGCGATGCATCTTTTTCAACGAATAGCTTGTACAACTTCTGGAACAAGGGCACGGCTTGTTTCACCTGTGCCATATCGTCGAACAGTTTGAAAGCGGCCTCGCGAGCCTTGAAATCGGTAAGTCCCACGGATGGGTCGATGGCAATCTTGAAGATTTTCTCTGGCGTTTCTTTGGCCACGGCCTCGATATCCATACCACCTTCGCGGCTTAGCATGAGTATGGCACCTTTCGACTTGCGGTCGATAACGATGCTCACATAATACTCGGCGGCGATGTTCACGGCCTCGCCCACCAATATGCGGTCAACGGTGAAGCCCTTGATGTCCATCCCCAGAATGCTTGTGGCATGCTGAAGTACTTCGGCCTCGTTGCTGGCAAGTTTCACACCGCCCGCCTTTCCGCGCCCGCCGGTGTGCACTTGCGCCTTAACCACGCATCGTTCTGTGCCAAGTTTCTTGAAAGCCTCTACTGCCTCTTGGGGCGTTTTGCATAGAATGCTGTTGTCTACTGGCACGCCATAACTTGCAAAAATACCTTTTGCCTGATATTCATGAACTTTCATAGTTTGATAATTAATTATTTGAGAATGAGTTCTAAGTGCAAATTTAGTTTTTTTGTTTTAACCCACGGCGTTGTTTGCAGGGGTAATTTACGGAATAATGATTTTTTAACAGACACCCTTTCTGTGTGCGTTTTGACATTGTTCAAGCGTTTTAGCCCTTGTGTTTGTCTGCTCTTTGCGCAATGTGGGCGCAACGCTTACAAGTTGAAAGGCAATCGCAGGTTGTAACGAACAAGTTGAAACACGTGCGCAGCCCTACACAAATGTGCCGAAAGGAGGTGCTTAATTGAGCATCAGGTTCATTTCTGCCCGTTCTTCTCCAAAGATAAAGTCGGCCAATTGCTCGATGCGCATCCTTTTGGCGTTAGCATCTGGCTCGTCTGTCTTCTTCACTTTGCCATTCGCCAAGATGTAATAGGCGTTGTTCATCGGTATGTCGTGGTCGTCTTCCACACGTATTACGGTGTTTGTTTCGGGGTGTTGCTGCAAGTAAAGTAGCAGCGCGCGCTTGGCGTTCACCACGCGAATCATGCCTGGCACATCGTTTTCGGGACGTTGGTATTGGTCGCCTGCAAGCCTGATGTCTTCTTTGGCTACGTCGAAAGCCTCGGCATCGTGTAGCAAAATGCAGGTTTTGGCACGTTGCCAACGGTCGAATGTGGCGAAATCCATGCTCTCTGTGCCTTCTGGGGGCGGCGTGCAGGTTATCTGTTTGGCATATCCGCACTTGCCATACCAGTCGAAGAGCCATTCTTCGGCAGGGATGAGCGCGGCGAAAACCGTATCTTTATAATAGAGGTCGAAGTGTGCTTGCCGCATCAGGTTGTCGGCCACGCCCTGTTGTCGGTAGTCGGGATGGGTGCTAACGCCGCTGATGTAGGCCGTCTTCACCTCCTGTCCGTGATACAACAGGTTGTAAGGAAGGGTTTGAAGAGCAGCCACCACGTGGTTGTCTATTTGGCAAACGATGTTGTATTTGGGTCTGAACACGCGCGAGAAGTACAGGTCCATGAACTTCTCCGAGTCGCGAAACACCAGTTTCCACAGCTCGCGTGTCTCTTCTTTGATGCGGTTCACGTCCTCGAACAGTGCCAAGGGGTGTTTCTCCATCACGCTGTTTTTCTCCAAAAGGATGTCGGGCTTGTACGATTCTTTTGCTCTTCGCAGTCCTTCGTCGCCCATATCCTCTTCGCGATTGATGTAGAAGTACTGTTCGGGCAGGTGTTTCACAAACTCTTGGTTGATGATGGTGAAGGCCCCTTCGTAGTTTACGTCGGCCTTCTCAACGCACACATCGAAGGTGTTTTGGTTGATGGGACAGCCAAAGGTGAAGGCCACCAGCTTATTGTCTACCCAAATGGTGCCACCTGTAAGCCCCAATCTGTCCCATCGGTTGAAGGCGCGGGTCATCGAACGCAGTTCAACCGAGAGCTCTTCGTCTAGGTCCTGCTCGTCGTTATCGTCTTTCGACACACTCCGCCATTGCTTTTCCAGGGCCAGGCATTGGGGGATGAGGTCGGGCGTAAGCTCCTTATATATATATTGTGGGTAAAGGTTTTTAAACTTGTTGATGTGGTTTCGTTTGCTTTGCAACTTCTTTCCCGAAAGGTTAATCAGCTTTTCGCGCGTGTAGATGTAGTCGGCCGAATCTCTGTTGGGCTTTATTTCGAAGGTGTCGGGAAAGCGCATCTCGATAAGGTCGCGCATGTAATGGCAAACGCCCATCAGCAAAAAGGGATGCCCCATCGCGATGGAGTCGTCTCTAATGGCCTTTATCACATTGATTGAACATTCGTCGCAGGGTTTCACCTTATACGTTCCGTCGTCTTGCAGCTGTGGCTTTGCCACGGGCATCATGTACGCCAAGTGACGATTGAAGTGGAACCTAAACACCAAGTAGTCGTCTACGATGGCGAACTGTGTGTTGTAAAGGAACCTCCAACTGATGAGGTTGGCAAACGAGAGGTCGCAGTTTTGGCGTTCGCCCCATAGCGTGTAGCTTTGGATAAGTTGGCGATCGCCCGTTGACAAGTCTTTGAATTTTATCATAGCCTTTTGTTGGTTGCTGGTGTGTGGCGTGCTTTGGGGCACCTGTTCGGCTGCTTCCGTTTGTGGCAGGATTTGCCATGAGGATGCGCTTTAATTGTGCCACGGCACAAAATTATCAAATTTTATTTGTCGGACAAAGGCTATCCCACATATTTTTGTTACTTTTGCATTGTGCATATAGCCAATCAACGTAACATAAAGATAACTTCTTAAAAAACAAGGTAGACAATAATGGACCTATTACACCAAATCATAGAGCGCGCCAAAAGTGACAAACAGCGCATCGTTTTGCCCGAAGCTAGCGAAGAACGCACACTTCGTGCTGCCGACAGAGCATTGGCCGACGACATCGCCGACATCATTCTCATTGGCAATCCCTCTGAAATTCACAAACTGGCAGAGGCTCGTGGACTTGTAAACATCGACAAGGCAACCATCATCGACCCCGAAAACAATCCCAACAGCGAAGAGTTGGCCCAACTGTTGGCCGAACTTCGCAAGAAGAAGGGCATGACCTTGGCTCAGGCTCGCGAACTGGTGAAGAACAACCTTTACCTTGGTTGCATGCTCATTAAAACCAATAGGGCCGACGGACAAGTGTCTGGCGCACTCAGCACAACGGGTGATACGCTCCGTCCTGCATTGCAAATCATTAAGTGCGAGCCGGGCGTTACTTGCATAAGCGGTGCCATGCTGCTTGTAACCAACCAAAAGGAATATGGTGAAGACGGTGTGGTGGTGATGGGCGATGTGGCCGTTACGCCCATGCCCGATGCTAGTCAGCTAGCCCAAATAGCCGTGTGCACCGCTGCAACGGCGCGTTGCGTGGCAGGATTTAAAGACCCACGTGTGGCCATGCTAAGCTTCTCTACCAAGGGTAGTGCCAGCCATGAAGTGGTAGACAAGGTGGTTGAGGCCACCCGTTTGGCCAAGGCTATGGCTCCCGACCTGCGTATCGACGGCGAATTGCAGGCCGATGCCGCACTGGTTCCATCCGTTGGACAGAAGAAAGCGCCTGGAAGTGCCATCGCAGGTAATGCCAATGTGCTGGTGGTGCCCAACCTCGAAGTGGGAAACATTAGCTACAAGCTGGTGCAACGCCTAGGAAACGCCCAGGCCATTGGCCCTATTTTGCAGGGCATAGCACGCCCAGTGAACGATTTGAGTCGCGGTTGCTCGGTAGACGACATCTATTACATGGTGGCCATTACTGCTTGTCAGGCACAAGACGCCAAGGCCAAAGCATGCGCTATACCCTCCGATAAATAAAAAAACAACGATATATAAGAATGAAAATCTTGGTATTAAACTGTGGTAGCTCGTCCATTAAGTACAAGCTCTACAACATGGACGACAAGTCGGTTTTGGCACAAGGAGGTGTTGAACGCATCGGACTTGACGAGGCTTTCCTGAAACTGACGCTCCCAAACGGCGAGAAAAAGGTGATTATGCACGACATGCCCGACCATAAGGAGGGTGTGAACTTCGTTTTCCAAACCCTTCTCGACAAGGAGATTGGCGCCATTAACGACCTAAGCGAGATTGATGCCGTGGGCCATCGCATCGTGCAAGGCGGCGACAAGTTTAACGATAGCTGCATCGTTAC
>ERZ773059.1488-NODE-1488-length-11446-cov-3.360723_pt1 | contig 11446 bp, 10 predicted proteins | sample MGYA00580514_ERZ773059 | MGnify/ENA primary metagenome ERZ773059 (study PRJEB29015, sample SAMEA2737981) | human oral metagenome | biome: human oral; feature: human-associated habitat; material: dental | place: China | collected 2056 ...
GGTCAGGAAGGAAGGAGGAAGCCCCGACAACGGAGCCGCCCCGGAACAGGCCCTGCGGTCAGCACGTCCCCAGGACCCGAAAAAGCTGCGCCAGCCCCCCACGATGATCCTTGAAGGCTCATCGATGACCGGGCCATGCCTCGCTCCGGCTAAGCCTTTGAATTTTAGACCATCCGCGCCCCCGGCTCACGGAGAGCCTGAAACCGGCTCTCACGTATCGGCAAGAACCCGACACCCGAGTCACTTCTGCCCTTTCACCCGCCCGGCGCCCTCACGCCCACTGCGGCGCATTCTCGGGCCGCAACGTGTCCCCAAGCCGACTTCACGCCACGATTATGTTGCAAATGAACGACAATTCACCCCGCGGGCGTCGCAGAACGGACCCAAGTCCCTACGGACCGACCGGACGCTATGGCACAATGAGTCAAGCGTATTCGTATGGACGCAGCCCTACGGCCACGGCCCGAAGGTTGTTCTTTACGCAAGCTCACTGCATTTTGCACAGGGTCACAGCTGGTAAGTGGTACGCCACAGTCCGTCCTTGTCAAGGTGCTGGTTTTTCAGCTGAGAGTCGTCTCACCGAGAGGAGAAACATGAAGAAATCGGTCAAGCTTGGCGCATTGGCTGCGACAGCGCTGCTCGCCGCCTGCGCGACAGGCAGCGGGGCAAAGGGCCCTGATGTCACCGCCGATCAGAACGATACCGGCTACGTCACGTCCCGTGACGGTGGCGTGGTGACCGGCAAGTTCGGCGAGTGCTTCCACGACAAGGCCTTCAAGGCTTCGCACGCCATCGTGGAATGTGATCCGGATCTGGTGCCGAAGGCGCCTCCGCCGCCTCCCCCGCCGCCGCCGCCGCCCCCGCCGCCGCCGCCTGCTGCACCTCAACCCACCAGTGAAAAAGTCACCTTCGCTGCCGATACCTTCTTCGGCTTCGATCGTGCCGTGCTGAAGGATGAGGGCAAGCAGAAGCTGGATGACATCGTCAACCAGCTCGACGGTGTTGATCTGGAAGTCATCGTTGCCGTCGGCCACACCGACAGCGTCGGTCCGGAAGCCTACAACCAGCGTCTGTCGGTCCGCCGTGCAGAAGCCGTGAAGGCCTATCTGGTCAGCAAAGGCATCGAAGCCAACCGGGTCTACACCGAAGGCAAGGGCGAAGCCCAGCCTGTCGCCGACAACAAGACCAAAGATGGCCGCGCGAAGAACCGTCGCGTGGAAATCGAAGTGGTCGGCAGCCGCCAGGTCATGCAGTAAGCCTGCAGCACGCCACATGCCAGCTGCCCGCTCCGGCGGGCACTGGCAGGGCCAGAAAAGCCACCATGATCCGTCATGGTGGCTTTTTTATTGCCCAAATATGGTCCAGGCCCCATGGACCGAACGCCCGCCCCCAACGCACGGCTTAGGCTCTAAAATCCCCCATGCGCCCAGGAAGAGTGCCTTTTGGCCCAATCTCCCCGGGCACCCCTCATCCGGTTCCGTGCCCGCAAGGGCGCCTTCCCGGCCCCTTTTCGCAGGACCTCCCCTGCCGCACGCTTCCATCTACCATGTCCACCAGCCCGTCCGCTCCCAGCCCGGCATCCGCCGACAGCAGCGCCGCTGCCAACGTCGACCAGGCCGAACTCGACAAGTTCCAGGCGCTCGCCTCGCGGTGGTGGGACCCCGACAGCGAATTCAAGCCCCTGCACGACATCAACCCGCTGCGCCTGGAATGGATCGTCCAGCAGGCCGGCGGCAGCCTGTCCGGCCGCAACGTGGTGGACGTGGGCTGCGGCGGCGGCATCCTCACCGAAGCCCTGGCCAAGGCGGGTGCCGCCACCACGCTGGGTGTGGATCTGGCCGACAAGTCGCTTCAAGTGGCCCGTCTGCACGCCCTGGAAAGCGGCGCCCCGGCCAAGTATGAAAAGATCGCCGTCGAGGACCTGGCCGCGCGGCAACCCGGCCACTTCGACGTGGTCGTCTGCATGGAGATGCTCGAACACGTCCCGGACCCGGCCTCGGCCATCCGCGCCTGTGCGGACCTTGCCAAGCCCGGCGGCACCGTGCTGCTCTCCACGCTCAACCGCAACCCCAAGTCCTACCTGTTTGCCATCGTCGGCGCCGAATACGTCCTGAAGCTGCTGCCGCGCGGCACCCACAGCTTCGACAAGTTCATCCGCCCCGCCGAACTGGCCCGCATGGCCCGTCAGGCCGGCCTGGAGCTGCAGGGCTTCATGGGGCTCACCTACAACCCCGTCACCCAGCAATATCGCCTCAACCCCCACGATGTCGGCGTCAACTACATGGCATCGTTCCGGAAACCCCAGTAAAGGTCCGTCATGCCCCAGCTCAAGACCCGGCCTGCCGCCGTCTTCTTTGACCTGGACGGAACCCTGGTCGACACCGCCGACGACCTGGCCGCTCCGGTCAACCACATGCGCGAGGCCCGCGGCCTCAAGCCGCTGCCCCTGGAAGAGTACCGCCCGTTTGCCTCGGCCGGATCACGCGGCCTGCTGCACATCGGCCTGGGCGCCACCACCGATGACCCCGACTACCCTGCCCTGCGCACCGAGTTCCTGAACCGCTACGAACAGGAGATCGCCGTCCACTCACGACTCTTCGACGGCATGCCCGAACTGCTGGCCTGGCTGGAAGCCAACGGCATCCGTTGGGGCGTCATCTCCAACAAGCTGGAATACCTCGTGCGCAGACTGGTACAACAGCTGGGCCTTGGCCATCGCGTGACCCTGGCCTACGGCGGCGATACCGCCCCGCGCGCCAAGCCCTGGCCCGATCCGCTCAAGATGGCCCTGCAGGAAACCGGACTCACCGCCCGGCAATGCGTCTACATCGGCGACGACCTGCGCGACATCCAGGCTGCCCATGCCGTGGACATGCCTGCCGTGGCGGCCGCCTATGGTTATGGCAACCCGAACGAGATCCCGCAATGGAAGGCCGACCACATCGTGGCCTCCCCGCAGGAATTCCTGACCATGCTGAAACGGCTGCCCACCTGAAAGCAGCCCACCTGAAAGCAGCCCACCTGAAAGCAGCCCACCTGAAAGCAGCCCGCCTGAAGACAGCCCACCTGACCGAAGCCGCTGCCCGCCAGAACGCATCTGGCGGAAGTGGCGCACGCAAGCAGCCCGATCAATAGCAGATGCTGTTGTTGCTGCCCATGCGCAGCATGCTGGCCATCGTCACGCCGCGCACACGGATCGGCGGCAGCTGCTCTCGCGTGCGGATATCGAAGCGGTAGATATACGGCGCCCCCTCGTCCAGCGTGTAGAGCGCCGTCTTGCTGTCGCCCGTCACCCACATGTTCATCACCTCGGGCACGAAGCGCACGATCTTGCGGTCCGACGGATCCTTGAACGACTGGAACATGATGCCCTTGTCCCCCGCCAGGATCCAGGTACTCTCCAGCCAGCCCGTGCGAACGAAGCGCGGCGAGAAATTGACCCGGAAGCGTTCAGGCGTGCCATTGCCGTTGACCAGGTCGAACATCGCCACGTTGCCCGTCACGTCGGCAAAGATCACATGCTTGGAGTACGCATCGATGTACGGCATGATCATCGGCTCATTGGTGGAGCCTACCGTACGCATCGGGCCCGTGCTCAGCACCTTGTCCTGAGCCGGGAAGTACACCAGCCCTTCCGAGCCATCGTCGGTCGTCATGGCCAGCAGGTCATCCTCGGGGCTGGCCACACCAATGCCCAGACCCGACCCGGTACCAATATGCTTGGACAGATCGATCGTCTCCCAGGGCGCATCCAGCGGCTCTGCCCCGCCGTAGCGGTGGTAGATGCAGGGCCTGTCCTCGTCCAGCACCCAGAATGACTGGCTGAACGAGCTGAACAGCAACGAATAGTACGTATTGATCAGTGCATCGCGCTGATCCGAATCGAAACGGCGGGGGAAGATGCGTACCGTGAAGTCCTTGTAGTTGATCATCCCCACCTGATCGCGCAGCCCCACCGCCACCAGATTGGTCTGCGGCACGAAGAAGATCTGGAAGACCGGTGAAGGCAGCTCGACCCGGCGCCGCTCGCGCGTCTTCAGATTCATGAACTCGATGGCTGGCACCTCATACGCACCCACTGCCATCATGGCGTCGTCACGCGCCATCTCGAACACATTGGGCCGCATCGAGAAGTACAGCGTCTCGATATGCTCTCCGCTGACGATGTCCGTCACGCTGATGAAATTGCTGAAGCGGTCAGCCACGAACACGTAGCGCGTTGGCGCGTAGATGGACTTCACCACGCGCTTCATGGCCTCATGCTGGTCATCAGGCCCTTTCGACATCGGGCCGGACGGCATGCCTCCGGAAGGGGCCGCAGCTGGCTGCGCGCCCTCCTGGGCGGCGCCAGCTGGCGGAGGATGGTCTCCCGGCGTGGCCGATTCATGGACCATACCGGTTTCCTGGGCCCAGGCAGCCAGCTGTGTTGCCAGCCCCAGTGATGCCCCTGCCCCCGCCTGAATGAACTGTCGCCGCTTCATGTCACTACCGTCCGGAAAGATGGCCGTCAGTGGCCTTCAAGTCAGAGACCCAGAAAGCCCTGATCAGTGGGCCTTTTGGGAATGATCACCGTGCTTGCTGAGCGCCATGCCCATCATGCTTGATGCCGGCGTCCTTCATCACGTCCTTCACCGACTTCACCACGGCTTCGCAGCTGGCCTGGGTGCCGTCGTCGAAGAACACCGTCATGGTGTGCTTGCTGCCCACCTTCGGCTTGTTGGCGACGTCGAACAGCATCACGTGGTCGCCGCCCTTCTTGAACACCCGCTCGCCTTCCTTCAGCGTCAGGTCCTTCAGCGGGCCCATCTCCATCACGCCATTCTGCATGACCATCTCATGCAGTTCCACCCGTGCACTGACACCCGGAACCTCGGCACGCACCAGCTTCACCGGAGCGCCCGTGTGATGGAAGTGCGCGAAGGCACCCGTCATGTCCTTGCCGGACACCACTTCCTGGATCACGCAATTCGTCAGCTTGGTGTGCGTGGCCGTCTCAGCTGCACCAGCCTGACCGGAAATCAGCAGAGCCGGAGCTGCCAGCAGGGCTGCCATCGAAAGAACCGTCGACTTCTTCATGGTGAAACTCCTTCGGGGAATGAATGGGGCGGATGGATGCCGCCACCAGGGAAAACAGGGACAGAAACCTCTCGGGATGTCCGCGCGGCCACCGGAATACCGCATGGCCGCCAGGGACTGCCCGTCAATCACGATCGGAACGCATTGATCCGGCGAACAGTCACCTCAGACGGATGCCTGGACACGAACACGAGCCGACACCAGACCGCCATGGCCAGATACGGAAGCCGACATCTCACCAGCTGGTGCCAGACTGGCCTCTTCGGCCTTGGCCGGCGCATCGATCTTCGCAGGAGCGGAGCCATTGGCGCCCGACCCGGCAGCACCTGACTTCTCAGCGTCCGGCTTGACCGCGTCCGACTGGTCTGCATCAGGCTTCTTTCCGGCATCCTTGGGCGGCTCGCCCAGCACACGGTCCAGCTCCTGGGTCAGACCCTCGGGCCCCACCTGGTAGTCAAAGACATCCACCAGCTTCCGGTCAGGGCCAATCAGGTAGATCAGCGCACTGTGGTAGACCGAATACGGCACGCCAGGTTCCGGGTTCTCCAGCTTCTTGCCTTCCAGCCGGTAGCCGAACGTTGCGCCCAGAATGTCGGAGAGCGCCCGGATGTTCTTCATGGTGCCCGTCAGGCCCACGATGCGGTCATCGAAGAAGCGCACATACTGATCCAGCCGCTCGGGACTGTCATTGACCGGGTCGATCGTCACGAACACCGGCACGATGGCGTCCGGGTTCTTCAGCGCCTGCATCACCTCGCCGAACTCGAACAGCGTGGTCGGGCAGATATCGGGGCATGAGCTGTAACCGATGGCCAGAAGCAGGTACTTGCCCGGAAAGGAGTCCTGAGTGACCCTGCCCTTCACGTGCTCCAGGTCGAAATGAATGGCGCGCCCCACCTCGGGCTGCCCTGCGGCCTCCACCACCGGCCCAGCCCCTGGCTGTCCGGCCTTGACCGCGCCGCTGCCTCCTTCCTGCGCCACGCCGTTTCCGGCCGCTACCAGCAGCCCGATACTGACTGCCACTGCCCACTGCTTCAACATGACCATCTTCTCCTGAAATCTGTTCTTTTCCGACAAAACGGCCGAAGACAGAAAAATGCTGCCATCGGCCGTCAATGATACGACGCGGGTGCGTGCGCCTTCGGAATGATCGATTCTCCGTTGTGGTCTCTGTCTACCCTGAACAGGCATTTTTACTGAAAACCACCAGAAAATGATTTCCAGGCGCCTGATCGGAAAAACGTCTCCCCCGGGCAACAGGAAACGGCCCACCCGAAGAACAGGCCGTTTCCGTCAACGCTCAACCGATCACTTCTTCTCTTCCTTGAACTCGGTCGGGGCCTTCAGCTGCTCCATCAGGTCGTTGTTCCACTTGCCATCGACCTTGACCTGGGCCAGAGCCCCCAGGTCCACGGCCTCGATCAGGTTATGGTTCAGGTACACATACACGCCAGGTTGCTTGAACGTGTACATCGCCGCCCCCGTGGAACCCGCGGCGATGGCCCAGGTCTCCAAGTTCTGTGCCGGGGTGTCGGCCAGGTTGCCACGCTCCCAGACATAATCGCCATGACCACCGATCAGGTGCGGGTAGCTGAAACGGTTGGCCTGCGAGTGGTAGATCATCACCGTCTCGCCCACCTTGGCCGTCAGCGCGTTCTCGCCCGTGTAGGCGCCCTTGCGCTCGCCGAACACGATGTGCGTCGGGATCAGCTTGTCCATGACCTCGCGGTCATCCGCCATGGACTCGGCAGCACTCTGATAGCGCTTGAAGTTGCCGTTCTCGTCCTTGGGCAGGTAGAAATCCTGCTCGCCGATGTAGTAGGCGCGATCGTAGTGCAGCTTCTTGCCGTTCTTGTCATGCAGACCTTCCTTCGGCAGCACCGTGATGGCACCGTTCATGCCATGCACCACGTGCCACGGAATCATCGCGCCGCCAGGAGCGCAGTGATACACGAAGGTACCCGGCTTGGTGGCCTTCCAGCGAACCACCACTTCCTGGCCCGGCTGAACGTGGGTCAGCTCGCCAGCGCCCAGAGCGCCGGTGGAAGCGTGGAAGTCGATGTTGTGCACCAGCTCGTTCTTGGCCAGGTTCTTCAGCGTCAGCTCGACGTAGTCACCCTCGTGAACGATGATCATCGGGCCAGGAACCGAGCCGTTGAAGGTGAACGCCCACATGAAGACGCCCGGCTCAACCTCGATTTCCTTCTCTTCGATGAACATCTCGACCTGCACCACGCGCGGCGCCTTCGGCGGCGTCAGGCTGTGCTCAGGAACGAACGGAGGCTTGACCAGCTTTTGCTTCACGCGCTGCAGCTTCGCAATGCTGGCAGGCGCCTTGATGACATCGTAACCCGGCAGCCCGCCGGTGGTGGAGACAGCGGGATCGGCAGCGAAAGCCGCAGTCCCCACGAGGCAGGAACTCACTGCCGAGCAGATAAGCGCCTTGCGCATGACAGAAGCGATCATGGGAGATACCTCTCGATCGAAAAAAATGGAGCTGATTGGACGAAGTCAGACGTGCACAACAACCGTCAACATCTGAAACACAACAAGGATCAATCTATAGGAACGGGTACCCCCATCATTTGACGTTCATCAACTTTTTAACTTAATCCAAGGAAAGTTTGATTCACGTCAAATGAGAGCCATTCTTTTTTGGCAAGAAACCTGTCAAAAACACTCGGACACTCGCCAAGACCCTTGCTGCAAGCCATTCTCCAGCCGGTGTGCAGGAAAGCAACACCCCATGCAGGCACCTTGCAAACCCCAAAAGAACCCCTGCCATCAGAACCGTACATCCATGTTCATGAATTAATGTTCATAAGTGAACGTTCATTTATTAACATTCACTCCTGAAAAGAAATGAAAGCGTCCTGAAGGTCTTTTCCCAGGCGCCTGATGCTTCCACCTGCACTCGGAGAGCCACCTGCACTCGGAGAGCCACCTGCACTCGGAGAGCCACCTGCCACTCGAAGAGCCACCTGCGTTTGGAGCGTCCCCAGCCTCCCTTTCGACGCCCTCCTCCTCACGCCCCTTCCCCTCACGACACGCCCCCCACCAGGGGCGACTCCTTTCCCTCTGCCACCCCTCCCCGACATCCCCGCGGCACCACCGTCCTCACGGTGCACCACGGCCACAAGCCACCCCCTTCCCTTGACAACCGAGGTATACTGAAAGGTCTGGGGCCGACCTGGTTTCGACGGGGGTAGTGAAGCGGCTCAGGGCGTGTCGAGGGTCCGTTACCTCGTTAATCCACCGGAAAACCAATAAACGCCAACGACGAGCGTTTCGCACTGGCCGCTTAAGGCCTAGCCGCTGCACCGGGTTGTCGGTAGCCCGGGCCCCGCAAGGGGCAGCAGTGTCATTCTTACCGAATCGTCCCTGGCCGGGCCACCTGGTCAGGGCCTAAAACTCAGGTGGCTGGTTGCTGGTTGAGCCTGTGCGTCGGCGTAACGGCAACGAGATCTCAATGACGTCACTACACACGTAGAACTGGTCGCAGAAGACTCTCGGACGCGGGTTCGATTCCCGCCGGCTCCACCATCATCCCAAGCCCGACCGCTTATCCCGGTCGGGCTTTTTTCTTGGGCAGCCCCCTTGCGTACGTCCGGACCGAGGGGCGTTGTCTGGACATTGGCCGGACAACCATAATCTCAGGATGCCGAAGGCCCCTTTCCTGGAGCTGCGATGAGTACCCGCAACGTTCCCAAGACCGAACGCATCGACGTTCGTACCAGCACTCCCGTCAAGCAGCTGCTACAGGAAGCTGCCCGTGCCAGCGACAAGAACGTCAGCGAGTTCCTGCTCGACGCCGGCATCACGGTAGCCGCCCGGACCCTGGCAGACCGTCGCCATTTCACACTGGACAAGCCCCTGTGGCAGGCATTCCAGGCTGCACTGGATCGCCCCATCCAAAGCAAGCCCCGTCTGAAGCAACTGCTGCAGGAACCTGGAGTGCTGGGGTGAGCCATCCACACGCCCCAGTCCGGAAACCGCTTCCCACCGACAAGGTTGACACCTTCGACTGCGGCTCCCCGCCGTTCAACCTGTTCCCGCAACGCTACGCCCCTCCCCCTCCTCCCTTATAAAATAAGGGACAGAACAGCCCCAAGGGCAACAAGGCAGGAGCCAACCATGTACAAGAAACTTCTGGTCCCCCTGGATGGCAGCGCCACCGCTCAACTGGCGCTGAGACACGCCGAAGCGCTGGCCAGACTCAGTGGCGCCTCCATTATCCTGCTCTCCATCGTCGAGGAGATGCACTACAGCAACGGCTACGAGCGCCCGAAGGTCTATGTCGAGCAGGTGCGGCCGCACTTCCTGGCCACGGCACGGGCCCTGCTGGAAAAGGCGGCCAAGCCCTTGCGTGATGGCGGCCTGTCGGTGGCGGCGCATGTGGTGGAGAGCGGCAACCAGCGTGTCTCGGAGCTCATTGTCCAGCAGGCCAAGGACGAGCATTGCGACCTGATCATCCTGGGCACGCACGGCCGTCGCGGCATCGATCGGCTGCTGCTGGGCAGCGATGCCGAGCAGGTGGCCCGCATCGCGCCGGTGCCGGTCATGCTGGTTCGCACGGACGGCAGCGAGGGCTGATCATCCAGCGCGCTGGTTGTAGTCCAGCGCAATGTCCAGCCACTGGTCGAATACGGGCTCGGTCAGTGCATCGGCCCGTACCGTGATCCAGCCGGTGGTCTTCTGCTGCTGCTTCCGATTGCCGATGCGGGCCGGCTGTGCCGTGTCCCCGGCCTCGGCCAGCAGGCGCGCCTCGTCTTCGGGCGGGCAGCGCACCATCATGTCGCCGCTACGGCTGGCAAAGGCCACAATGTGGCCGTCCACCATGAAGGACAGGCCGCCAAACATCTTCACTTCGCGCAGGCTGGGAATGCCCGCCAGCCGCTCGCGGATCCGCTGGGCCAAGGTTTCATCGTATGCCATGCTGCCCAGCATACCAGAGCGCCCCGCCAGCCATGCCCCTGCCGCTCACATCTTCCACGAAAGCGGCAGCATCAGGCCTTTCTCCAGCAGCCGCCTTTGCCACCCTGCCTTCCTGGCCCCCTGGCCCCCCTCCCCCTTCAGTCATACCCCATCATCGCCGGCAGCCACAGTGACAGTGCCGGCACGTAGGCAATCAGCAGCAGCGCCAGGATGCTGACCAGCGTGAAGGGCACGACCTTGACCACGATCTGTTCCACCGTCATGCCGCTGATGCCGGAGGCGACGAACAGGTTTTCACCCAGCGGCGGCGTCTGGAACCCGATGGAAAGCGCGCAGATGACCACGACGCCCACGTGGGTGGGATCGGCGCCCAGCATGTACATGATCGGCATCAGCACCGGCACCAGGATCATGATGGCGGCCAGCGTTTCCATGAACATGCCCACGAAGAGCAGCAGCACGATCAGGAAGAGCCACACCACGTCCAGGCTGTCGGTCATGCCCAGCAGCTGCGTCGCCAGTTGCGCGGGGATCTCCTCTTCCACCAGCACCCGGCCGAACACCGTCGCCGCAAACAGGATCAGCAGCACCCGCCCGGTGATCCAGGTGGTGGCCAGCAGGGCTTCCCGCGCCTTGGCCCAGGTGATCTCCCGGTGCAGCACCACGCCCACCAGCAACGTGTAGGCGATGGCCACCACGGCCGATTCCGTGGGGGTGAAGAGCCCGGAATAGATGCCGCCCAGGATGATGAAGGGCGCCACGAGCGACCACACGCCGTGGCGCAGCGCCTCAACGATGGCACGGCCGCTCCAGGTATCGGTCAGGCCCCGGTAGCCGCGCCGGCGCGAGATCAGGTAGTTCACCAGGATCAGTGCCAGCGCCATCACCAGGCCCGGCACGGCCCCCGCCATGAACAGCTTCGGGATCGACAGGCTGGCGAATTCACCGTGCCGTGCCACGGCGGCCGGCGGGATCTGCAGACCCATGGCTGCCACGCCAAAGATCACCATCGGAATGGAGGGCGGAATGATGATGCCGATGCCCCCGGATGCTGCCGTGACGGCGCCCGCATAGGCCTTGTCATAGCCGCGTCGCGTCATGGCCGGCACCATCAGCATGCCCACCGCGGCCGTCGTGGCCGGACCGGAACCGGAGATGGCGCCGAAGAACACGCAGGCCAGCACCGTGGCCATGCCCAGCCCACCCGTCACCGGCCCGGCCAGCGCCTCGGCGATGTCCACCAGCCGGCGCGAGATGCCGGCCGCCTCCATCAGCGCGCCGGCCAGCACGAAGGCCGGCAGGGCCATCAGGGGGAATGACCCCACCGAGGTATAGGCGGTCTGCACCATCGAGATCGGATCGATGCCCAGTGTCCAGTAGCCCGCCAGCGCCGACGCGGCCAGCGCCGTCTCCTCCGACGTCCCCGCCGTGCGCA
>ERZ773059.1490-NODE-1490-length-11444-cov-6.899816_pt1 | contig 11444 bp, 9 predicted proteins | sample MGYA00580514_ERZ773059 | MGnify/ENA primary metagenome ERZ773059 (study PRJEB29015, sample SAMEA2737981) | human oral metagenome | biome: human oral; feature: human-associated habitat; material: dental | place: China | collected 2056 ...
GTTGGTAGTTTACTTGCAAGTAAAAAAAAGATAGTTTATAGCTTTATAGTGGAATCAAGAAATAGTTACTATACAGAACAAATAAAACTTGGAATAAAAGGAGCAAAAAAAGAGTATAAAAATGTAAATTTAAATATAAAATCTACTTCATCTAAATCATAGTATCCTGCTAAGCTACTTGTTTTATATATAAGGAGAAAGCTAATAAGTAATATAATTACTCCGAAAAGATAATTAAATTTTCTTTTAAAAAGTTTCCCAAATTCCAATGAAAATATCATTACAATGCTCCCTCCCCTTCATATAACTTTATTCTTTCACCAAGATTTCTTATTTGAGATATCTCTATATTATTTTTCAATAGTAGATAGACAACATCTTCAAGCACTTCTTCTCTTACTACAATTTCTTTATCATTATAAATTGTATATTGATAATCTTGTAGTATATTATCTAAATTTTTTTGTTGTGATACACTTATCGCTGCTAATTTTTTGATTATTAATAAATCATCTAACAATCCATAATACGATTTTTCTCCATCAGATATAACTAAAACATTATCAGCAATATTATTATACTGATTTAATATTGTATCTAAAATTATAACATTAGCATTATTAGAATGTTCTAAGATTAATTCTTTTAGAACCTGCTTATCATCTTTTGTTAAATTATCTTTTGAATAATCAAGTATTAGAATATTTTGGTTAATTAAAACAGAAAACAGAGTATGAAATTTTATTTTCTCATTTTCTAATAATTGTTGATATTTCTTATTCGGATCTAATTCTAGTAAATCTAACCCACCTATTATATCATCTTTTGAGACAGTAAGCCCTAAAATTTTTGATAAACTTAAAAGATTTTTTTCTAAAGACAAGTGGTTATAGAAACCAAAATCTTCAGAAAATATTAATTTTTCTTCATTTATATCAACATTATCAAAGGTAATTTCCCCTTTAAATTTAGTCCTTTTTTTAAAAGAATCTTTTAAACTGTCTAATTCTGAAGTATTATTACTGATAATAGTCAAAATTTCTCCAGTGTTAACTTTAAAATCTAATTCTAAAAAAATATTTTTTTTTATTTTCTTTTTATACTCTCTAAATTCCAGTGTCATTGTAACTCCTACTTTATTAAAATAAAATACTATCTAACATCTACTAACTTATTATTCTTAATTTTTATTAAACACAAGTAGTATTATACCTTATTATGATACCATTGCTTTTAATTATTGTCAAAAAAGATTTACTTAAAATAAAAAGTAAACTATCACATATGATAGCCTACTTTTTGTTAATAATTACATAATATTAATTTTCTTTTTTCACAAATGATAAAATTAGTCCTAAAATAAATCCTAGTACTGCAAAATTAATCCATGCAAAATCACCTTGAATTGGAAGAACTTTTGCTAAAAAATTGTCTACAGATGGTACTGCTAATTTAAACGTTGATGCTATAGTTGAGTATAAGCTATACGCCCCTGTTACTAATGCTGTTGAAGCATAAACAACTTTTTTTCCACCAAATAAATTATTAGTAAAACCTAATAGTATTAATACCATTGTTAATGGATATAACAATACTAATACCGGAATTGCTCCTTGAATGATAGCAGCCAATCCATAGTTTCCTACAGCAAATGAAAATAATGTTAACCCTATTACATAAGTTTTATAACTTACTTTGTCATATAATCTTACAAAATAAGTCGCACACGCTGTTACTAATCCTACACTTGTTGTTAAACATGCTAAAAAGACAATTATGAATAATAAAATTTTTCCTACATTTCCAAAATAATAAGTAGTTGCTCCAGTTAAAACTCCAGCACCTGTTTTTTGTAAGCCTAGCACTGATACTGATGTTGTTCCGATGTTAGAAATAAATACATAAACTAGCGCTAATAACAATGCCGCTATAACTGCTGCTTTAGTTGTATTCGAAAAAATTTGCTTTTCTGTTTTCGCACCATATAACTTAACTGAGTTAATTACAATAATACCAAATACTAATGAAGCTAGTGCATCCATAGTATTGTAGCCTTCCATTAATCCATTGGTAAATGCTAAAGAATTTGTTGAATATGCTTCAGTAGGTGCTTGAGCACTTCCCATTGGATTTAATAATGACGCAATAATTAAAATTATCATAGATATTAATAAAACTGGTGTTATAACAGTTCCAATTCTATCAACAAGTTTGTTAGGCGTTAACGATAGCCATAATGTAATTCCCATAAATACTGCTAAGAAAATCGCTTGTGCAACGACCGTATTTTCAGGTGAAACAAAACTAGATAAACCTAGTTCATATGTAGTTGTTCCCGTTCTTGGGATTGCAAAAAATGGTCCAATTGTTAAATAAAGTAATGTTGTAAAAGTTAAACCGAATGCCTTGCCCGCTCTACTAGACAAATCTAATAAATCTTGAGCTCCTGAATACCCCATCACCAATACTCCTAATAGCGGAAGTCCAACTCCCATAATAATAAATCCTATCATTGATACCGATAGATTGCTTCCAGCATTTTGTCCTAAAAACGCTGGGAAAATTAGATTACCAGCACCAAAGAATAGTGCAAATAGCATAAGTCCGATTGAAATATATGAATTCTTTTTTAAAAATTTTAACATTACATCTCCTCCTAAAATTTTAATTTCATCTAAATTTATGATATGTTATATAGATTAATACATTTGTAAAAATTTGTCAATAGATTTTTAAAAATAATTTAATTTTTTTCTTATAATTTACCTTAATTTTCTGATAATTGAAAATAGAAGCCTACTTTTCATTATTAGGAAACAAATATAAATAGAAGTCAATAGTACATATCGACTTCTATCTTTATTATTTTTTTATTTCCTCTTTATAATCACAATTTCCACAATAAACTCCTTTTTTCCCTTCAAAAAGAATATTATTACATTTAGGGCATTGACGATTTACAGGCTTATCCCATGCCACAAAATCACATTTCGGGAACCCTTCACAACCATAAAACACTTTTCCTTTTTTAGATTTTTTCTCTAGCACATCGTGTTTATGACATTTAGGACAAGCTACACCAACTTTTTTCTGAATTGTATTTGTATATCTACAGTCTGGGAAATTAGAACATGCTATGAATTTTCCAAATTTCCCTAATTTAAACACTAATGGAGAGTTACATTCTGGACAGTTTTCTCCAGTAAACTCCTGTTTAATCTCTACCTTCTCCATTTCCAATTCAGCTTTTTTTATATCTTTTTTAAAATTAGAATAAAAATCAAAAATAGCTTTTTCCCATTCAACTTTTCCATCAGCAATCTCATCTAATTGATTTTCTAAATTAGCCGTAAATTTAGTATTTATAATATCTGGAAAATATTCTTCAGTTATTTTACTTACCAAAGTACCTAATTCTGTCGGGGTAAACACTTTATTTTGCAACTTAGCATAATAACGTTTTTGTAGTGTTTCTACTATAGTGGCATATGTTGAAGGTCTACCAACACCTAATGCTTCTAGTTCTGCTATAAGTTTTGCTTCAGAATAACGTGCTGGTGGTTGAGTAAAATGTTGTTCTTCTTTTATTTCTTTAATTTTTGCATCTTCCCCCACTTCAAATTCTGGAAATAATTTTACTTTTTCTTTTTCTTTTAATACAGCTAAAAAACCATTAAATAATAATTTTGACTCCGAACCACGATAAACTACTTTATTATTTTCAAATGTAGTTGCAGTTGTTTCATATACAGCAGCACTCATACGGCTTGCTACAAATCGCTCCCATATTAACTTGTATAATTTATACTGATCATTTGACAAATATTCTTTTATACTATCTGGTGTAAAATTAACATTTGTTGGTCGTATACCTTCATGCGCATCTTGAACATTTTTATTAGATTTTCTAACTTTTGTAGAAATAGCAAGATATTCTTCACCATAATTTTTTTCAATAAAGTCACTCGCCATCTTTATCGCTTCATCTGATACTCTTATTGAGTCTGTTCTCATATAAGTAATAAGCCCTGTTACTCCACCTAATTTTTTTAAGTTTATTCCCTCATACAATTCTTGAGCAACACTCATTGTTTTTCTTGTTTTAAAATTGATTTTTCGTGAGGCATCTTGTTGCATTGTTGAAGTAATATATACATTAGGCGCATTACGATTTTTCTTAGCTTTAGAAATATCCGTTACCTTAAAAGTCTCGCCTTTTATAGCTTTACGAACTTTACTTACATCTTTTTCATTCTCAAGCTTTATCTTTTCTCCATTATACGAATAGAAGTTTGCTGTTAAAACCTTTCTATTCTTTATAAAATCTATTGGCATAGTCCAATATTCTTGAGGTATAAAATTTTGGATTTCTTCTTCTCTATCTACTATCAATTTTAATGCTGCATTTTGTACACGTCCTGCCGATAACTTTGGCTTAACTTTCTTCCAAAGTACTGGTGAAATATTATATCCAACTAAACGGTCTAGAACACGTCTTGCTTGTTGTGATTGTACTAAATCCGTATTTATTTTTCTTGGATGTTTTATTGCATCCTTTACTGCATCTTTTGTTATCTCGTTGAAAACTATTCTATTATTTTCTTTATTATCTAAATCTAATATATGTGCAATATGCCATGCTATTGCCTCTCCTTCTCTATCAGGGTCGGATGCTAAAAAGACTTTTTTCCCTTTCGCTTCTTTTTTTAAACTTTTTATTACATCACCCTTCCCACGAATTGAAATGTAATCTACATCAACATTTCCATTATCTAGTACTTCTACTCCCATTCTACTTTTAGGAAGGTCCCTTACGTGACCTTTTGAAGATATTACTCTATATTTTTTCCCTAGATATTTTTCTATAGTTTTCGCTTTGGAAGGAGACTCGACTATTACTAAATTCTCTGCCATTTACTTCTCTCCATATTTTTTAATAAGTAGTATCTTAAAACATTTTCTTTATCTTGTCAACTTTTTTCAATATTGGATTAATCAATTTTTGTTAAGATAAGTGGTTCGTCATTTTCTCTTACTACAATAGTATGTTCATATTGAGCTATATAAGAACCATCTTTTGCTACTAATTCCCACTCATCTTTATCTGTATTTGTTACTGTTTTTGCTTTTGTTGATACAAATGGCTCCACAGCTAAACACATTCCTTCTTTTAAAATCAAATTATCCCATGGATCAAAGTAGTTAAATACGTGTTGTGGGGCTTGATGGAGAGACGTACCAATCCCATGCCCTGTTAAATTCTCTATTACTTCTAATTTATGTTCTTTAATCTTTTTATGGATATGTTTTCCTATTTGATTTATTTTACTACCTGCTCTTGCATGTTTGATTCCTTCAAAAAATGCTTCTTCAGCAACTTCACATACTTTTTCTTTCATTTTATCATCAACTTTCCCAACAACAAAGGAAACCCCTGTATCAGCGTAATATCCATCTTTACAACCTGAAACATCTATATTTAACAAATCTCCATCTTTTAAAATTTTTGTGCTAGAAGGTATACCATGTGCTGCTTGGTAATTTAATGAAATACATGTATATCCTGGAAAATCATATTCTGTTATTGGTGCTGATTTTGCACCATATTTTTCAAATAGTTCTTTCGCGATATTATCCAATTCTTTAGTAGATACCCCCGGAACAGCTTTTTTCTTCATTTCATCGCGAATAGTTGCGCAAATAAAACCTATTTCCTTCATTTTTTCTAATTGTTCTTCTGTTTTTATAATCATTGTAATCTCCTCAGTTTAATCTTCTATTAATTTTGATAAATCTTCTATTGTATATGTTGGTTGTATTTTTTTTAGTTTCAAGTTTTCTAAAGTAGTTACTCCTGTTTGAACATGGATAGTATCGATTCCGCTATTTATACCCGACATTATATCAGTATCATAGTTATCACCGACCATAACTATCTCCTCTTTTTTATAATCAAAAAGTTCTATTGCACATTCCATAATTATCTTACTTGGTTTTCCAATTACTGTCGCTTGAACACTCGTAGCATGTTCTAAATATTTTATTTGTCCTCCATTACTAGGTATAAAACCATCTGCAGTTGGAAGTAGCGTATCTGGATTAGTTCCTATTAGCTCTGCCCCAGCTAAAACAGCTCTTGTTGCAACGGTAAGTTTTTCATAAGTTAATTCTCTATCAAGTCCAACAATAACAGCATCCACATCTTCAGCATTTTTTTGTTCAAAATTTACTAGAGTATCTTTTAATCCTCTTTCTCCAATTATATAGATATTGTTATACCCTTTCTTCAGAAGATACATTTTTGTAGCATCACTTGATGTATAAACATGTTCTTCTGTTGTATTTACGCCTAAATTTTTTAATTTATCAACTACATCTTTTGGCTCTTTTGTTGAATTATTTGTTAAAAAAAGGTAATCTGTTTTAGTTTTATTTAGGTAATCAACAAATTGATCAGCAAATTTTATTTTTTTTTCACCATTATAAATAGTTCCATCAAGATCAATAAGATATAATTTATATTTTTTTATATTCATTTTATTTCTCCGTAAATTAGTCAACTTCCATTTAATTTAACTAAATACTATTTTACAACGTTTATAAAAAAAATAAAAGCATTAATTAGGTTTTTCCTTCTTAATGCTTATATAAATTCGTTAAAAATGCTATTTAAAAATATTAACCACGCATTCATCTCTGTTAGCTGTTTCTTTTCATGGTACCAAACTATCATAATAACAGACTGTAGTGTTATATACCATTTTAATCTGCTTCTATACTTTATCGTTGGTTCTTGCCCATAAATTTTCAACCATTCTCCCCACTTTTCTTGTGGTATATAGCGATATAATATAAAAGAAATGTCTATTGCTGGATCACACAATATTGAATGTTCCCAATCAACCAAAAATAGTTTTCCTTTGTCAGACAATAACCAATTATCCTTATGAAGATCTGTATGACATGGAGTATATTCTATATCTTCATCTGGCAAGAAATTCTCCAAATAGTTTAATGCATCGACTACATTTTTATTTTTTCTCAATTCATCTGCAATAATGGTTTTTAGATTATTAAGTGAATTAGAAGCTGTCTCTTCTTTATATCCTTGCGCCTTCATAATCTTTTTTAACTTTGGAGATGTATGAACTTTTTTTAGAATTTCAGGAATACGTTTATCTATCATATCTTCCTTCTCAAGCGTTCTTCCATGTTCAAAATCTTGAGCAATTAAAACATCACCATTACTTATCCTTTTAGTCCAACGCAAGCGAGGTACTATACCCTCCGCAGAAAGAGTAGCAATCATAGGAGTAGTATTCTTTTTTATAAAATAACGACGATTATCTCGTGAACAAAAATAATCTTCTTCATAATTTTCATCTAAAGTCCAGCCCATCTGATAATATTCTTTAGACATAATATATTTCTACTCCTTTCTTTAAATTCTCTTATATAAACTATAATGCACTATTTATTTTACAATCTTTGAACGTATTTTTCAAGTTACTATTTTGTTACATAATTAAAATTCTCAAAGATATTTTAATTATCACTTTTTAGTATTTAACTAAATATCTTTGAGAATGTTTTTTTAACTTGTCTAGTAAAGAAAACTCCTTAGAACAAATAAATATTTTTATAAAAAATTTTATTCACAGCAAAGTTTATATATACCCTCTGCATAAATTGCAGTTGCTAATAATAAATCCTCAATCTCTAAAAATTCATTAGCTTGGTGCATTGTATCTTGTTTACCTGGGAATAATAAACCAAATGCTACGCCTTTTTTAAGGCAACGTGCATATGTTCCTCCACCAAGTACAAAAGCATTATTTTTAGTATCTCCTGTATGCTTTCTATAGACATCAACTAATGTTGTAACAAGTTCATCATCTTTTGGAATATAGTGAGCTTCCTTAGTACTTGTTACTTCTATAACCATATTTTTCTCTTTTAATGTTGCAAGTTTAGACACTAAATCAAAGTTTTTAGGATGACGACAGTCTGTTGAAATAACACCTATTTTTTCTACTGAATCATATTTTAAAATTCCATGATTATATGTTGAAGCTCCCATTTCATCGTCAGAGTATTCAATTCCTAATACTTTACCAAATGGGTCGTTAGCTAAACGTGTGGCAACATATTCTACATAATTTTTACCGTTAATATCTAAACTTAATGTATTTAAAAATTCTGCTAGTTTTGTAGCTGCATTGATACCGAATTGCGGTGTTGATCCATGAGCCGCTTTTCCTTTTAATACTAAAGTAATAACATCAGAAACTTTTACTTCCCCTTCTAATTTTTCACTAGCTAAGAATTTTTTAAATTTTTCTTCAATATCTTGCGCTTTCCCACTAAGAACTACTTCTGCACTAGCTACTACCATATTTAGCACTTGTCCACCATTTAATTTCTCAAGTTTATAATCAAAGTTTCCTTCCTCAGGTTTGAAATCTAATTTATGGTCAAATGTTACACGAGCTTTTTCTGCATATACAAGAGGAAACATTGCATCTGGTGTAAATCCTAATGCTGGTTGCTCCTCATGTTCAAAATATGACTTAACACATCTAAATCCTGTTTCTTCATCACTACCTATAATTATACGAACACGTTTATTCCATTTAACTCCTAATTTATCAAGAAGTTTAACAGCATAATATGCAGCCATTGTTGGACCCTTATCATCTAGTGAACCACGTGCATAAATCTTCCCGTCGCGAACCTCTGGTTTAAAAGGATGGCTAATCCAGTCTGCTTCCACCACTGGAACCACATCAACGTGACCTAAGATACCAAATAACTCTTCTCCTTCTCCCACTTCAATATGTCCTGCTTTATTTTCTACTAACTTAGTTTTATAACCATCACGTTTACCAAACGACAATATTTTGTCAAGAGCTTCCCTTGGACCACTACCAAATGGTGTTTCTTCAGTTATATCTGTTCCTAAAATAGAACGAATACTTAATAACTCAAATAAATCTTTTAGTAGATCCTCCTTATGATTTTGAACTTCTTGTTTAAAATTGATATTCATAATATATCCCTCCGTTAATTTTTTAATTTTTTCAGTTCCTGTTCTGTTAAATATCTATATTCTCCTAATTTTAAATTTTCATCTAAAACAAGTTCACCTATAGATAATCTTTTTAAATATGTTACCTCACAACCTATTGATTTCATCATTCTTTTCACCTGATGAAACTTTCCTTCAGTTATATAAATATAAGCCTTACTGCTAGTTTCATTTGAGGTTAAAATGTCTAGTATAGCACTTTTACATTTATACCCATCATCAAGTATTGCTCCCTCTTTAAAATATGTAATATGTACATCTTCTATTGTTCCAAATACTTCAACATAGTATTTTTTTACAATATCTTTTCTAGGAGATGTAAGTTTGTGTGCTAAATCCCCATCATTAGTTAGTAACATTAATCCTTCTGTATCTTTATCCAATCTACCTACTGGAAATGGTTTAAAAATACGTTCTTGCTCATCTAAAATATCAACTACAGTCTTTGTTTTATTATCCTCTGTGGCAGATATTATATCCTTAGGCTTATTCATCATAATATAAATATACTTTTGATAAATAAGCTTTTCTTCATTTACTATAACTTCATCCTTAAATTCATCTATTTTAAAATCTGGTGTCTTAACAATGTTTCCATTGACTAAAACTCCCTTTTTTATAATTTTTTTAGCTTCTGCCCTGCTTAACAAAGTAGTGTGACCTATAAATTTATCTAATCTCACTATATTTTTCTCCTTAGATTTTTAAGGTTTTTTAACGTTATTTTTCTACCAAATAAATATTCTACAAATCCCATATTAACAATACTATAAAAGTAAACTACTGCTCCTAATATTGCACAAATAACTATTAAAATCATACTTGATAGTTTTACCTCTAAGACAAAATTTGATATTATAGCTTCATAAACTGCTGCTACCGCTATAAACATTATAAAACAACTGCACACCAAGATAATAAATTTTTTAACAAACTCAATAATTCTTAATCTCACTTCCGCATTTATCACAATTAAATTAATAACTATCATTACTAAATACGTTATTATAGAAGATAAAATTACTCCATTAGTTTCAAACATAATAACCAATGGCTTTATCGTTACGTATTTAACCACTAACCCGAAAATTATTGTAATCAAATTTATTAACTGTCTATTAATTGCCTGCATTATTACGCTAGTTAAACTGTAGATAGAATATAATATTGCAAGTGGTAAATAAAATCTTAACAGTTCCGAATTTATTATACTTCTACTATAAAATGCTGAATATAATGGATCCGCCAAAATATACATCCCCACTAATGCTGGTAAAACCACCATCATTAAAGACAACACCACTTTATTTATTTGATTACTAACTCCAGCTTTCTCTCCCACTGCATACAATCTAGTTATAGAAGGTAAAAACGTGCTAGAAAATGCTGGCGCAATAGCTACTGCTATCATAACTATTTTATTAACAAGTTGCAGGGACGAAAAGCGACCATCGACTATATCTGCTTTCCCTATTTCTGTCATACCATGAATAAAATTATGTTGATCAATAATATTTAGTATTGGAAATAAACCAACTATGAAAATAAAAGGAATAGATACAGAGAAGAATTCCTTCACAAGGCTCATTGTTGAAATATTTAATTCTACCTCATCGTTTTCTGTATTATAGTCTAAAGAGTTTTTATATTTTTTATAAAAATAAAATAGTGTAAGAACGGAAAATACTGCACCTACTGCTGCCGCAAATGTCGCAGTTACATTCCCTTCAACGATACCATAACCTAAAACTTTAACAACAACATATGTTGCCCCTAACATAAAGACTATACGGACAACTTGTTCAATAAATTGGCTTATTGCCGATGGCAACATTACCTCATGACCTTGGAATAATCCTCTAAGTCCTGCTGAAACTAAAACTATAGGCACCCCAAAACTTAAGCTTTTTAAAACTAAAGCCCCGTCTTCTGGCGTAAATTTTTGTTGACTACTTATCAAAATTTGTTCAGAAATATAATCAGAACCAAAAAATAAGAAACAAAAACCTACTATTCCCATAATTATTAGTAACCACGATCCCATTTTATAAATTCTTCTACTTACACTATAAGCTCCAAGAGCATTATATTTTGCAACTAATTTTGCTATTGCTAGAGGCGTCCCTGCGGCAGAAATTTCTAAAATTGTTGCGTAATAACTATAACCATAATTGTACAATGCCATTTGTTCTTCTCCACCTATTATTTGATAAAATGGAATAAGATAAATAGCTCCTAAAATTTTTGTTAATATTAAACTAATACTAAGCATCGCAGTTCCTTTAAACAAGGAATCTTTTTTCAAAATTTTCACTTCCAAACATATTTTATATTATAAATATAAATATTGATAACA
>ERZ773059.1491-NODE-1491-length-11444-cov-2.777241_pt1 | contig 11444 bp, 12 predicted proteins | sample MGYA00580514_ERZ773059 | MGnify/ENA primary metagenome ERZ773059 (study PRJEB29015, sample SAMEA2737981) | human oral metagenome | biome: human oral; feature: human-associated habitat; material: dental | place: China | collected 2056 ...
TAACAAACTGGCCAACGTTGCTGAGATTATCAAGCTGATTATCCGTGACGAGTCTGTCCATGGAACCTATATCGGCTATAAGTTCCAGCTAGCCTTTAACGAGCTGCCAGAAGACGAGCAAGAAAAACTCAAAGAATGGATGTACGACCTGCTCTACACCCTCTATGAAAATGAAGAAGGCTATACTGAAAGCCTGTATGACACAGTCGGATGGACCGAAGAGGTCAAGACCTTCCTGCGCTACAATGCCAACAAGGCTCTGATGAATCTGGGACAGGATCCCCTCTTCCCAGACTCAGCGGACGATGTCAATCCTATCGTCATGAACGGTATCTCAACCGGCACTTCCAACCATGACTTCTTCTCCCAAGTGGGTAACGGCTACCTGCTGGGCGAAGTAGAAGCCATGCAGGATGACGACTATAATTACGGTTTATAAGACAAAGAACCCCTCTTTCCAAAATATGGAAAGAGGGGTTTTGTAGTCTAAACTAGCAAGGAGAACAGAGAAAGTAAATATCCTCTAGCTTTTCTGAACTTCCCAAAATAATTAGTAATACACATTCAAGTGAGATGGCAAGACACGAATCGTCACTGGCAGTTGGTCGCCCTCATCTCCGTCAACGTTGACGCTGAGCTCTGCGTTTGCATCAGCCAACTCAACTGTGATTTCCTTAAAGGTTAGATACTCGATATTATCACTTTCTTCACCATTGCCCGAAATCAAATCTGGAACAGAAACCAAGGTGTCCAAGAGATTTTTATCCTTAAGATACAAGAGATGGAGCAAGCCATCATTGACAGTGGCTTCAGGGAGAATACTCTCGAAACCTCCGATTGAGTTGGTAGAGCCAATCAAGAGTGTGCTGCTCTTTATAGTACGCTCTTCTCCATCAATCTTCAAGTTAAATTCGTAAAAACTAGTATCCATCAACTGCTTAAAGCCAGAGATAAAGTAGGCAAACTTGCCCCACTTGGTCTTATCTTCTGAATCCACATTGTTAATCGATTCAGGAATCGTTCCAATGGCAACCACATTCATAAAGTACTGGTCATTAATCTTACCGATATCAAGTGGCTTGACTTTATTGATATCCAGATTCTGGATGGCTTCTTCAGCGTCTAGGGGAATGCCAAGAGCACGCGCCAAGTCATTGACCGTACCAAGTGGAAAGAAACCAAAGGTCGGACGATAGTCTAGTTCAGCCAGACCGCTGATTCCTTCATTGACAGTTCCATCGCCACCCATGACAAAGACGCTATCATAATGGTCTTCTGCGGCTTGCTTAGCAAAAGCTGCTGCGTCTCCGCCTTTTTCAGTATGCTTGACCACTACCTCATTGAAACATTCTGCCAGCTTTTCCCTTGCCAAGTCTTCGTAGGATTTGGCTTTTTCGCCTCCCGAGCTAGGGTTGACAATTAATAGGACTTTAGACATAAGGAAACCTCTTTTCATTTGATAGCTCATTATACCATCTGGAAAACACTTTCACAAGAATTTGAAACTGCTGGCTTTCGAGAGACCAGAAAAACAGTTTGGTATTTAAACTCCATTCCACAGAAAAACACTTCTGCCGTTAGACTTTACTGCCTAACTTTAGAAGTGCTGTCTTATATTTCGTTTTTCTATTAAAAGAAGACAATGAGAACAAAGGCAATTAGATTATTGGCCAAATGCAGCCCCATTGAGTAGCGCAGGTCTTTCTTAGCTAGATAGCCTAGGCCAAAGATAGCTCCCAAGATAAAGTAAACCAGAAACTGGACTAGACTGCCCGGCATGTGCAGAAGAGAGAAAAAGCTGGCAGATACAGTTAAATAAAGCAGGATTTTCGCTAAGCTATTTTGGTCGGGAAAGAGAAACTTAGCCAAAAATCCTCGTGTCAGCAACTCCTCGAGAATAGGAGCAAAGATTACCATGTATAGGAAGGCAAAGGCTGGCTGCTGCTGAATCAACTCTACAGCAGTGTTCTGATTGGCAGAAGATTCAATAGGAACGAGCTGCTGGAAGATGATAAAAGCAAGCAAGAGGACGCTGGGAAGCCAGATAGAACTGGTTAGCTTGTTGTTTTTGATTTCCAGTTTCAAATCTTTCTGGTACCATTTCCACATGGCAAAAGAATAGAGACTTGCAAGTATGACAAAAATCGGCAAAATCAATAGTTGAGAAGTTCCTCCTGTCAGAGAACCTATAGTGAAGACAACTATAGCCGAAAATATATAGAAATAGGCCAAGAGAACAAGTATATAAAGGCCAAAATTAGTAAAGAAAGTTTTTAATTTCATAGTGATTCCTTATAGATTGATTTACTTAAACATAGCTAGCAGCAGTATTATAGCCATAGGGAGATTGTTCAGGATATGAACCAACATGGAATCTTTTATATTCCCCCGACGAGCATAGGATAAATAAAGAACCAGTCCAAGTGCAAAATAAATTGGAAACTCAGTCAATTGGGTGATATGAGGCAGGGTGAAGACCACAGAAGTCACAATAGCAGGCAAAACTTTTTGATTATTCTTAAAAAAGAAGGCAGTACCAAAACCGCGGAAAATTAGTTCTTCCATGATAGGAGCGATAAAGGCAATCGTTGCAACAAAAAGCAAGGCAAAAAAGATATGCTGCGAAGACATCATTCCACCTAGCCCTTGTATGGCGTTGTCATTACTTGTCTGGGAATTGCCGCTCAGGATGAGATTGAGATAAACACCGACAATAGCAGCTACTCTGGCAAGGAAAAAGAATAGAAAAGCAAAACCGATGTCCTTGCCAGACTGTTTGAATTTTTTCTTTTCTTCAGGCACATGCTTCTGATAACGTTACCATAAGCTACAAAAAATCAGGAAAACTAAAATCAGATACAAGGCTACCAATAAGATTTCTGCATATATAGGTAAACTCTTCCCGAGCCTCAAGAATAGCATCGGAGCAACATTTATAAGGAGGCTAAGAGCAATTAAGCCTATCCATTTTACAAGTCCTAAAGCAGTTGATTTGAAGTTGTTCATTTTGTACTCTCCTTTTGATAAATATTAATACCGACTTCCGTATCCTCAACAGCGATTTCCCCTTTCTGCCGGAGAATAGCGGCAGCGAGGAAAAAATCTCCTGCACAGCCGGCTGCATGGAAGCTAGCAAGGACGATATAAGAAGCCGCAGTTAGAATATGCAAGGCATAAATCAAGGTCAGGGCTAGGCTAATCAGAAAGAATGGTGCCAGGATAATGACGAGCATCCTTTTCCGACTGTAACGACTGCCTGGGCTAGCCGCATAGGCCATGCCGCTCTTAAAACCAAACTTGACCTTGGTATTTTCATCTCCCAAGACCTTGAAGAAAAAGCCGTGGATCAGCTCATGGATGACCATTAGAACAAGGAGGTAGAATAAGTCAAAGAAATGAAAAACTTCGCTGCCCTTGCCATACATTAGAATAGCAATCCAGGTAAAGAGGGCTAGAAAAGGGAAGATCAGCAATACAGCCGTTATATTCAGAGCCAGATTGACCTTTTTATTATGGATAAAATCAAGTTCTTTCAGTAGTTTCATAATTTCCGCCTTTCATCGGGAAATAAGCTTATTTGAAATATTTTCTTACCATCGGATAATACATAAGATTGATATAGATATGGATCACCACTAGGATGACAAAACCGGAAACGACATTGAGGGGTGTGAGAGTTCCTAGTCCTGCTAGAATGACATAGAGGGCCGGCAGAATTCGCTGATTGAGACTCAGGAGAATCAGATAGCTCTGCTCATAGTTAGCTTGTAGCTCTGACTCATCATAAGAGAGGGCAAATTCCTGCATTTCCTTAGTAGTCGGGAAGGCCGAAACCTTATAATGACGAACTCTCTGGAGTGTTTTAAAAAATACAATCTGTGAAATGATGAGCAGAATCACAATCACCCAATCTATATAGCTCCATTGAAGAGGGCTCTTATGATTAGTGATATTTCCGATATAAACAGCTCCGACTAAAATCGTAAAAAGAGCAACAGCACTGCTGATATTAAAGACAATAGTCGCATATTCCAGATTTTTAAAGGTTAGCCGGTACCATTCGTAATTCTTATCCTCATCCGCTTCTTTCTCATAGGCTTCATGATATTTCCGGGTTTGATAAATCAGGAAAAAGGTCAGCGGATAGAGTATGAGGAGACTAACCCAGCCTAGCTGGCGCAGCAATCCGACATTTAAAGCAGACGACCAGCTGAAGTTTTCAAAGACACCGAAACCAGAAAAGAAACCGAAGAGGGCACCTATTAAAGCTCCAGCCAATAATATGAGTATATTGTGTAAAATTCTTTTCTGTATAGACATACGTTTTTGCTCTTTCACGACTTCTTCTCCTTTATTTTTTTACAATATATGATACAAGAATGCTGAGGCTGAAGGACTGTTTTAGCTCCTGTTGAAATGAATTCTAATGGCTTCTTCATTCTGCTTCCTCCACCAGCCGAAAGACATTCTCAACGTTTTCGTTGAAAATATGGGCAATCTTAAGGGCAATCACAATTGATGGGGTATATTCGCCTCTCTCTATAAGGCTGATTGTCTGCCTGGAAACACCGGCCAGCTTAGCCAGTTCTGTCTGGTTGAGACCGTCACGCGCCCTCAACTCCTTGAGTCGATTTCTTAATTTCATTAAAATCCCCCACTTCTCCTAAAGCTCGATAGACCGAATGTCTTCAATACGAATCAGCTTGGTCTTGGTCTGACCTTTTTTATCTGTCATGCTCAGCTTGACCCATTCTTCATCCACATCCACTACCAGCCAGTTTACCAGCCAGTTATTGGTTCCAATTGACTCGCTCATAATTGTCGGCTTCTTTCCAATCATTTCTTTTAAAAATTGTGACATTGTTTTGTCCCCCTTTCTTTTTCTTTCTAAAGACTTTATCCGTCCCTGCATCCGTTTTAGCTTATTGGGAGAATCAATCCCAAAGATAAAAACCATAAAAGTCATCGGAAACAAGAACCATAAGAATGCATTCATAAGCGTCCCTCCATTTCCTGTTCAAAAGTATTGTAACAGATTCTTTTCTTTTTGACAAGTATATTTGTCGAAAAAATAATAATCATTGTCAAGAACACCATTATCATAGATAAAAAAGAATCCAGCTCAAACTGAATCCTTTTCCTTTATTCATCTAATTCTGAAAATACTTCTTTTAAAATAGCAATCCCTTGCTGAATTTCCTCCCTGTTGATAGTCAAAGGCGGCAGGAGACGGATAACATTCTCTCCGGCTGTCAGGATAATCAAGCCCTTTTGACGAGCGGCTTCAACAATCCTTGACAGACTGGCGCTTGTTTCAATCCCAATCATCATGCCCAGACCGCGAACAGCAGAAATCTTTGGATGGTCCTGAAAAGCAAGCTGCAGCTGCTCCAGTAAGATGGCACTCTTAGACCTGACTTCTTCCATAAATCCCGTCTCTTTCATGATATTCAAGGTCTCCAAGGCAGTTGCCATGGCTAATTTATTGCCACCAAAGGTAGAACCATGACTGCCAGGTCCAAAAGCGGAAGCCAAGCTGGATTTTCCTAATAGAGCACCTGCGGGCAGGCCATTGGCCAGACCCTTAGCCAGAGTCACAATATCCGGTATAATACCATAGTACTCAAAGGAATAAAGCTGACCCGTGCGCCCCATACCTGTCTGGACCTCATCAACAATCAGCAAAAGCCCCTCTTGTTGGCAAAAATCAGCCAAGTCTTTGACAAAAGCTGCTTCTGCTGGACGAACTCCTGATTCTCCTTGGACCAATTCCAGCATGACAGCTGCCGTATCCTGATTGACCAAGTCTTCTACGCTGGCTAGATCATTGTAAACCGCATAGCTGAAGTGGGGAACCCCATCACCAAATCCTTCCTTAATCTTATCCTGTCCTGTTGCGGCCATAGCGCCAAAGGTCCGACCATGAAAGGATTGCTGAAAAGTGATAATACCTTGCTTGCCAGTAGCTTTGCGGGCTAGCTTAATAGCTGCTTCATTGGCTTCTGCTCCGCTATTGCAGAAAAATGCCAAATAATCATAAGAACCTGCCAGTTCCTGAGCTACCTGCTCTTGCAGAGAGCTAAGATAGAGATTGGGACTGTGCCAGATGCGCCCTGCTTGCTGGATCAAAGCCTGCTGGACCTGCGGGTGAAAGCCAAGATTGGTTACGCCAATCCCCGATGAAAAGTCCAAATAAGCCTTTCCCTCACTGTCAATCAGATAGGAGCCCTCTGATTTAACAAACTCAATAGGTGCCCGCTTGTAGTTTTCAAATAAATAAGTCATAATTATCCCTCTGCTATCAAGGTGCCCGTCAAAAGATTATCGCCAATCAGAACCTGACCGACACCAGAAAGCACGGTCTGAACAGCACTCTCAATCTTGGGAATCATGCCGCCCTTGATGACACCTGTCTGTATCTTTTTGGAAACCTGACTGGTCAGAAGCTGGGGCAGGACTTTTTTGTCCTCTAGAACCCCTTCTATATCTGTCATCAGGATCAGCTTCTCTGCCTGCAAGCTGCTAGCAACTGCCGCTGCTAGATAGTCTGCATTGATATTTAAGAGCTCGCCAGTAGCATTTTCTCCTAGCGAAGCCAGCACTGGGACTATGTCCTCAGCCAGCAGTTGCTCTAGATAGGCAGTTTGAATTGCCGTCACATCACCGACATAACCATAGAGCTCTTTATCGATAAAATCTGCCGAAACTGTCTTTCCCAAATGTGAAACCAGCTGAAGACTTTCAATATCTGAGTCGTTCAGTTCTTGTGTCAGCGTCCGGCCGACTTGACCTAGCAGGGCCTGCTCAATGATAGGTAAGTCAGACTTAGCTGTCACCCGCAACCCCTTAACCTTGCGAGTAGGCAGCTGGCGCTCTTTCATGAGTTGGTTAATGACCAGACCGCCCCCATGAACGACCACGATTTTCTTACCAGCCGCTATCCATTCTTGCATTTGCTTGATAAACTTATCAGACAGCTTTTGAGCTGCAACGCCACCAATTTTTATAACAATCACATCTTTCATCACATTTCTCCTTAGGTTCTATAGAGGGCATTGATTTTCACATAATCATAGGATAGATCGCAGCCCCAGGCCTGAGCTTCAGCGTCCCCATCGTGTAGGTCAATGGTCAAGGTCAGCAGCTCCCCAGCCATGGCATCACTTGTCTCCTCGGGGTCAAAAGCCACAGGGCTAGAAGCCTGCATAACTGGAATCCCCTCAATCCAAATATCAATATTATCCACCGAGACATCTGCTCCCGCATAGCCGATAGCTGCTAAAATTCGGCCCCAATTGGGATCTTGACCAAAAATAGCTGTTTTGACCAAGCTAGAGCCAACGACACTCTTGGCAATCATACGCCCGCTCTGTTCATCCTTGCCATGCCGCACATTGACTTCAATCAGCTTGGTCGCTCCCTCGCCATCCTTGGCAATTTTCTTAGCCAAGTCAGCCATAAGATAGCGGAGCATCTTAGAAAACTTTTCAAATTCTTCCGTATCTGGTAGAATTTCTTCGTTTTGTCGGCAGCCATTTGCCATGACTAGCACCATGTCATTGGTCGATGTATCCCCATCCACCGTGATTTGGTTGAAAGTCGTCTCCACATGCTGACTGAGAGCTTTTTGCAAGGTAGCACTAGAAATATTGGCATCACAGGTGATAAAGGCCAGCATAGTCGCCATATTCGGATGAATCATGCCCGAGCCCTTGGCCACCCCCGCCATAGTCACCAGGTCTGAGTCAAACTCTTCTGTGACTACACAGGTCTTGGTACAAGTATCCGTCGTTAAGATAGCCTCAGCAAAATCTTCTGCCTTGCCACTCACTAGAATCTGTGACAGACCATTTTTCAGAGTATCCATTGGAAGCTGCTCGCCGATGACTCCTGTAGAAGCCAGACCTACCAAGTCGGGTTCAATCTTCAGCTTTTGAGCAGTCAATCGCTGCATTTCATAGGCAGCGTCCAGCCCCTGCTGGCCTGTACAGGAATTAGCAACACCAGAATTAACCACTATTGCCTGCAATTTCTGGCTCTTTTGAATTGATGCTTTGGTCACTAGAAGCGGAGCAGCAATGACCTTATTGGTCGTATAGACTCCTGCCACACTGGCCGGAACTTCTGATACAATCCAGCCAAAATCCAACTTCTTTTTCTTAAAGCCAGCGTGTAAACCGTCAGCCGAAAAGCCTAGCGGACTGGCAATCGTTCCATCAATAATCTTCATATTTAACCCTTTCTCATCTAGACATAGGACGGTTGACTGAGCAGGCCATCTGTTTCGGGAAAGCCCAGCATTAGATTCATATTTTGAACCGCCTGACCAGCAGCCCCCTTAATTAGGTTATCCAGCACAGCCACGACAGTTAAAATATTTGTCACAGAATTATAGTCAAAACCAATATCTGTATAATTAGTACCGACAACCTGATGCAAATTCGGCAGAGCTACTTGGATACGGACAAAAGGCTTGTCCTGATAGCATTCCTGGTAAATAGCAGCCAGTTCTTCCCGAGTCAAAGGTTCTTTCAACTTGCTATAAACCGTCGCTACGATACCTCGATTGAGCGGAATGAGGGATGTTGAAAACTGAATCTGCTGCAATTCCTCATCAAAACGCTGCAACTGCTGTACAATCTCTGGAATATGCTGATGCTGATTTAGCTTGTAAGTCACATAATTGTCGTGCACATGAACAAAATGGCTGGATGCGGCTGGTTTTTTCCCTGCCCCTGTCAAGCCACTCTTGGCATCAACAATAATGGAGCCCAGCTCAATAGCCCGAGCCTGCAGCAAGGGAATCAAGGCCAACTCTGTAGCTGTCGCATAGCAGCCGGGATTGGCAATAAATCGCTCCCCCCTGACATCTGTAAACTCAGACAACCCATAAATAAACGCTTTTTGAACATATTCTTCAGCTGGCTCTTTCTGATACCATTTTTTATAAATATTTCCTGGCAAACGATGATCACCAGATAGGTCAATAACTGGAAATCCCGCTTCTACAAAATCTTTTGACAAATCTTTAGCCACTCCGCTTGACGTTGCAAAGAAAACAAGATCTGCTCGTCGCATTATTTCCTGACTGTCGAAAGCTTCTATTTTCAGGTCGCATATACCCTTCAAATGAGGATAAAGCTCTGACACAGGAGCTTCCATATCTTGACTGGCATGAAGGGAAACGACTTCTGCCTGCGGATGTTGCAGTAAAATACGGAGGAGTTCCATTCCTGAGTAACCAGTAATTCCTACAATCGAAATTCGCATATTTTTAAAACACCTCCGTATAAATATGCGTTTTATTTTACTCGTATATTTTCCCTTTGTCAAGTGTTTTCTGTATTTTTATGCAATATTTTTGAAAATATCATTATTTATTCTAAATTAATTCATGATTTCTTGCTTTAAAGCGGCCTATTTGCTTCTCATATAGAGAAGTAAGAGAGCTGAAAGCACAGAAAAAGATCCGCCCAAAGAGCAGACCTTTTCATCTATCTGTTATCTAATATTACAACTTCTCAGCCACTGCTGCTAGCAGGTCTGGAATAGCTGATTGTTTGCTGCCGCCGGCCATAGCCATGTCTGGCTTACCGCCGCCTCGACCATCTACAATCGGTGCTAATTCCTTAATCAGATTACCAGCATGGACGTCCTTGGTCTTGCTGGCTGCAAGGACATTGACCTTGTCTCCAATTGCTGCGACCAGTACAAGAACATCTGAATAGTCCTTCTGCTTCCAAGTGTCCGCAAAGGTACGCAGGGCACCTGCATCAGAAACAGAGACCTGACTAGCGATAAAGCTATGTCCATTTGCCTCTTGAACATTCTTGAAGACTTCACCAGAGGCCGCTGCTGCTGCTTTTTCCTTGAGCTCCGCATTCTCTTTTTGGAGTTGACGCAACTGCTCTTGCAGCGCTTCTACCTTGTGAGGCACTTCCTTGATTTGCGGTGCTTTGAGGGTCGCTGCGATAGCCTTGAGCGCCTCTTCTTCCTCGCGGTAGGCTGCAAAAGCTTCCTTGCTGGTGACTGCCAAGATACGACGAGTTCCGGATCCGATCCCCTCTTCTTTGACAATCTTGAAAATACCGATTTCAGAAGTGTTGCCTACGTGCGTTCCTCCGCAAAGCTCGACAGAGTAGTCACCGATGGTTACGACGCGAACTTCTTTACCATACTTTTCGCCAAAGAGCGCCATGGCACCCATTTTCTTAGCTGTGTCAATATCTGTCTCTACTGTCTCAATGGCAAGGGCTTCCCAGATTTTCTCATTGACTTCTTGCTCAATAGCACGCAGCTCTTCTGCTGTCACTGCTTGGAAATGCGTAAAGTCAAAGCGCAGGAATTCTACTTCGTTCAGAGAGCCTGCCTGCGTTGCATGGTTACCAAGAACATTATGCAGGGCTGCATGCAAGAGGTGAGTCGCCGTATGGTTCTTCATAACACGATGGCGGCGGCTGTGGTCAATTTCCAGTTTATAGCTTTGACCCAGAGCCAGAGGAGCCAAAACTTCTACAGTATGCAGTGGCTGACCATTTGGTGCCTTTTGCACATCCGTAACTTGCGCTACCAGATGGCCTGCTCCATCAAAGATTTGACCGTGGTCGGCCACCTGACCACCCATTTCTGCATAGAATGGTGTTTCTGCAAAGATGAGGGCAGCTGTGCCTGACTCAACAGATTCGACTGCTGCATCATCTGCTACAATAGCAAGAAGTTCAGCAGTCAGCTCTTCTTTTTCGTAGTTAAAGGCACTCTCTACTGTGATGGCCTGCAAGGTTTCATTTTGCATGCCCATTGAGCCGCCCTTGACGACAGAAGCACGCGCCCGATCCTGCTGCTCTTTCATAGCCGCTTCAAAGCCAGCTCGGTCCACAGTCATGCCAGCTTCTTCAGCGATTTCTTCGGTCAACTCCAGCGGAAAACCGTAAGTATCGTAGAGTTTAAAGGCATCTTGACCAGCAATAACAGTTTGTCCCTTAGCTTTCAAATCTGCCACAATTGTTTCTGCAAAGTGTTGACCAGAGTGCAGAGTACGAGCAAAAGATTCTTCCTCACTCTTGATAATCTTTTCGATAAAGTCTTGCTTTTCAAGAACTTCTGGGTAGTAGCTTTCCATAATCTTGCCCACAGTTGGAACCAGTTTGTAAAGGAAAGGCTCATTGATACCCAATTTTTGACCATGCATAGAGGCACGACGGAGCAAACGACGAAGGACATAACCACGGCCTTCATTTCCAGGAAGAGCCCCATCACCAATGGCAAAGGAAAGCGAGCGGATATGGTCTGCGATAACCTTGAAACTCATATTGTCGCCATCTTGGTCATAGACCTTGCCAGACAGTTTCTCTACTTCACGAATGATTGGCATGAAGAGGTCTGTCTCAAAGTTGGTCTTAGCCCCTTGGATAACTGCCACCAAACGCTCCAACCCTGCGCCCGTA
>ERZ773059.1495-NODE-1495-length-11416-cov-55.552592_pt1 | contig 11416 bp, 9 predicted proteins | sample MGYA00580514_ERZ773059 | MGnify/ENA primary metagenome ERZ773059 (study PRJEB29015, sample SAMEA2737981) | human oral metagenome | biome: human oral; feature: human-associated habitat; material: dental | place: China | collected 2056 ...
TTGATTCCAGGGGAAATTGGTGGACGTCACCGTGGTGCTCTTGTTTCCATTGATGCTGGTAAAGCTACAACTTACTCAATCATGTCGATCGAAGAACGTGGTACCATCTTTGTCAACCCAGGTACTGAGGTTTACGAAGGAATGATCATCGGTGAAAACTCTCGTGAAAACGACTTGACAGTTAACATCACTAAGGCCAAACAAATGACCAACGTTCGTTCAGCTACTAAGGACCAAACAGCGGTTATCAAGACACCTCGTATCTTGACCCTTGAAGAGTCTCTTGAGTTCTTGAACGACGATGAGTACATGGAAGTAACGCCTGAGTCTATCCGTTTGCGTAAACAAATCTTGAACAAGCAAGAACGCGAAAAAGCTAATAAAAATAAGAAAAAACAAGCAGCAGAATAAATCATTGAGTTGACTGGTGGTAGAAAGGAGCAGTATGATTTACCTGATTATTGGAATATTAATCCTGCTTTTCTATGTATTTGCCATTCCAACTAGTATTAAGGGGACGTTGAATGTCTTGACATTTGTACTCTTGCTGGTTGCCTTGATCATCTTGCTTGCTTTGGCAATTTTTCAAATTTTTAAATTGCCTGGAGAATTATTTGTGAGTATCTTTTTGATTATTATTACAGTGTGGGCCTTGATGGACATCGAGCGTCTAGTACCATCTCAGAAATCAAAAGAACTTTAAACTCATAAACTATAAGGAAGGAATTAGGATTCCAAAGTTCGTGTAGACTTTCGGTAGCCTAATTCCTTTTGTTTATCTAATGCGAGATCCTTCGATAGTGATTTTATCTGAGTAGAAACAAATACAGATACGGATATTTTTTCATTTGACGAGAGCCTAATTCTTTTGAATGCTGTTGACTATCAGTGAGTAGGTCAGGTTTGATAAGACACTGGCAATTAAATGTTTTGGATAGTTTTCACTTGTATAAAAAGGTTTTTCAAAGATTTCAAAGAGAATAACATTTCTTCTTATTTATTAAAAGCTGATAACAGTTAAAATAAAAGCCTGATATGACTTTTTTATTTTCGCAAAAAAAGGTAAAATAGAAGGTAGTATGAATGAAGAGGTACATGATGAAGACTATTTCAAAATTTGCCAATAAGAAAGTATTGGTATTGGGTTTGGCCAAATCTGGGGAGTCAGCTGCCCGCCTTTTGGATAAGCTTGGAGCGATTGTGACGGTCAATGATGGGAAGCCTTTCGAGGAAAATCCAGCTGCCCAATCTTTGCTAGAAGAAGGAATTAAAGTCGTGACAGGTGGCCATCCTCTGGAACTGTTGGATGAAGATTTTGAATGGATGGTGAAAAATCCAGGCATTCCTTATAACAATCCTATGGTCATGAGGGCTTTGGAAAAGCAGATTCCTGTCATTACCGAAGTGGAGCTGGCTTATCTGATTTCAGATGCGCCGATTATCGGGATTACTGGCTCAAATGGAAAAACCACCACCACGACCATGATTGCGGAAGTGCTAACAGCTGGTAGACAAAATGGTCTTTTATCAGGAAATATCGGATTTCCAGCTAGTCAAGTCGCTCAAGATGCGGGTAAAACAGACACTTTGGTGATGGAACTTTCTTCCTTCCAACTAATGGGAATCGAAGCCTTCCATCCGGAAATAGCGGTGATTACAAATCTGATGCCGACACATCTGGACTATCACGGCTCTTTTGAGGAATATGTGGCGGCCAAGTGGAATATCCAAAAAAATATGACAGCTTCTGACTATGTCGTGTTGAATTTTAATCAAGACTTGGCGAAAGAATTGGCTAAGAAGACGGCTGCCCAGGTGATTCCTTTTTCAACCCAAGAAAAGGTCGATGGAGCTTACTTAGACGGCGATGTGCTGACTTTCCGTGGGGAAGCTATTATGACAGCTTCTGAACTAGGCGTGCCTGGTAGCCATAATGTAGAAAATGCTCTAGCAACCATTGCAGTAGCCAAACTGCGCGGGATTGACAATCAAGTTATTAGAGAAACTCTGGCTCATTTTGGTGGTGTCAAGCATCGTCTCCAGTATGTGGGGGAAATCAATCAAGTCAAATTTTACAATGACAGTAAATCGACTAATATTTTAGCGACACAAAAAGCTTTATCAGGTTTTGACAATAGTAAGGTCATTCTGATTGCTGGTGGTTTGGATCGTGGCAATGAATTTGATGAATTGGTGCCAGATATCAAGGGCTTGAAAAAGATGGTGATTCTGGGTGAATCGGCTGTGCGTGTTAAGCGGGCTGCGGATCAGGCAGAAGTAAGTTATCTGGACGCTTCAGATATCAGAGATGCTACTCGCAAAGCCTTTTCTGTGGCGGAGCCTGGGGATGTTATCCTTCTCAGTCCAGCCAATGCTAGCTGGGATATGTATAAGAATTTTGAAGTGCGGGGCGATGAGTTCCTTGCGGTATTTAAAGAATTAAAGGGATAAAATGAAAAAAATAGTATTTACAGGCGGAGGGACAGTTGGTCATGTGACCCTCAATCTTTTGCTGATACCTAAATTTATCGAGGAGGGCTGGGAAGTCCATTATATCGGTGACCGCCATGGGATTGAGTACAAGGAAATTCAGAAATCAGGTCTACCTGTTGTTTTCCATTCGATTGCAACTGGCAAGCTCCGTCGCTATTTTTCTTGGCAGAATCTCTGGGATGTTTTTAAAGTGGCAGGTGGCATTCTCCAGTCGTTGGGCATCATGCTAAAAGTCCGTCCCAAAGCCCTATTTTCAAAAGGAGGCTTTGTGTCTGTTCCGCCAGTGATTGCGGCGAAGGTGACGGGCGTTCCAGTCTTTATCCATGAGTCTGACTTGTCGCTTGGTTTGGCTAATAAAATCGGTTATAAATGCGCGACAAAGATGTTTACGACTTTTGAGCAAGCTGAAGGACTGAGCAAGGCTGAACATGTTGGAGCGGTGACCAAGATTGCGGCCCTCCCTCAAACGGAACCAGCTGAGATTGAGAAAATTAAGGCTCATTTCACAGAAGGAAAACCTACCTTGCTCTTTGTCGGGGGCTCAGGAGGCGCGAAAGTTTTCAATGATTTTATTACCAAAAACAAGGATCGCTTGATTGAAAAATATAATATTATCAATCTGACGGGCGATGCTAGCTTGGATGAACTTTCCCACCGTATCTATCGGGTATCCTATGTGACAGATCTGTATCAGCCATTAATGGCTATGGCAGATGTCGTCGTGACACGAGGTGGTTCCAATACTATCTTTGAATTACTTGCTATGAAGAAGTTGCAAGTGATTGTACCTTTGGGGCTGGGGGCAAGTCGAGGAGATCAGATTGAAAATGCCAACTACTTCTTGGAAAAAGGCTATGCGCTTAAAATCAATGAAGAAAACTTGAATCGGGTCAATCTCCAAGTAGCAGTGGATGATTTATTAAGAGAAAAGGATGCTTATTATCAACGAATGGAAAAAGCGCCTGAATTAAAATCTGTAGATGATTTTTATGAAATTTTGAAGCAAGATATTAACAAAGGGAAAAAATGAAAAAAAGCAAGGAAGATAAGCAAGAAACGGCTCAACTTTCTCTTTCTGAATGGCAAGTCAGAAACAAAGAGTATCTTGAGAAAAAAGCTCAAGAAAAGGCAAAAAAGCAAGCTGAGTTAGAGAAAAAAAGAGCTGAACTAGAGCAGAAAAAAGAAGAAATGAAGGCGGAACTGGAAAATCAGGAGCCTTCTAACGAAGAAGATGCAGTCTCCGAAGAAATTGACACAGACTCTCCTACAAGTGAGAAAGAAGATGAAGTTCAAGATTCTGAAAGTGAATCTGAAGTTGAGGAGCAAGATGAAGATGAAGCTCAGGATCAAGAGCAAGATGAAGAAGAAATAGAGCAGGTTGAGCTTCCAAAAGTTCCAATTGAGAAAATCCACTGGTATCGAGCTTTGCCAGTTTTAGTGACAAGTTCTCTGATTTTTTTAGCTTCTCTTTATTTCCTCACACCGCTTGCAACTATGAAGACCATTGAATTTACTGGAAATAAGGTTGTGAGTCAGGAGGAGCTAAGAAGCAGTAGCAAAATCGATCAGCGCGATTATACTGTTACTGTTTACAAAAATCGCCATCATTATGAGCAAAATCTGAAAGCTTCTAGCCCCTGGATTGAAAATGTAGAGATGACCTATCAATTCCCGCTGACTTTCAAAATTGATGTTCAGGAATATGGCATTTTAGGTTATTTGCAGAAAGATTCTAAGTATTATCCTATTTTAACGAGTGGAAAATACGTAAAAAATGAGGTTGCGGCTGATGCCTTGCCGGAAGAACGGATGGATGTGACCTTCTCGGATGCAGGTTTGATCAAGGAGTTTGTTCAACAACTGAAGAATGTTCCCGATTCAGTCAAAAAGAGCATTAGAAAAGTTGATTTAACTCCTAGCAAGGTGACAGAAGATTTAGTGACCATCACCATGTCTGATGAACACCAAATTTTAGTTCCAATTTCTCATATTGCTAAGAAACTTCCCTACTATGAAGGAATTCACCCTCAGTTGGAAGTGCCAAGCGTGGTCGATATGGAGGCTGGTATTTTTAGCTATGCGCAAGGCACAGAAAATGAAGTTATCCATGAAGCTAGTAACGATGCGCAAGATACAGAATCTTCGGCTCAACATGCAGAGCAATCTACCGAGCATTCTGCTCAATCTCAGGCAGAAAAGCCAGAGATTTCTGAAAATAACTAATTATTATAGATAAAAAACTGCGCCAATTTCGTATTTTTATGATATAATAAAGTTTGGATAACCCTATTTTCTAGAGTTATTTGTATTAGAATGGAAACGTGGAAGACAGAGAGGACTGATGTAATGGCTAGAGATGGCTTTTTTACTGGATTAGATATAGGAAGTAGCACAATTAAAGTGTTGGTGGCAGAGCACATCAACGGTGAAATGAATGTTATTGGAGTCAGCAATGCAAAGAGTGCTGGCGTTAAAGATGGGATTATTGTCGATATTGAAGCAGCAGCAGCAGCTATTAAGTCAGCAATTTCTCAAGCGGAGGAAAAAGCGGGGATTTCAATTGGACTAGTGAATGTTGGCTTGCCTGCAAATTTACTGCAAATTGAGCCAACTCAAGGAATGATTCCTGTGACTAGTGACTCCAAAGAAATTACCGATGAAGATGTCGAGAGCGTTGTAAGATCTGCCTTGACCAAGAGCATGACTCCTGACCGTGAAGTAATTACCTTCATCCCAGAAGAGTTTGTTGTTGATGGCTTCCAAGGGATCCGTGATCCTCGTGGTATGATGGGGATTCGCCTAGAAATGCGCGGCCTACTCTACACTGGTCCTCGTACAATCCTGCATAATCTCCGTAAAACAGTGGAGCGTGCAGGAGTGAAATTGGAGAATATTATCATTTCTCCTTTAGCGATGACAAAATCCATCTTGAATGAAGGAGAACGAGAGTTTGGCGCGACAGTCATTGATATGGGTGGCGGACAAACTACAGTTGCTTCTGTAAAAAATCAAGAATTACAATTTACCAATATCTATCAAGAAGGCGGCGACTATGTCACAAAAGACATTTCAAAAGTGTTGAAAACTTCTCAGAAATTGGCAGAAAGCTTGAAATTTAACTATGGTGTAGCTTATGTACCATTTGCAGGCACAGAATCTTTCCCAGTTGAAGTCATCGGGGAAGTTAATCCAGTTGAAATAACAGAAACCTATCTAGCTGAAATCATCTCTGCTCGTATCAAACATGTTTTTGAACAAATCAAGCAAGATTTAGATAGAAGACACGTGTTAGATCTTCCTGGTGGTATTGTCATCGTTGGTGGTGGAGCAATCTTGCCTGGCGTTGTAGAATTAGCTCAGGAAGTATTTGGCGTTCACGCTAAATTATATGTACCAAATCAAATCGGTATCCGTAATCCAGCTTTTGCCCACGTGATTAGTCTTTCAGAGTATGCTGGCAATCTGACCGAAGTGGATCGAATTGCACAAGCTGCTGTTCGTGGAGACGAGCAGTTGCGTCATCAAGCAACTAGCTTTGAACGTCCAAGTCATAGAGTACCTCGCTTTGATCATCAGCCGGTTGAACCAGTTCAACCAGTTCAAGAGGTGGAACCAGAAATTGCACCGCTTAGAAATGAAGAACCACAAGAGGAACCAAAAGCTAGTCTTACAGATAAGATGCGCAATTTAATTGGTAATATGTTTGAGTAAGGAGAATAAATAGATTATGACATTTTCATTTGATGCGGCTGCAGCACAAGGCGCAGTCATTAAAGTAATTGGTGTCGGCGGAGGCGGCGGAAACGCTATTAACCGAATGATCGATGAAGGTCTTGCTGGCGTAGAATTTATCGCAGCAAATACAGATGTGCAAGCACTTAGCAGTGCAAAAGCAGAAACAGTTATCCAGCTTGGTCCTAAGTTGACTCGTGGTCTGGGTGCTGGAGGTCAACCTGAGGTTGGTCGTAAAGCAGCTGAAGAAAGCGAAGAAGTTTTGACAGAAGCCCTTCAAGGAGCAGACATGGTCTTTATCACTGCTGGTATGGGTGGTGGCTCTGGTACAGGTGCTGCACCAGTTATTGCTCGCATCGCTAAATCAGTAGGCGCCCTAACTGTAGCAGTTGTGACACGTCCATTTGGCTTTGAAGGAAGCAAGCGTGGTAATTTTGCCGTTGAAGGAATCAACGAACTGCGTGAACATGTAGATACTCTTTTGATTATTTCAAACAACAATCTTTTGGAAATTGTTGACAAGAAAACTCCGCTTCTAGAAGCCTTGAGTGAAGCTGATAACGTATTGCGCCAAGGGGTTCAGGGTATTACTGACTTGATTACCAGCCCTGGCTTGATCAACCTTGACTTTGCAGACGTGAAGACTGTTATGGAAAACAAAGGTAATGCTTTGATGGGTATCGGTATCGGAAGCGGTGAAGAACGTGTTATCGAAGCAGCTCGCAAAGCTATCTACTCTCCACTTCTTGAGACAACTATTGACGGTGCAGAAGACGTGATCGTCAACGTTACTGGTGGCCTAGATATGACTTTGATTGAAGCGGAAGAAGCTTCTGAAATCGTTAATCAGGCAGCTGGTCATGGTGTCAACATCTGGCTTGGTACTTCTATTGATGAGTCTATGAAGGATGAAATCCGTGTGACTGTTGTTGCAACAGGTGTTAAAGAGGATAAGGTTGATAAGGTAAGTGGATTGCAAGGCGTTAAACCTGCGAGCCGAGCTGAGCAAGTACGCTCAGCACAATCATCTGCTCATTATGATCGAAACTTCGATATGGCAGAAACAAGAGAAATGCCAGCTCCTTCCCATCGCTCAACTGTAGAAACTTCTAGAGCTTCAGCCTTTGGAGATTGGGATTTACGTCGTGAATCAATCGTTCGTCAAGCAGAACCTGTGCCTTCTAGCCGTGTAGAGCGCTTTACAGATATTAAGGAAGAAGATGACGAACTTGAAACACCGCCATTCTTTAGAAATCGCTAATTAAATGGATTTTCAAGCAAATAAAGATTTAATTTTTCAAAATGTTGCTCAAATAGTTGAAAAAGAAAATCGATTGAAGGACTCCGTAAACATCATTGCGGTTACCAAGTATGTTGACTGTGAGACAGCGAAAAAACTCGTGGATACAGGAATCAAACATATTGGAGAAAATCGAGTAGATAAGTTTCTTGAAAAATATCATGCTTTAAAGGAAGAAAACCTTACCTGGCATTTGATTGGTAGTTTGCAGAGAAGAAAAGTGAAAGATGTGATCAACTATGTTGATTATTTCCATGCTTTAGACTCTGTCAAATTGGCTCAAGAAATCAACAAGCGAGCAGATCATGTGATTAATTGTTTCTTGCAAGTCAATATTTCAAAAGAAGAAAGCAAGCACGGTTTTTTAGTTGAAGAACTAGATAGTGTTTTACCAGAGCTTGCAGCCTTAGAAAACATTTGCATTGTTGGCCTGATGACCATGGCTCCACTCGAAGCTGATCATCAAGAACTGAATCAGATTTTTTCAGAGGCGCATCAGCTTCAACAGAACTTACAAAGCAAACAGTTAAAAAACATGCCCTTTTCTGATTTGAGTATGGGAATGAGCCGTGATTATCCAGAATCGATTGCCAACGGCTCAACCTATGTCAGAATCGGAACAGCATTTTTTAAATAGGAAAGAACTATGTCATTTAAAGATAAATTTGATAAATTTATAGAATACTTTACAGAAGATGGAGAGAAGTCTGACTTACCAGTACAGCCTTCAGATGAATCTGATTCTGTTTTGAAGCCTGCAGAGATCGAGCCAGTTCCGGCTGCATCAGCAAAGGAAAACGCACGTACTCGTTCAGCTTCTTCACAAGTCCAACAAAAGCCTACAACGGAAAATATTACTAGATTGCATGCTCGCCAACAAGAACTGGCTCAGCATCGAGTGAAATCTAGTGAGAAGGTTACGATTGATGTTCGCTATCCGAAAAAATATGAGGAAGCGACAGAGGTTGTTGATTTACTTGTGGCGAATGAGAGTATCTTAATTGATTTTCAATATATGACAGAGGTACAAGCAAGACGTTGCTTGGATTATCTTGATGGAGCCCGCTATGTTTTGGCTGGGAACTTGAGAAAAGTTGCTAGTACCATGTACTTGCTCACTCCAATCAATGTTGTCGTCAATGTAGAAGATATTCGCCTTCCAAACGATGTGGATCTGAGTGAATACGATTTTGATATGAAACGCAGTAGATAATTAATGATTTACTTTATTTTAAAATTAGTTTCTAATCTAATTGATCTTTACTCCCTTCTCGTCTTCGTCTATGCACTCTTGTCTTGGTTCCCTGGAGCTTACCAAACAGCCCTAGGAAGGCTTGTCGGTTCTCTGGTTGAACCATTTTTGCGTTTGTTCCGCAGGTTGCCTTTGCAGTTTGGTAGATTAGACTTTACTGTTCTGGCAGCACTTTTTGCCTTGAGAGTGCTTGATACATTATTTCTACACTTCCTCGCTTCCTTGTTATTGCTATGGTAAACAATATCTATCAGCATTATTCTCAGGATGATCAAGATTTTCTGGATAAAAGCATGGAATTGCTTCAAAGAGTGGAAAATCAATATAGCTATGAGACGACTGCTTTTTTGAATCCTCATCAGGTCAATATTCTCAAAAATTTGAGTAAGCAATATGATGTGCAAGTATTTGCTAGTTCAGATTATTTTCCAAGTGAGTTTGCTAAAGTGTTGATTGCACCTAGCTATTATCAATTAGAACTCGAAGATTTTGATGTGATCTTGCTAGAGATTACCTATGCAAGTAAGTTCTATAAGGTGACTCATTCACAAATTATGGGAACGCTTTTGCATCAGCTAGGGATTGAGAGGCGGACGTTTGGCGATATTATCGTCGTGGATGACCGTGCACAAGTATTTGTGGATAGAAGATTAGAAGAATATTTCATTACGAATGTTTCTAAAATAGCTAAAGTTCCAGTTCGGCTAAGAAGAGTTGATGTCAAAGATCAGTTACAAGACGCACTGGTGACTAAAACAACAGATGTTTTGGTCTCTAGTCTCAGATTGGATAAGCTGGTAGCCACAGTCTTTAAGTTATCACGTAGTCAAGCTGTAGAACTAATCATGGGGAAACAGGTAAAGCAAAACTACAGAACCATTGATAATCCTAGCCAACAGCTCTCTCTGGGGGATTTGATTAGCGTTAGGAAATATGGAAGATTTAAGATATTAACAGAAAATGGTTTTTCCAAAAACGGGAAGCATAAACTAACAGTTGAATTATTACCTAGTAAATAAGGAGGAAACATGGCACTAACATCATTAGATATTAGAGATAAAGGTTTTTCAACCAGATTTAGAGGGTACGATATTGATGAAGTTGAAGAATTTCTTGATATCATTGTCAATGATTATGAGGAATTAATCCGTGAGAATCGTGAGAAAGAAGCAAAAATCCGTAATCTTGAAGAGCGTCTAATTTATTTTGATGAAATGAAAGACTCGCTCAGCCAATCTGTTTTGATTGCGCAAGACACAGCAGAGCGGGTCAAACAAGCAGCGCAGGAACGTTCTGGAAATATCGTTCAGCAAGCAGAGCAAGATGCGCAACGCTTGTTAGATAGAGCCAAGTATAAGGCAAATGATATTCTTCGTCAGGCTACAGATAATGCCAAAAGAGTGGCTGTTGAGACAGAAGAATTGAAAAATAAAACGCGTGTCTTCCATCAACGTCTCAAATCGACGATTGAAAGTCAGCTAAGTATTGTTGATTCTCAAGATTGGGAAGACATTCTTCGTCCGACTGCTACCTATCTCCAAACCAGTGATGAAGCCTTTAAAGTAGTGGTTGAAGAAGCGCTTGGTGAAAAAATAGAGCTTGAGGAAGAAGTAGATGTTACGCGCCAATTCTCACCTGAGGAAATAGCTGAATTGCAAGAGCGAATTGAGCAAGCAAATCGAGAATTGGCAGAAACACAGACGCTTCAGACCATAGATGAAGAGTTGATCCAAGCACAACAGAAAGAAATTTTAGAATCAGTAAAACGTTCAGAATCGGATGAAGATTCTAAAGTTCCAGTAGATCTTTTATAATAAGTGCAGAAACACAAATCAGACAGAATATTTTCAGCGAGCAGGTGGTGGTGAGAGACCTGTAATCCCTTTTGTTTGATTTATCATTCTGCTTCATCGTTTCTGAATTGAGTAAGAAACGACGCCTGCCTACGTTACGGGCTAAGAGGGATAGGATTTTTCCTGTCTAAACAAAGGTGGTACCGCGATTTTTCGTCCTTTAGGAGAAGTCTGCGGTTTTTTATTTTGAAAAATATATGTTATAAGGAGACTAAATGAAACTCAAAGAAACCCTGAATCTTGGGAAAACTGCATTTCCAATGCGTGCTGGCCTTCCAACCAAAGAACCAGTTTGGCAAAAAGAATGGGAAGAAGCAAAACTTTACCAACGTCGTCAAGAATTGAACCAAGGAAAACCGCATTTCACCTTGCATGATGGACCTCCATATGCAAACGGAAATATCCACGTTGGACACGCTATGAACAAGATTTCTAAAGATATTATTGCTCGTTCAAAATCCATGTCAGGTTTTTATGCGCCTTATATTCCTGGTTGGGATACACATGGTCTGCCAATCGAGCAAGTTTTGGCAAAACAAGGTGTTAAACGCAAAGAAATGGACTTGGTTGAGTACTTAAAACTTTGCCGCGAGTACGCTCTTTCCCAAGTAGATAAACAACGAGAAGACTTTAAACGTTTGGGTGTCTCTGGTGACTGGGAAAACCCTTATGTGACCTTGACTCCAGACTATGAAGCAGCTCAAATCCGTGTCTTCGGTGAAATGGCTAAGAAAGGCTATATCTATCGTGGTGCCAAGCCAGTTTACTGGTCATGGTCTTCTGAGT
>ERZ773059.1497-NODE-1497-length-11407-cov-13.805409_pt1 | contig 11407 bp, 10 predicted proteins | sample MGYA00580514_ERZ773059 | MGnify/ENA primary metagenome ERZ773059 (study PRJEB29015, sample SAMEA2737981) | human oral metagenome | biome: human oral; feature: human-associated habitat; material: dental | place: China | collected 2056 ...
CTCAACGCCCTCGACGCCCTCGACGCCCTCGCCGGCCGTGGCCGGATCGAACGGGAGGCCGAGCGCGCGTGCGCCGCCCTGGGCGAGGCCGGCGGTCCCCCTGTCGTCTCGCACCGCGACCTGCACGACGGCCAGCTCCTGTGGGACGGGCGCGAGCTGTCCCTCCTCGACCTGGACACGGCCGCCACCGCGGAGGCGGCCCTGGACCTGGGCAACCTCGCCGCGCACGTCGACCTCATGCGCGTCCAGGGCCGTCTGAGCACCACGGCCCATGACCGCGTCCTCGGACTTCTCGACGACATGGCGGCGCGGCTGCCCACCGGCTCCCGGCGACTGCGCGCCTACCGGGACGCCTCGCTCCTGCGCCTGGTCCTCATCCACGTCTTCCGCCCCGGCGCCGGACCGTGGCTGGCGGCCTGGACGCACCACGCCCTGCACGCCACGTCCACCTGAGAAAGACCACCCGAGAACGACCACCTGATGGAGACCATGATGAGACTGACAGTGATCGGCTGCGGATACCTCGGGGCCGTCCATGCCGCGGCCATGGCCGAGCTCGGCCACCACGTCCTCGGCGTGGAGACCGACCCGGGGCGGCTGGCGCCGCTCGCCCGCGGAGAGTCCCCCTTCTACGAGCCCGGGCTGGGGGAGCTGCTGCGCCGGGGCGCGGGAGAGGGGCGGCTGCGATACACCGACGATCCCGACCGCGGGGAGCTCGCCGGCGCCGCGGTCCACTTCCTGGCCGTCGGCACGCCCCAGTCCCCATCCGGGCACGGGACGGACCTCGGCTGCCTGTGGGAGGCGGTCGAGTCCCTGGTCGCGGCACTGCCGCGGCGCCGGCGCCTGGCCGACCTGCCGCTGGTGGTCGGCAAGTCGACCGTGCCCGTGGGCACTGCGGCACGGGTCGCCGACCTTCTGGCCGGACGCGCCCTGGTCGTGTGGAACCCCGAGTTCCTGCGCGAGGGCACGGCGGTGGCCGACACCCTGCGGCCCGATCGCCTCGTCTACGGGCTGCCGGCCCGAGCCGTCCAGGCCGCACGGGCCCGCGCCCTGCTGGACGAGGTGTACATCGAGCTCCTCGTCGCGGGGGTCCCCCGCCTGGAGATGGACTACCAGACCGCCGAGCTGGTCAAGACGGCGGCGAACTCCTTCCTCGCGACCAAGATCAGCTTCATCAACGCGATGTCGTCGATGTGCGCCGCCACGGGCGCCGACGTCACCGTGCTGGCGGACGCCATCGGACGCGACGAACGGATCGGCGGGCAGTTCCTGCGGGCGGGAATCGGCTTCGGCGGCGGCTGCCTGCCCAAGGACCTGCGGGGCCTGGAGGCGCGCGCCGCCGAGCTGGGCGCAACGCAGCTGGCCTCTTTGCTGGACGAGGTCGACGTCATCAACCGGGGGCAGCGCGACCTCGTGACGCGAATGGCCCTGGACGCCCTGGGCCCCGATCCGGTGGGCCGAGCGGTGACGGTTCTAGGCATCACCTTCAAGCCCGACAGCGACGACCTGCGGGACTCCCCCGCCCTCGAGGTGGCGCTGCGCCTGGCGGACGCCGGCGCCGACGTCACCGTTCACGACCCCAAGGGCCTGCCCGACCTGCCCGGCCTCCACCCCGCCCTGCGGGCGCAGCCGGACGTGCTCGAGGCGCTCGAGGGCGCCGATCTGGTCATCCTGGGCACGGAGTGGGCGGACCTGACGGGACTGGATCCCGTGGTGGCCTCCCGGCGGGTGGCCCGCCGCATCATCATCGACGCGCGCAACGCCCTGGTCCCCGCCCGGTGGGCGGAGGCGGGGTGGGACTACCGCGGGATCGGCCGCCCGCGCGCACCGCAGCGCCGGCGGGTGCCGACGGCCCGACCGCGCGCGGGCACAATGGTCGGATGAAGCTCGTCGCCGCGGTCTCCAGAGCCACGATCCGAACTCGGCTGATGTGGACGATCGTCCTGGTCTCCTTCAGCGCGCTGCTCACCTCCGGCGCGGCGGTGTGGGTCCTGGGCCTGCGCAGCCTCCACGGCGACATCGACACGCGCCTGGCGCTGACCCGCACCGAGCTGCGCCGTCTGGCTGACAAGGGCGTCGACCCGGCCACGGGACACGCTCTCGTCAGTCCCTCGCAGGTCGTCCTGGCGCACCTGGAGCGCTCCTCCCTGCCTCCGTCCGAGGAGGAGCTCGGCATTGTCGACGGCGGCCTGCGGTGGGTCTCCGCCCAGGGCGCCGAGCCGTCCCCTCAGGCAGATCCGGCGCTTGTGGACCGGCTGCTCGCGCTGTCGGCCTCGGAGGAGTCGGTCATCGAGACCGTCCGGACGGCCTCCGGGCGCCACCGGGTGCTGGTCGTGCCGCTCGACGACGGCACCCAGAGGGCCGCCCTGGTGCGAGTGGTCGACCTGGGTGCCGCCGAGGCCGAGCTGCGGCGCACCATGGGGCTGTATGCGAGCGCCGCCGCGGTCACGGTCGCGCTGGTCACGGCGCTGTCGTGGTTCGGCGTCGCCAGGCTGCTGCGCCCCATCGAGGAGCTGCGCCAGGCCACCGAGGCGATCGACGAGCGCGACCTGACCACCCGCGTCCCGGTCCGCGGACGCGACGACCTGTCCGCCCTGGCCGGCGCCGTCAACCGGATGCTGAACCGGGTCCAGCGCTCCGTCGAGGCGCAGCGCGAGCTCCTGGACGATGTCGGACACGAGCTGCGCACACCGATCACGGTCGTGCGCGGCCACCTGGAGCTCATCGACGCCGCCGACCCCGACGACGTCGCCCAGACCAGGGACCTGACCATTGACGAGCTCGACCGCATGGGGACGCTGGTCGCCGGGCTCCTGGAGGTCGCCCGCAGCTCGAGCAGCGGCTTCGTCTCCCCCGCGCCCACCGACGTGGCCGCGCTGACGGCGCAGGTCCTCGACAAGGCCCGCGCCCTGGGACCGCGGGAGTGGACCCTGGCGTCCAGCGCCGCGGTGACGGTGCTGCTCGATCCGACCCGGGTCACCGAGGCGTGGCTGGAGCTGGCAGGCAACGCGGTGAAGTACTCCCCCGAGGGCTCCGAGATCCGCCTGGGCTCGCGGGTGGTGGCCGGCGACCTGCTCCTGCGGGTGGAGGACCAGGGCATCGGCATCGCCCCGGCGGACCTGGCGAAGGTGCGGCGCCGCCTGACCCGCCTCCCGGAGGCTGCAGCCATGGCGCAGGGGACGGGCCTGGGGCTGAGCGTCGTGGAGAACATCGTCGCCGCTCACGACGGGAGGCTCGACATCGTCTCCCGGCCCGGGCGAGGATCCGTGTTCACGCTGCGCCTGCCGGCACGGGCGCCCGGCACGGGGAACGCTCAGGACGCGCACCACGAGTCAGGAGGACTCCCATGAGCACCGTGCTGATCGTCGAGGACGAGGCCCGCATCGCCTCCTTCCTCACCAAGGGCCTGAGGGCGGCGGGCTTCACGCCCAGGGTCGTGGCGCAGGGCGCCGAGGCCGTGGAGACGGCGCTCCTGGGGGGCATCGACCTCATCCTGCTGGACGTGGGCCTGCCCGACATCGACGGCTTCGAGGTCCTGGAGCGTCTGCGCGGACAGGGCGTGCGGACGCCCATCATCATGCTCACGGCCCGCTCCTCGGTGTCGGACCGCGTGGCGGGCCTGGAGAACGGGGCCGACGACTACATGCCCAAGCCCTTCTCCTTCGAGGAGCTCGTCGCCAGGATCCGCCTGCGCCTGCGCCCGCCGGCGGCGGAGAGCGCCGCAGACCGCACCCTGATCGAGCACGACGGGCTGACCCTGGACCTGCGCACCCGGCGCGTGAGCGCCGACGGTCACTGGGTCGACCTGTCGGCCCGGGAGTTCTCGCTGGCGGAGGCCTTCATGCGCCACCCGGGCCAGGTCCTCAGCCGCGAGCAGCTGCTGGCCCGGGTGTGGGGGCTGGACTTCGACCCGGGGTCCAATGTCGTCGACGTGTACGTCTCCTACCTGCGGAGCAAGCTCGGCAAGGACCGGCTGGAGACGGTCAGGGGCGTCGGCTACCGGCTCGTGTAGGCGCCCGCCGGCCGCCCTCGCACAGGCGCCGGCGGGTCAGTCGCCGTCTCCGTCGCCGTAGTCGTCGGGATCCCTCCCGAGATCATCGGCGTCGCCGGGCGCGTCCGGAGACAGGTCCTGGGGAGGCGGAGGCGGGACGACGACGGGAGAGGCCGGCACCGCCCCGGAGGAGTCCGCCGCCCCCGGGGACTCCGCTGCGCCCGAGGATGCCGGGGCCTCGGAGGCCGCCGTCGTCTCCGGCTCGAAGGACGAGGAGGCCTGCGCGTCCGGGGGCGCCGGCGTCATGGTGATCCCCGGCTCGCTGGCCGGCTCGGAGGGCTCGCGCAGCACGAGCGCGGCGAGCCCGGCGAGGGCGACGGCGGCGGTCGCCGTCACAGCCGCCGCGATCACCCTGCCGCGATCGCGTCTCATGAGCCGCTCACCCGTTCACGGGCGCACATGTCCGTCCCCCTCGACGATCCACTGCGTCGTCGTCAGTGCCGCCAGCCCCATCGGGCCACGGGCGTGGAGCTTCTGGGTGGAGATGCCGAGCTCCGCGCCCAGGCCCAGCTGGCCGCCGTCGGTGAAGCGGGTCGAGGCGTTGACCATGACGACGGCGGAGTCGACGGCCCCGGTGAAGCGGTTCATGGCGGCGACGTCCTGGGTGAGGATCGCCTCGGTGTGCCCGGTGGACCAGCGCGCAATGTGGTCGACGGCCTCCTCCAGGTCGGCCACGACACGCACGGCCAGGTCGGCGCTGCCGTACTCGGTGGCCCAGTCCTCCTCGGTGGCGGGCACCAGGAGGCCCTCGTGCCCGGCAGCCTCGGCCGGGGCGCGCAGCGCGTCCGCGGCGGCCGCGTCCGCGTGAAGGGTGACGCCCTCGTCCCACAGAGCCGCCGCCGCGGACGGCAGAAGACGGTCGGCGACGTCGCGGTGCACCAGGAGCGTCTCGACGGCGTTGCACACGCCCACGCGCTGGGTCTTGGCGTTGACGACGATCGGCACGGCGGCCTCGAGGTCGGCGCGGGCGTCGGCGTAGATGTGGCAGTTGCCGCTGCCGGTCTCGATGACGGGCACCGCGGACTCCTCCACGACGGCCCTGATGAGCCCAGCCCCGCCTCGGGGGACGAGCACGTCGATGAGGCCGCGGGCCTGCATGAGCGCTGTGGCGCCCGGCCTTCCGGCGGCGTCGACGGTCGTGACCAGGTCGGCGCTCAGGGCGGCGGAGGCCAGGGCGTCGCGCAGGACGCCCACGATGGCGGCGTTGGTCCGCTCGGCGGCGCTGCCGCCGCGCAGCACGACGGCGTTGCCGGACTTCAGCGTCAGGGCGGCGACGTCGACGGTGACGTTGGGCCGCGCCTCGTAGATCATGCCGACCACTCCCACGGGGACGCGCACGCGGCGCACCCGCAGCCCGTTGGGGAGGGTCCGGCCGTCGACGACCTCGCCGACGGGATCGGGCAGGGCTGCGATCTCGCGCAGGGAGCCGGCGATGACGGCGATGCGCTCGGGTGTCAGGGTCAGACGGTCGACCAGCCCCTCGGCCGTGCCCGCTGCGCGGGCGCGCTCCAGATCGGCCGCATTGGCCGCCAGGATGCCCGGGGCGGCCTCCTCAAGGCGATCGGCCATGGCGTGCAGCCCGGCGTCCTTGACCTCGCGACGGGCCCCGGCCACACTCCGCTGCGCGCTGCGGGCGGCGCGGGCCGCGCGCGCGACCAGGTCGATCGCGTCCTGCCGGCGTGGGCTGCTGGAACTAGCACTCATGGCATCACCATACGTGCCGGACCCTCGTCATGGGAGAGCGTGCGCCCGCATGCGGAGCAGGATCCTCGTTCTCGCTTCGGACAAGGTCCGCACTCCGGCTACCACGCCGCGGATAGACGCGGTACGATTTTTCGGGCGAGGGCGCTTGGCCGTTCCGCCCATGGCTTGAGCACCCGCATCGCTCGCCGTGGGTCGACACCACCACCCGCGGTCGAGTGCCCTCGCCCTTGTCTGTGATGAGGATCCGAGTGCGCAGCAGCTCTCGCAGGATCCCGCACCGTGCTGTGCTCGCCCGTGCCCACCATCGTTCACCATAGGATTCTCCCGAGCGGAGAGCGAGCAGGAAGGGCGAGCACTGACCATGAGGATCACGCACCTGGCAGCGAGCAACTGGCGGAACTTCAAGAATGTGGAGTTCGACGTCGGGGAGCGCCTCTTCGTCGTGGGCCCCAACGCGGCCGGCAAGTCCAACCTGTTGGATATATTCCGGTTCCTGTCCGACATCGCCGGCCAGGGGGGCGGGCTCGCCTTCGCGATCAAGCGCCGTGGCGGATTGGCAAAAGTACGCAGTCTGTTCGCCCGGAACAACGCCAGGGGACGCCTTGTCGTCGACGTGAAGCTGCGGGACGGGGAGGACACATGGCGATACAGACTCTCCGTCAAGGGCGAGAGAGGGGGGCAGAACCGACCTGTCGTCGATGAAGAACTAGTGACCAAGAACGATAGAGAAATTCTCAGGCGCCCCGATGATCGGGACCGAAAGGACGAGGTGCTCCTGACCCAGACGCACCTCGAGCAGATCGCCTCCAACCAGCGATTCCGCCCCATCGCCGACTACTTCGACCGGGTCCAGTACTTCCACCTCGTTCCGCAGATCATCCGCGACCCCTCGCGCACCCTGGTCGCCAACGACGATCCCTTCGGAAGCGACTTCATCGTCCAGATGAACGCGACCGCGCCTCGGACCCGCGACGCGTGGCTCAGACGCATGCGGGAGGCCCTGCGCGCGGCGGTCCCCGGCTTCGACTCCCTCTCCATTGAGCTCGACCCCGCGGGCAAGCCGCACCTGATCGCGGGCTACAAGAACTGGCGCTCGGCGCCGTCGAAGCAGAACGAGGCGGACTTCTCCGACGGCACGCTCCGGCTCATCGGACTCCTGTGGGCCATTATCAGGACACCGGCGAACCCGGGGATCCTGCTGCTGGAGGAGCCCGAGCTCTCTCTCAACAGCGCGATCGTGAGGATCCTGCCCTCGATGCTCGCCCAGGCACGGCGCTCCTCGGACCTTCAGGTCATCCTGTCCACCCACGCCCCCGAGATTCTCGACGACGAGGGAATCAGTCCGAGTGAGGTCCTTGTCCTTCGCGTCACGGACGACGGCTCACGCGCGGATCTCCTGTCCTCCCTGCCAGAGGCGATGAGCGATCTCGCTCTGGGACTGACCACCTCTGACGTCGTCAACGGCCTCATCGCTCCCGAGGACCTCACCGGGCTGGTCCAGGCAGTACGGAGCCGCCGATGACCGAAGGCCCCCGCGTCTACGTCGCCGTCGCCGTCGAAGGGGAGTCGGACACGGGGATGGTTCAGACTCTGCTCAGGCACGTCCGCCTCACGCTTTCGCGCCCCTGCCTCGTCAAACGAGGAGTCGCCAACCTCGATAAGACCATTCACGGGCTCTCCCGGACGAAGATCGATAATCCATGGATCGTGTTCAGGGACTCGGACGGCCGGTGCCCCGTCGAGCTCCGTACGGCTCTCATCGGTCATCAACTTCATGAAGGCGGGTTCGAGCTGCGTCTGGCGTGCTCGATGACAGAGGCGTGGCTGCTGGCGGACTCCGAGGGATTCGCCGATCATTTCAAAATCTTTGTCAAGAAGGTTCCCGCGTCGCCGGACGAGCTGCCCCACGCCAAACGGGAGCTGCTCCGTCTATGCGGGTCGTCTCGTTCGCGTCACGTGCGCGACGGCATGGTCCGCATCGACGGCACCCCCGGACCGCTCTATGTGTCCTGTCTCAATGAGTTCGCCCGTGAGCGCTGGAACGTCGGCAGGGCGCAGGAGCACAGTCCCAGTCTCCGCCGCACCGTGGCGCGGCTCGAGTCGATGCGCCGCCGACTCCTCACCGTCCGGGCGGGAGGCTGACCGGTACGCCGGCCGTCCGAAGGCGCCCGCCAGAGCTCACTCGCCCGCGGTGCGCGGGAGCTCGGCGAGATCGTCGCGGTGGACGACGGGGGCGACGTGGTCGAGCGCGTCGGCACTCCCCCGCCTGCGCGCCTGCAGGACCTCCTCGAGCTCGGACGCGCAGTAGCGGCAGATGCCCCGGGCCACGGCCCCCGCGGGGCCCACGATCTCCACGACCGCCCCGGACTCGAACTCTCCGCTGACGCCGGTCACGCCCGGCAGGAGGAGGGACTTCTTGCCGACGGTGACCGCCTGCTGCGCGCCGGCGTCGATGACGACGCGCCCCTCGGGGACGGAGGCGTGCGCCATCCACAGTCGCCGGCTGGGGCGGTGGGGACCGGTGGGCGCGAACCAGGTGCCCAGGTCGGCGGGCACGTCCCGCCGTCCCAGCAGGCGCGGGGCGTCATCGGCCGAGGCGATGATCGTGGCGGTTCCCGAGGCGCAGGCGATCGTCGCCGCCTGGACCTTGGAGCGCATCCCGCCCGTGCCGAGCGAGCCGCCGCGCCCGGCGACGTCGACCGCGCCGAGCTCGTCGGGCGTCTCGACGTAGCGCACGGGCCCGGCCCCGGGCGTGCCCGGCCGGGCCGTCCACATGCCATCGACGTCGGTGAGCAGCACGAGCGCGTCCGCGGTGACCAGGTGGGCCACGAGCGCAGCCAGACGGTCGTTGTCGCCGAGGTTGAACTCGGTGGTCGCCACCGCGTCGTTCTCGTTGACGATGGGCACCGCCCCCATCGACAGCAGGGCGTCGAAGGTGGCGCGCACGGTCCGGTAGTGGCTGCGCACGGCGACGTCCTGAGCGGTGAGCAGCACCTGGGCGGTCACCACGCCGTAGGCGCTCATCGCGGTCTGCCACCGGGAGACCAGGTGGCCCTGGCCCACGGAGGCCGCGGCCTGCAGCAGCCGCAGCTCGGCGGGGCGCTCGGCCATGCCCAGGGGAACCAGCCCCGCGGCCACCGCCCCGGAGGACACCAGGACCACGTCGTGGCCGCGTCCGCGCAGAGTGGCGACGAGGCCGGCGACGATGTCGATGCGGTTCAGATCGAGGCCGCCATCGGGACGGGTCAGGGAGGACGAGCCGACCTTGAGCACGAGGCGCGCCCCGTCGGCCAGGCGCGTGGGCCGGAGGCCCGCCGGGCCCTCAGGCCGACTCACAGGTCGTCCTCGCCGTCGGAGTAGCCGGCGTCGGTCCAGATGCCCTCGGCCGCCTCGTCGCGCAGCTCCTGACGTGCGGCCTCCTTGGCGTCCATGCGCGCGTGGTACTGAGCGCGGCGCTCGACGTTGGTGCGCCGGTGGCTGTTCTCCAGACGCGCGTCGGTGCCCCGGGCTCCGAGGAGCTCCGCCCCGGTGGTCATGCTCGGCTCCCAGGTGAACAGGACCCCGCCGTCCATCTGCCCGATGAGGACGGTGTCCCCGGCGTGCGCGCCGGCAGCCACCAGATCGTCCTCGACGCCGCCCGCGGCCAAGCGGTCGGCCAGGTAGCCGACGGCCTCGTCGTTGGTGAAGTCGGTCTGCCTCACCCAGCGCTCGGGCTTGTCCCCACGGACCTGGTAGACCTCGCCCTCGCGAGGGTGGTGGACGAGCCGCACCGCGGCCAGCGGCTCCTTCTTGCCGCGGCGGCCGATGGCCGCCGGGCGGATGACGGGCCGGTGCTCCTCGTCGCCGGCGGCGTCCCCGGGGGCGGTCGAGCGCGCCTGGACCACGAGCTCGGCCAGCGCGAAGGACAGGGCCCGCAGACCAGTGTGAGCGACGGCGGAGATCTCGAAGACGGGCAGGCCGCGGGCCTCGACGTCGGAGCGCACGAAGTCGGCGAGCTCGGCGGCCTCGGGAACGTCGATCTTGTTCAGGACCACGACGCGCGGGCGCTCCATGAGCGGCACACGGCCGGTGAGGGCGGGGTCGTCCTCCCCCTGGGCCAGACGGACCGCGTATGCGGCGAGCTCGGTCTCGATGACGTCCAGATCGGACAGCGGGTCGCGGCCGGGCTCGAGCGTCGCGCAGTCCAGGACGTGGACGATGACCGCACAGCGCTCGATGTGCCTCAGGAACTCCAGACCGAGACCCTTGCCCCGGCTGGCTCCCGTGATGAGGCCGGGGACGTCGGCGATCGTGTAGCGGGTCTCACCGGCTTCGACGACACCCAGGTTGGGCGCGAGCGTGGTGAAGGGGTAGTCGGCGATCTTGGGCCGGGCGGCGCTCAACGCGGCGACGAGGGAGGACTTGCCGGCGCTCGGGTAGCCGACGAGGGCGACGTCGGCGATGGTCTTGAGCTCCAGAACGACGTCCCGGACCTGCCCGGGCTCGCCCAGCAGGTGGAAGCCCGGAGCCCTGCGCCTGGAGGAGGCCAGGGAGAAGTTGCCGCGCCCCCCGGCGCCGCCCGCCGCCACGACAGCGCTGGTGCCCTCGCCGACGAGATCGGCGATGAGACGACCGTCGGAGTCCTTGACCACGGTCCCCTCGGGGACGGGCAGCACCAGGTCCTCGCCGCCGGAGCCGCGCCGCCACCCGCCCATGCCGGGCGTGCCGTTGCCCGCGGACTGGTGGGGAGAGCGGCGGTAGGTCAGCAGGGTGGTCACCCGCGGGTCCACGACGAGCACGACGTCGCCGCCGTGTCCGCCGTCACCGCCGTCGGGTCCGGCCAGGGGCTTGTACTTCTCGCGGTGGATCGATGTGCAGCCGTCCCCGCCGTCACCGCCGGAGACATGGAGAACCACTCGGTCGATGAAGGTGGGCATGCGGTTCTCCTGAAAGGCGTGAGGCGGGCTGGGGCGAGCAGAGCACGTGCAGCGAGGGCGGACGGCAGAGCCGTTCGCCCTCGCGGAACCACGTGACAGGTCGGAGGCTCAGGCCTCGGGGAGCACGATGTTGACGACCCTGCGGTCGCGGTGGGTGCCGAACTGGACGTGTCCGGCTGCGGTGGCGAAAAGGGTGTCGTCATTGCCGCGACCCACGTTCTTGCCGGGGTGGAAGTGGGTGCCGCGCTGGCGGACGATGATCTCGCCGGCCTTGACGAGCTGACCGCCGAAACGCTTGACGCCCAGACGCTGGGCATTCGAGTCGCGGCCGTTACGGGAGGAACCAAGACCCTTCTTGTGTGCCATGGTGAGGCTTCTTTCTCTTCAGGCCGGCGCTCTCACCCCCGGAGCTCGGCCCCGGCGGGCGGCAGCGCCACGGCAGTGGTCACTTGATCGCGGTGATCTTGATCTCCGTGAGCTTGGAGCGGTGCCCCTGACGCTTACGGAATCCCGTCTTGTTCTTGAACTTGAGGATATTGATCTTGGGGCCCTTCTTCTCACCGACGATCTCGGCGGTGACGGAGGACGCGGCGAGGTCGGCAGCGGAGGTGGTCACCTTGTCGCCGTCCACCAGCATCACGGGGGCGAGGGAGATCTCGTCGCCGATCTCACCGGCAAGCCTGTCGACAACCACGACGTCGCCGACGGAGACCTTCTCCTGACGGCCGCCGGCCTT
>ERZ773059.1499-NODE-1499-length-11404-cov-3.091638_pt1 | contig 11404 bp, 7 predicted proteins | sample MGYA00580514_ERZ773059 | MGnify/ENA primary metagenome ERZ773059 (study PRJEB29015, sample SAMEA2737981) | human oral metagenome | biome: human oral; feature: human-associated habitat; material: dental | place: China | collected 2056 ...
CCGCAACCCCTCCACCAGCCGATTCAGCCTAGGCGATTACATTAAAACCAATCGCCTACAAGCCTTCGTGGACTATTCCGAACACGGCAAAGCAGAAGATTTCAGGCAGCATCAAAAGCAGCCTGAAAACCCCGCCGAAGCTTCCTCCGAAACCACCCAAGAAGCCCTACACCAAAACAGCCGCCACTTCGCCGACATCGCCGACCAAATGAAGATGCCACACGACGTGCCCTTGGCCGACTGGCAGTACCAAATGCTCGAAGCCAAAGCCAACCGCGACTTAAACACCTTTTTTCAAATCGCCATCGACCGCAAACTCAACATCTGCATGGTCGGCGGCACCGGTTCGGGCAAAACCACGTTTACCAAATCGCTAGTGGATTTAATCCCCAGCGATACCCGCCTAATTACCATTGAAGACACCCACGAGCTAGACACGCCTAACCACCCCAATCATGCCCATTTGTTCTACAAAGAACATATTACGGCCAAGCAAATCATCGCTGCCTGTATGCGCTTAAAACCCGACCGCATCCTGCTGACCGAGCTGCGCGGCGACGAAGCGTGGGATTATCTCTCCGCGCTCAACACCGGCCACCCCGGCGGTCTTACTTCCGTCCACGCCAACGATGCCCGCAGCGTGCATTACCGCATCGCGCAACTGGCAATGGAATCGGCAGCAGGCAAAGCCATGCCGTATGAGTATATTCTCAACACCGTGCGCGCCACGATTGACGTGGTGTGTTTCTTCAAGCATACCTACATGACCGAACTGTATTACGACCCTGTGGCAACGTATTACGCGCTGCGTGGGCGGGCGTAGGAATACACAACAAGGCAACCTGAAAACCATTTTTTGCGTTTCAGGCTGCCTTTACTAAACCAAAGAATTATCACCATGCTCAACCCACTCAAACATAAACCCACGCTAGCCATCCTAACCACCCTCGCCAGCGCAGCCCTTGCTTATGCCACTAGCCACCGCCCATCATTTGCCAACAGCACCCCAACTACCGCTCAACCCACCACCTGTCGCGTGGTAGGCATTGCCGATGGCGATACGCTCACTTGCCTAACCGAGCAAAAGCAGTCGCTTAAAGTTCGCCTCCATGCGATTGATGCGCCCGAAAAACAACAAGCCTTTGGACGGCAGGCTAAAAAGCATCTATCCGATTTGGTGTACAAGCAAACCGTTACCCTCAACATCACCGACACCGACCGCTACGGGCGCACCGTTGCCGATATTCAATTAGGCAGTCTGAATGTGAATCAGCAAATGGTGAAAGACGGCTACGCATGGGCGTATCGCCGTTATGGTGGCACACGTTATGCGCAAGAGGAAAAAGCCGCCCGCAAAGCCAAATTGGGTTTGTGGCGCGATGCGAATCCGATTGAGCCGAGCCAGTGGCGCAGAATGAATAAATAACGCCATTCCACACCCTTCAAACTACAAGGCAGCCTGAAACCTCATCCACCGTTTCAGGCTGCCTTTTCTTACAGGAAACTCTATGACCATCATCACCCTCAAAGACCGAGACGAAACCGCCAACACCCTCATCATCCTACAAACATGGCGACGCACCGCCAAAGAATGCAATCAGCCCGCACTCTATGACGCATTAAGCGAAGCCATCGCCACCATCAAAGCCCTAGACCAAGCCCTCAAAGACACAGGCAAAGCCCACTTTGAAACCTTTACCCGCAACGCAGCCGATGCCGCATTTAGCGACTACATCCGCGCCCGCGCCAACTATCAATGCGAACATTGCGGCACAAGCTACACCGCGCAATCCACAGGTTTGCAGTGCAGCCATCATTTCAGCCGTCGCCATTGGGCAATCCGCTTTCATCCCGACAACGCCGCCGCCCTTTGCCACCATTGCCATAATTTTTGGTACAGCAAAGACGTGCCCGAAGCTGCCCGCTGGTTGGAACGCAAAATGGGGCGTGAAGCCATTGATGCACTGATTGACCTGAAAAACCAACCGCAAACCAAACCTTCCGCCAGCGAGCTAGATGCGATTGCTGCCCATTGGCGCAAGGAAACCGAAAAGCTGCTGGCAAATAATAAGGCAGCCTGAAAACGTATCCACCGTTTCAGGCTGCCTTTTTTATCTCTATACAACTACCTACATCCCATTTTCATCCACTCCCTGAAAGGACACCCCCATGCCCTATGACAACACTTTTCACCTTATCGGCTACCTTGGGCAAAACCCCAAACTCGGCTTTTTTCAAGACGGCACCGCCCACGCCAAATTATCCGTTTCCTGCCAAGATAAACGCAAAGACAAAAACGGCAACCCCATTGAACACACAGAATGGTTTGCTGTGAAGCTGGTTGGGCAGCCTGCTCAATTTGCTGCCACATTTCTCAAACAAGGCGATTGCGTGGAAATATGGGGCAGCATTTGGTCTTATGAATACATCAACACACAAACAGGCGAAGTGAAACGTGGTTATGAAGTGAAAGGCAAAAGCATCAAGACCATAGAAAGCAAAAACAAAGCCAAAAAAGATGAAACCTCACCCACCTCAACGCAGCCTGAAAACCCACCACCCGTCGATGATGATATTGACGAAACCATGCACCAATACCTCTAACCGCTCCACTTGTTTTCAGGCTGTCTACCATGTCCGAACCTTCCAAAAAGCCCCTAGTGATACTGGGCATCATCCTAACACCGCCCGCCGCTTTGGGCGGTTTGTTTTTGGGCGCAATGCTGTTTACCCGTTGGCAAGCGTTAAAAACACCCGCCAGCCTAGGCGTATTACCACGCTATTTTGCCCATACCCACCAAATGTCGCCCGCCATGCACACCGCGTTTATTGCATCGTGTGCCTTGGCAGGCATCATTACGCTTGCCCCTGCGCTGATGATGCTGATTGCCGCACTAATGAAACCTAAACGCGAGCTGCACGGCTCGGCGCGATTTGCCAACCGTGCCGAAATCTTTCAGGCAGGTTTGCTGAACAAACCCAAACCTGAAAAGCCTGCCGATAAGAAAAACCAAAAACAAATCGCCCAAGCCGATTATCCCGCATTGCTATTGGGCAAATACAAAGGGCAATTATTGCGCTGGATAGACAACGGATTTGTGTTGGTTGCCGCCCGCACTCGCGCAGGCAAAGGCGTGTCCATTATTGTGCCCAACTGTCTCAACTACCGCGACAGCATGGTGGTTTACGACCCAAAATTTGAAAACTTCCTGCTCACCGCAGGCTTTCGTGCCCAAGCAGGGCAAAAAGTGTTCCTGTTCAATCCGGGCGGTTTAATGCCCGGCATCAGCAAAGCCGCGTTTGAAGAGCGCGATGAGCACGGCAATATCGTGAGCGATGCCGACCATGTTGCCCAACTGGCGCAACAAGCCGAAAAATTAAGCCAAAATATTTGCAGCCACCGCTGGAATCCCTTTACCTACATCTCGCGCAATCCGCTGTTTACCTACCGCGATTTATCCAATATGGCGGCGATTATGTATCCCATGGACGGTGGTGGTAAAAACGGCAATGCCTTTTGGATAGAAAGCGCGCGCAAACTGTTTGTAGGTTTGTCGCTCTACATGATTGAAACCGAAGCCGAACGCCCCGCGCGCGATGCAGACTACAAACAGCGCAGTTCATTAGGTTATCTCTACCGTTTAGCCACCCAAACCCATAGCGCATCCCACTCGTCCAACCCACAAGAAAGTGATAGTGATGAGGAAACCAGCAACAATCTACAAGCATGGCTCAAATCCGAACTGGATTACCGCGCCCAGTCCGAAGCACCATTAAGCGATGCCTGCCATACCCTGCTGGCCGATTTTGCCAACGGCAACGCCAAAACCAATGCCGACATCATCTCCACGTTTACGCAGCCCTTGGGTATCTTTTTAGACCCGATTGTAGAAGCCGTAACCTCTGCCGATGATTTCCGTTTGGACGACATCCGCCGCTGCCGCATGACCATCTATCTAGGCATCAAACCCACCGAAACAGGCACGTTTGCCCGCTTAACCAACCTATTTTTCAGCCAGTTAATCAACGTGAACGTAGAACAAGGGCTGCCTGAAAACAACCTCAACCCTGCAACAGGCAAAACCACGCTGCCCCATCAATGCCTTTTGCTGATGGACGAGTTCACCGCGTTGGGCAACGTGCCCGCTATTATGGATGGCGTGTCGTATGTGGCAGGCTATGGGCTGCGGTTGATGATAATCGTGCAATCGCCCGCGCAAATTGAAGCGGTTTATGGGCGCGAAAACGCCCGCACATTCTTTACCAACTTCGCTTGCCGCGTGATGTTTACCCCGCGCGACCAAACCGAAGCCAAGGAATACAGCGAGATTTTGGGCAACGAAACCGTGAAAGCCAAATCCAAAAGCCGCAGTACAGGCAGAGGCACGAGCCACAGCCAAAGCATCAGCGAGCAAAAACGCGCCTTGATGTACGACACGGAAATCAAGCAAATGCCGATGGATAAGTGCATTTTGGATATGGCCGCCATGCCCCCGATTTATGCCGACAAAATCCGCTATTACGATGACCCCTTGTTCAAAGAGCGTGCCAAAATCCCACCGCCTATTATCCCAATCGTGGAGCCCACTTTGAGCAAAGTGCGTTATGTCGTCCCCAAGAAGGAGAAAAAAGCCAAACCACTCAAACAGCATGAAATTCAGATTGAAACAGCAAACAATAAAGACCCGTTTGCCCAACACCTAGTCAATGAACTTGCCTTAGGCATGAGCCAAAACATTGCCGATTTCCCCAATGTGGACGGCAATGAAAAACTCGGTCAGTTTGCCACTGGTATCCAAAACCTGTGGCGGCTTGACGATATGCCAACGTGCATGAGCGTTCTGGCAAGCGGCATGAAGAATCCATCCCAAAGCCTGGAAGCTATGATTGATGCCATTCCCGCCAGCTCCGCTGATGACGATGACGAGTGGGAAGCGCAGGATTATTCGCAAGATGATGATTGGCAAAGCGGGTAAACATCACACATAAAAGGCAGCCTGAAACGCATCACAACGTTTCAGGCTGCCTTTTTCCCCATTCCCATCCGACAAAGGAGCCTCCCATGCCTACCGACTACGCCCCACCCACCTATGACGAAATCCGCACCGCCTTATCCTACATCCCCACCCCGTCCAGTTATGCCGACTGGTATCCGATGGCATACGCCATCAAAGACGCACTCGGCGAAAACGGCAAAGACTTATGGCACGACTGGTCAAGACAAGGCGACAACTACAAGGCTAGTGTTGCCGAAGCCACTTGGAAATCCGCCAAGTCTAAAGCAGGCGGCATCACCGTTGCCACGTTGTTTAAGCAAGCTCGCGACAACGGTTACCGCCCCGAAAAGCCCTACGTCGCCCCCAACCCGGAGCAGCGCGCCCGAATCGCCCGAGAACGCGCCACGCAAGACGAAATTTGGGCGGCGTATAACCATGTGCGCCATCAATCCGCCGCCCGACTGGCAAATACCATTTGGCGCAATGCCAAAGAACTCACCGCTGCCGATTTGGCGCATCCCTATCTGCAAAGCAAAGGCATCCAAGATTTAACCGCCGTGGCAGGCATCCGCATCAATCGTTACAAAGGGCAGAACAAACTGGTCATCCCGATTTACTCGCGCAACGGGCAAACAGGCAACACCGAGCTGGTCAATCTGCAACAGATTGAAGACAGCGGACAAAAACGCTTTTTGGCAGGCGGACAAAAAAGCGGCGGCTACGCCATCCTCAATGGCACGCACGCCGATATGGCACAAGGTTTTTACCTTGCCGAAGGTTACGCCACCGCCGCCAGCGTCCACTTGGCAACGGGCAAGCCCGTGGTGATTGCTTTTGACGCGGGCAATCTGCCCGTCGTTGCCGCCCGCATCATCGAGCGCGGCAATCTGCCCGCCGACACCCCTATTTATCTTGCCGCCGACAACGACCGCGCGAGCCAAAAAGGTTTAGCCAAAGCCGCCGAAGCCGCTGCCATCTTGGGCGGGCGCGCCCAAATCAGGCTGCCCGAATTTGATGCCCGCGACATCACCGTATGGCAACAACGGCACGGACAATTGGACGCAGACGGCAAAGAACAGTTTCCCAGCGACTTTAACGACTTGGCGGAAATTCGCGGTATGGATGCCGTCAAAGAGGCACTCGGCACACACTTGTCGGCAGAGCGCACTGCCCAGGTCGCCGCCATGCAGCCTGAAATTGCCCATCAAATCGCGCACATACAAAACAAAGCCCCCGAAAGCCTGCAGGAAAACCCCGAAACCCTGCCGCCGGACGAAGCGGGATTACGCTTTCGCGCGGAATATGTGCTGGAAAAATTTGGCGGTGAGCGCAACGAGAAACACCGCAATGCGCTGATTGCCGAGTTGGCGCAGCGCGGGGTAGATATTCGCGGCGCGGTGAACGGTATTCTTGAGGAACGCAAGGCAGCCCCGCAACCGCAGCCTGAAACGGCAAAGCCATCACCGGCGAGCGAGAACACCCCCTTCACGCAAGCAGTAGATAACGTGGTGGCGGGCAAAGTTCCCGCAGGCTACATCCAGCTGGGCACAACGCCCGATGTGTTACAAATGCTGGGTGTGCCGCAAGGCAAAGTCCGTATTGCAGGAGGCACGATTGAAAAAGCCGTTGCCGATTACCTCAACCGCCAAAACGCCTACGACAAAAACCGCCATGCGGTAAATCCCGATGACTTAAAGCTGTTGCCCGGCGAAATAAACGATCCGATAGCGGTATTCAAATCCGCCACCCAAAGCAATTCATTTGTGGTTTTAACCCGGTTGCATGAACGCGAAAACGGTAAAGAAAAACCCGTCATTGCGGCAGTGCATTTAAGTCAAGGCAAAGGCAAACACGGGGCAGATTTGATTGATGTGGTGAGCGTGTACGGCAGAAGCGATACGCAGCTGGAACGCGCGTTCCAAGATGATTTGCTGTATGCAAACAAAAAGAAAGTTCAGGAATTTTTGACTACCCATCCGCTTCAATTGCATTGGGATATTACGTCTGAGACCGAACTTTCTTATCGCCATATTAAAACAGAAAGCGATTTGGCGCAATGGCAAAATGCCCATGGGCAGCCTGAAAATCCATTGCCAAGTCAAAATTTAACCCAACCTAAAAAGGAAGCCCAAATGGCACAATCCCCCACCCCCGAAGACATCCAACGCCACGCCCAAAACGTTGCCCAAATTGCCGATGCTGCCGAGCGCGAAGCCATGATGAGCGAAATGGCAGAGCAAGGTATTTATGTGCGCGGCGCAGTAAACAAGATTTTGGCTGAACGTGCGGCAGAAATGCCACAGCAGCCTGAAAATGAACATGGTGAGTTTCCGCAAAGCCAAAGTGGGCAGCCTGAAAATGCTGCACCTCCCACCTTTGCCGACGAACTATCCGCCCTTAACCTCCCTGCCGATTTTTCCTTTAAATACCAAGTCCTGCCCAACGGACGAGAAATCGCCCGCATCCATTTGGCGGGCTACGGCGGGGAAATAATGGTGGACAAAATTGAAGCAGACAAAGGCGGTGGTTATGTTGCAGTGTCTGAAAACATACTGGGCGGTAAACCTATCCATTTGGACAATCTATCCACTCTGATGCGCGAAATGACCTTCCAAATGCGCCAAGCAGCAGAACGTGAACACAAACTGCATCAAGAGCCAACCGCCGCGCAGCCGCAAAGGCCGCCTGAAACAGCCCAACCATCCCAACCCACAGCCGCCGATAACGCGGCTGTTGCTGTTTCTGAGCCATCGGAAACGCAAGTTGTTGGGCAGCCTGAAAACACACAAGGCGAACCATTGCCAAGTTCAAACCAACAGGACACCAATATGACCCCATCCGAAGCCCCGGCATTCGAAGCTCAAACAGTAGAAAACAGCATTGAGTTTGGTGGCATCACGCAAGAACAAAACCCAGAACCCACCGAAGCCCAACCCCAGCTTGAAACCATTTCCGCCGCCGAAGTGCAAGAAAACCTACGTCGTGCCAAGGAAAAAGAGCGAATTGAGGCGGCGCAGCAATTTACCCAAGAAGCCGCCGTTGGCGCAGCAATCGGTGTAGCTGCCGATGCTGCGTTAGATGCAGTCATTCCAGGTAGCAGCATGGCAAAAACCGCTGCCAGTGTTGCCGCAGGCTTTGCGGGTGATGCCGCTGCCGAACGTGTTTTACAGCAAAATCCAATGCAAAAACCCGAGCGCGATGCTGAAAACACAGAAAAGCAGCCTGAAATCAGCAAGCCCCAGCCTATTCTTGACCACCATTACAGCGTGCCTAGCAACATTCAATCACGCTACATTCAAACCAACAGCGGATTGTTGGGGCATTTGAATTATTCAGACATCAACAGCCACAACACCGTTGTGTTTCAAGACAAAGGCAACAAACTTTCCACGCCCAAAAACGATGCGCAAACCATCAGCGATATGTTGGACGTTGCCCAAGCCAAAAACTGGGGCAGCATCAAAATATCAGGCAGCGCAGAGTTTAAACGACAAATGTGGTTAGAAGCCAACTTGCGCGGCATCGCCACCTCGGGCTACAAACCCAGCAAAGAAGATTTAGCCTTGCTGGCCAACCAGCGCGAAAACCGCAGTCGCAACAGCATTGAGCATCAACCTCTAGCCCCCGAGCCAAACAAACCCGCGCAAGAAGCCCCAAGCAAAGAATTGGGCGCGCGTCTCGTTGCCCATGGCAAAGACCATTACAACCACAATCCTGATAAAGGCATGAGTTACTTCGTCTTGCTGGAAAAAGATGGCAAACAATGGGAACGCTGGGGCATGGATTTAGAACGTGCTATGAAAGAAAGCAGTGCGCAAGTGGGCGACAAGGTGGAATTGATAGACAAAGGCAAAGATGGCAAACGCAATTCGTTTGAAATCCAAATCATCGAGCGAACGGCATCGCCCGATTTCACCCCGCTGCGCTCCGAAGCCGACAAGCAGGTCACGCAAGCGCAAACGACCGAGCAGAAATTGCACGCCACCCAAATCCAAGAACAGGTTACGGCTGGCGCAGCAAAAGCAGAGCAGCCTAGCGCAGAACAGCGCACGGCATCGGAAACCGTATCGCCAGACAAAACCAATGGTTTGATGAATGACTATCACAAAAAGCTCAACCGTTTGTCCAAAGACGATATGGCGATGATGCGTAAGGTTGAAGTTGCGTATTTGCAAATATTGGAAAAAATGCCGCACAAAACCCCTGATGAGCGTGAATTTATGCGCCGTAGTGTTTACCAAACATTGTCTAACATGATTCAAGGCAACAGAATTAACCTGCCCCGCCTTGAACCATCGCCACAGCAGCAAGCGCAGCAACAAACGTTTGCGGACAAAGGCAAGCAAAAAGGCAAAGACAACGGCATGAGCATGAGTGATTAAGCGAGAGGCAGCCTGAAAAATAGCTTTCAGGCTGCCTTTTGATGTTATTTAATTGTTTTCAATATGTTAAAAGGATGTGATGATGAGTAACTACATCAAAGTTTATGGTTTATCCCAAGAAACTTGCGCCCACCTTGCCGCCTTATCCAAACAGCGATACGGCAAAACCAACATCTCTCTACTTGCTCGTGATTTACTGCTCGCAGAACTTGCTAAACAATCCCCTACTGCCGAACCACCCACACACTCCACGACCACCGAAGCCAAAACACGATTAGAACTCAAACTGCCACCCCATATCGCCGAGTACATCCATACCGCCGCGCAACAAGGCAAAATGTCGCCCAACCGTCGCGCACTCTACATTTTGGCAGAATACATAGAACAATACCCCATACTCACGGATAACGAAATTACCGCGCTCTATCAATCCAACGTTCAACTTGGCGCAATCGGGCGCAACATTAACCAAATCGCACGCCACTTAAACACAGGCGAGGGCGCATCGCTTACACAACGCCAACTTGCCGAGCTTGAACAAATCATTACCGAACACGTTAAACGTGTTGGCATCATCATTCAAGAACACCGCACGCGCCAAGAAAACTAATTTTCCTCCTGTAAGGCAGCCTGAAAACCATAAACAGCGTTTTCAGGCTGCCTTTTTTGCACCCGAAAGATACCCATGAAAAACCTAGATGACTGGTTTCTCCAATACCGCACCAACGCCGTGCACGGCAAACAAAAGAAACTACGAGGCAGCACATCGCACAAGCCACTCAAAAATAATACCGCCCTAACTAACCTTCAAGCCGCTGCCCGCAAGCATCCCGAAGTAATGGTTAAAATCCCTAAACGCCACAGCCAAAATTCCAAAGGCATGAAAGGTATTCGTAACCACTTGGACTACATTTCACGCAATGGCGAAGTCGTTTTAGAAAACCAAAATGGTGAGCAAATTCAAGGCAAAAAAGCTGTACGACAACACTTGGAAAATTGGCAAAACCGTTTTGGCATTGCTGATGAAACCACGCACCGAGAAGCACTCAACATTGTTTTATCCATGCCCGCAGGTACGCCACCCCAAACCGTGTTAAACGCCGCCCGAGAATTTGCCGCTGAACAATTTTCCAACCATGAATACGTCTTCGCGCTTCACCATGAATCCGACCGTGAAGGCGAGCCACCCCATCCCCATGTCCATCTAGCGGTGCTGATGCGCGACAATCTAGGGCAACGCATCAATCCACGCAAAAACGACCTATTTGAATGGCGTGTCCGCTTTGCCGAAAAGTTACGCGACGAAGGCGTGCAATGCGCTGCCACCCGCCGCCAGCATCGCGGCAAAAGCATCAAAGGAGAAAACGGCATTGTCCGCGCTATTGATGAGCGATTAGCCCCCGCGCGGCAAACATCACGCATCACCGCTGAGCAACAAGGCAGCCTAAAAACCGCCCTAGAAACCCAACAACGCCCGCACAATCCTTACCAAACACGCAGCCAAGAAACAAGGAGCGCACTACTCAAACGCTATCAATCGCTGGCCAAGCAACTCTACTTGAACGGTATGAAAACCGAAGCGCGAGACATCGCCAAACTTGCCCAGCAAGTCGCCCAAGCAGGATACGATACCCGGGCGCAAAAAATGTATGACCAAATCCGTGCGCAACTGGAACAGCAACGCAAGCAAACCATGGCGCAGCAACAACCTAAACAACAAAATACCACCACCCAACCCAAGCGCAAGAAAACCCAAACACGCGATGACGGAATGGAGCGGTAACTTATTTCAATGCGAAAGCAGCTTGAAACAGATGAGCAATCTTAATCGATTGACCATTTGTTTCAGGCTGCTTTTTTGTCGTTTCAAAAAAATAGCCGCTTGCGGCGTTTTCGCCTTTGGGCGAAATCTCAAAATAGGTACTGTTTTGTCGGCGGTAGCCTATCCTGCGTTCATAGTTTTATGGGGCTTGTTGTTCTCAATATGAATGTTTTGAAAAAAAGAATTTCGTGGGGCGTAATATC
>ERZ773059.1500-NODE-1500-length-11402-cov-12.220146_pt1 | contig 11402 bp, 8 predicted proteins | sample MGYA00580514_ERZ773059 | MGnify/ENA primary metagenome ERZ773059 (study PRJEB29015, sample SAMEA2737981) | human oral metagenome | biome: human oral; feature: human-associated habitat; material: dental | place: China | collected 2056 ...
GTCCGGCGGCGGCTCCTCGGCGGCCCCTTCCCAGGGCACCGCCCCCGCGGCGCGCCCGACGACGGCCCGGCCCTCCGCCTCGCCGAGCACCGAGCCGACGCGGGTATCGGCGGACGCGGCGGTCCCCCCCAACGCCGGCGGCGGGTCCAGTGAGGAATCGGCCTCCGGGCTCAACAGCTGGGTCATGGTCGGCGGCGCCGGCCTGCTGCTCCTCGGTGTTACCGTCGCCTTCACTTTCATCCGCAGGATGGCCCACCCGCATTAGGCGCCGTTCCAACCTTTCCCCGGGGTGCAGTCGGACGGCGCGGCCGGATTAGTGTTTCTCGACAAACCTTGTGGAAAATGTTCGCGCGCTGGTGTAGTTTATTCCTCGTCATGATCACCAGCTTCTTGCTAACCTGGTAGACGACGCGTATTATGCCGATCCGTCGGCGCGAAGGAGGATGGGATGAAGCACGCGCGCGGAGCCGCGGTCAGCGCCCAGCGGCAGATCGCCAATCAACTCCGGTTCCTGACCGTTGGACTCGGAGCCGTCCTCGTGCTCGTCGTCGCCGTCATGCTCCCCGCGACGGCGAGTGACCGGTGGGACAACCCGTTCATGCCGCTCGAGCTCCCCAGCACCGAAGTGCGTGTCACAGTGATACCCGGGTCGGACTTCACCCCCACTGAATCCGAGGCGAAGGGGGCCTACGTCGGCGTCCTCCTCGACGAGGGCGCCGTCACCCGCTACGAGCCGCAGACCAACCCGGATACGGGCGGTCCGCTCGCCAGGGACGACTTCTACGCCGTCGGACGGGTGTCCCCGGACGGCGACTTCGCCGTGTCCGTCGATCTTCCGAACGGCACTAACAACCCCCAGAGGGCCTCCTGGTACGACGGGGACGTGCACAAGCTGACGATCTACGTCTACTACGCGGGCGACGCCCTGCAGTCGAAGACCGCGCACTACCTGCGGATCGTCCAGGCGCCCGAGCCCGGGCCCACCACGGAGCCGGAGCCCTCCGAGGCCCCGACCACCCCGGCGCCCACCGCTCCGCAGCCCACGGCCACCCCGACCACTCCGGCGCCCACCACCTCGGCCCCGGCCCCCACGCAGGAGCCGACCACGGACCCGCAGTCCCATGCGACCACAGCCAGTCCGCGTCCCCAGTCCCCGGCCCCCGATCCGGTGCCCAGCTCCGAGCCGCAGCCGGAGCCCTCCACGCAGACCCCCGATCCCTACACGCCCCCGCAGGAGCCGACTTCGGAGAAGCCGCCCGTCCCCTCCGAGCCGTCGCACGCCCCTGTCGCGCCTGACCCGACGCCCAGCACTGCGGGCCCCGCCCAGTCGGACGGCAGCGCGGATCCGGATCCCACGCCCAGTGCGACCTCCAACACGGTGAAGCCGGATGGGGAGCCCGTCCTGCCGGTCGCCAGCGAGTCCGACCTCACCGACGCGAACACAGGGGGGGTCTCCGCCTCCTTCGCCTCGGGCAAAGTCACCGTGAACGTCCCCTCGGACAAGGCGCCCGCCGGCGACTGGGTCTCCGCGAACATCCTGCCGGGCCGTCAGGCCCAGTGGCTGCAGGTCAGCGACGACAACCAGGCGTCGATGGATCTGCCGTCCCTGCCCAACGGCGAGTACAAGATCGTCATCGCCACGCGCGACCACACCCTGGTCGGGTGGGCCCAGTTCAAGGTCGCCACCACCTCCGCCTCCGGCGCGGGGGACGGCGCAGCGGTCGACACCTCCGCTTCCATGAACGCGCACGCGCAGATGCTGGAGAACTCGCTGCGCACCGACGCCGCGGACGGCCTCAACGGCTACTTGCTGGGCGCCGGCGCGTGCATGCTGATCCTCGGCGGCCTGGTGGTCCTCCAGGTGATGTCCGGTCCGACGCTGCGGGGCATGCGCAAGAGCGGGAGCTGAGCCCCAGGCGCTCTGCGGGGCGGCCTCCCAGAGCGGGGGCCGCCCCGCGCCTGCGCACGCAGGGCGTTAGTCTGTCCGCATGGATCTCTTCGCAGCCCAGGGCATCGATGACGCGGGCGTCCCCGCATACAGCCCCGACGCGCCTCTGGCCGTCCGCATGCGGCCCGCGCGCATCGAGGAGGTGGTCGGGCAGGACCACCTGCTCGGCGAGGGCGCGCCACTGCGGCGCCTGCTCGAACCGGCGTCCGGCGCCTCCGTCGCGGTGTCGTCGGTGGTCCTGTGGGGGCCGCCCGGAACGGGGAAGACGACCCTGGCCTACCTGGTGGCCCGGACGACGAGCCGCCGCTTCGAAGAGCTGTCGGCAGTGTCCTCGGGCGTCAAGGACATCCGCGACGTGGTCGGCGGGGCCAGGAGGCGGCTCGCGGCCGGGGGCGGGGAGACGGTCCTTTTCGTCGACGAGGTCCACCGCTTCTCCAAGTCGCAACAGGACGCCCTGCTGCCCGCCGTTGAGAACCGATGGGTGGTCCTGGTCGCCGCGACGACGGAGAACCCGTCGTTCTCCGTCATCCCACCGCTCCTGTCGCGCTCCCTGCTGCTCACGCTGCGCCCGCTCGACGGCGCGGCGGTCGCGGGGCTCATCGAGCGCGCCCTCGCCGACGACCGGGGGCTCGCGGGCGCGTTCACCATCACCGACGAGGCGCGCGACGCCCTCGTGCGCCTGGCGGGGTCGGACGCCCGCAAGTCCTTGACCCTGCTCGAGGCCGCGGCGGGGGCGGCCGCCGGGGCGGGCGGCGCGTCCATCGGCCTCCCCCAGGTCGAGGCCGCCGCAAACCGGGCGCTGGTGCGGTGGGACCAGGACCAGCACTACGACGTGGCCTCCGCGTTCATCAAATCGATGCGCGGCTCCGACGTGGACGCCGCCCTCCACTACCTGGCGCGGATGATCGAGGCGGGGGAGGATCCGCGCTTCATCGCCCGGCGCGTCATGATCGCCGCCTCCGAGGAGGTGGGCATGGCCGCCCCGGAAGTCCTCACCACCTGCGTGAGCGCGGCGCAGGCGGTCGCCATGGTCGGCATGCCCGAGGCGCGGATCCTCCTGTCCCAGGCCGTCATCGCGGTCGCCACGGCGCCGAAGTCGAACGCCTCGTACACGGGGATCGACCGCGCGCTGGCGGATCTGCGCGCGGGCAAGGGCGGTCCCGTCCCCGCCCACCTGCGCGACGCGCACTACCCGGGCGCGGCGGGCCTGGGCCACGGGGAGGGCTACGTCTACGCGCACGACGCGCCCCACCACGTCGCAGCGCAGCAGTACCTGCCCGACGACCTCGTCGGGGTCCGGTACTACGAGCCGACCCGCAATGGAAACGAGGCGCTCATCACGAAGAGGCTCGAGGCGATCAGGAACCTCCTGGAAATGCGCTAGCATGGCGGGGCTGCCTTCTGCGGAAGGCTCCCTGGGGCCCTAGCCGTGCGGCACCGCCGCAAGAGTTGGCCCCATGCCCGTGCCCGGCACGGGCATGACACTGGAAACAGGAAAGAAAAGAGAACATGGCAAAGAACCGTTCCCGCAAGCAGGTGCGCGAGTCGCGCGCCCTCGGCCTGGCCCTGACGCCCAAGGCCGTCCGCTACTTCGAGAAGCGCCCCTACGGCCCCGGCGAGCACGGCCGTTCGCGCCGCCGCCAGGATTCCGACTACGCGGTCCGCCTCAAGGAGAAGCAGCGCCTGCGCGCCCAGTACGGCATCCGCGAGGCCCAGCTGCGCCGCGCCTTCGAGGAGGCCCGCCGCACCGCCGGCCTGACCGGTGAGAACCTGGTCGAGCTCCTCGAGATGCGCATCGACGCGCTCGTCCTGCGCGCGGGTATCGCCCGTACCATCCAGCAGGCCCGCCAGTTCGTCGTGCACCGCCACATCCTGGTCGACGGCAAGATCGTCGACCGCCCCTCCTTCCGCGTCAATCCGGGGCAGACCCTGCAGGTCAAGCCCAAGTCGCAGACCACGGTCCCCTTCGAGATCGCCGCGCAGGGCATCCACCGCGATGTGCTGCCCCAGGTCCCCGACTACCTCGACGTCGACCTCGAGCGCCTGAAGGCCACCCTGGTGCGCCGCCCCAAGCGCGCAGAGGTCCCCGTCACCTGCGACGTCCAGATGGTCGTCGAGCACTACTCGCGCTGACACGGGCCCGCGCGCCCCGGGGCACTGGGCCCCGGGGCGCGTTGTCGTAACCGCAGGGCCGTGCGGGGCCGCCCCCGGTGCCGGGGAGCGCCGAAGGCCCCGCCGTCCGCCGTGCTCGGCGGCCGCGCCGGCCCCCGCAGGGTCCCTTCCACCAACACGACGGAGTGATGTCGCATGCGCCCGCGTGGGCGATGTGGAGGCTGGGGTGGTTGTTGTCTAAGATGGGTTCTCATGCGCACCAGTGAAATCCGCAGCCGTTGGCTGGAGTTCTTCGCCGCCCGGGATCACGAGATCCGCCCCTCAGTCCCCCTGATCTCGCCCGAGCCCTCCATTCTGTTCACGGTCGCGGGAATGGTCCCCTTCATCCCCTACATCCTCGGAACGGAGCCGGCGCCGTGGCCCAGGGCGGCCTCCGTGCAGAAGTGCGTGCGGACGAACGACATCGACAACGTGGGCAAAACGACGCGCCACGGCACGTTCTTCCAGATGAACGGCAACTTCTCCTTCGGCGACTACTTCAAAGAGGGCGCGATCGACTTCGCGTGGCACCTGCTCACCGACCCCCGCGACCAGGGCGGCTACGGGCTCGACGGCGACCGCCTGTGGATGACGATCTGGGAAGAGGACCAGGTCTCCTTCGACTACTGGACCCGCGAGATCGGCTTGCCCGCCGAGCGCATCCAGCGCCTCCCCTTCGCCGAGATCTCCTGGTCGACGGGGCAGCCCGGGCCGGCCGGCTCGTGCTGCGAGATCCATTACGACCGCGGAGCGCAGTACGGCCCCGGCGGGGGGCCCGTGGTCGACACGGGGGGCGACCGCTTCCTGGAGATCTGGAACCTGGTCTTCGACGAGTTCGTCCGCGGCGAGGGGTCCGGGCACGACTTCGAACTGGTCGGCAAGCTCGACCGGACCGCGATCGACACGGGGGCCGGCCTGGAGCGCCTGGCCTTCATCATGCAGGACAAGCCGAACATGTACGAGATCGACGAGGTCTTCCCCGTGATCGCCGCAGCGGAGGCGATGAGCGGGAAGACCTACGGCCTGGGCGCCGCGGGGCCCGAGGCGGGCGAGGCCTACGCCGACGACGTGCGCCTGCGCGTCGTGGCCGACCACGTGCGCTCCTCCTTGATGCTGATAGGGGACGGCGTGCGGCCAGGCAACGACGGACGCGGCTACGTGCTGCGCCGCCTGATCCGCAGGGCCGTGCGCTCCATGCGCCTGCTCGGCGTCCACGACGCGGCGATGCCCGTGCTGCTGACGGCCTCGAAGGACGCGATGCGCGCCTCGTACCCGGAGCTCGAGGCCGATTGGGCGACCATCTCCGAGGTCGCCTACGCGGAGGAGGACGCGTTCCGCCGCACCCTGAGCGCGGGGACCACGATCCTGGACACGGCGGTGGCCCAGGCGCGGAGCGCAGGATCTCCGATCCCGGGCGCTTCAGCGTTCTCCCTGCACGACACCTACGGCTTCCCCATCGACCTGACACTGGAGATGGCCGCGGAGCAGGGCGTGAAGGTCGACGAGGACGGCTTCCGCGCGCTCATGGAGGAGCAGAAGGAGCGCGCACGGGCGGACGCGCGCGCGAAGAAGACGGGCCACACCGACGTCCGCGTCTTCCAGGAGATCGAAAAGCGCCTGGGCGGGGGATCGGAGTTCCTGGGGTACACCGAGTCCGGCTGCGACGCCTCGGTGGTCGCGCTGCTGGTGGACGGCCACGACGCCCCTGCGGCGCAGGCGGGCGCCGACGTCGAGGTGGTCCTGGACCGCACGCCGTTCTACGCGGAGATGGGCGGGCAGCTGGCCGACCACGGGACCATCCGCGCCGAGGGCGGGGCTGTCATCGAGGTCAACGACGTGCAGGCGCCGATCCGCGGGCTGTTCGTCCACAGGGGCACCGTCGTCGAGGGCGCGGTGGCCGTGGGCGAGAGGGCGTTCGCGCAGATCGACACGCGGCGGCGCCTGGCCATCGCGCGCGCCCACACCGCCACCCACATGGTGTACGCGGGCCTGCGCGCGGTGGTGGGCCAGGACGCCTCGCAGGCGGGCTCTGAGAACTCGCCGTCGCGCCTGCGCTTCGACTTCCGCCACTCCAGCGCTCTCGGCGCCTCCCAGGTGGACGACATCGAGGCCCTGGTCAACGAGAAACTCGCAGAGGATCTGCCCGTGACCACGGAGGTCATGGGCATCGAGGAGGCCCGCGCGTCGGGCGCCATCGCCCTGTTCGGCGAGAAGTACGGCTCCCGGGTCCGCGTCGTCACAATAGGCGACGGCTTCGACAAGGAGCTGTGCGGCGGGACGCACGTCCCCTCGACCGGGCACCTGGGGCGGGTCACCGTCCTCGGGGAGGGCTCCATCGGCTCGGGCGTGCGCCGCATCGACGCCCTGGTGGGGGACGGGGCCTACGAGTACCAGGCGAAGGAGCACGCCATCGTGTCCCGCCTGGCGTCCCTGGTGGGCGGCAGGCCCGAGGACCTGCCCGAGCGCGTCGAGGCCCTGCTGGCCAGACTCAAGGAGTCGGAGAAGGAACTGGAGAAGAGCCGCATCGACCAGGCCCTGTCGCAGGCGGCCGGCCTGGCCGCGCGGGCCAAGACGATCGGGCGGCTGACCGGGGTCGTGGCCGCTGTGGGCGCCGTGCCCTCGGCCGACGCGCTGCGCACCCTGGCGCTCGACGTGCGCGACCGCATCGGCGGGTCCGGGGCAGCGGTCGTCGCCCTCCCGGGGCTGGTCGGCGGCAAGCCGTCGCTCGTCGTGGCCACGAACGACGGCGCCCGCGCGCGCAAGGCGAAGGCGGGTGCGCTCGTGCGCGCGGTCGGCTCCTTCCTGGGCGGGGGCGGCGGCGGGCGCGACGACATCGCGCAGGGCGGCGGCACGAAGCCCGAGGGCGTCGGCAGGGCGCTCGAAGAGCTGCGCCGGCAGATCGAGGGCCTGTGACCTTGCGCCGTGGAGTGCGGATCGGGGTCGATGTCGGCACCGTGCGGGTGGGGGTCGCGCGGACGGACCCGGAGGGGATCCTCTCGATCCCCGTCCGGACGCTCCGGCGCGCCGACGACTGGTCGGACGTTGAGGAATTGGCCACGATCGTCGCCCAATACGACGCCATCGAGGTGCTTGTGGGCTTGCCGCGCCACCTCAAGGGCGGGGAGGGGGTTTCCGCGAGAGGGGCCCGTCGTTACGCGCGCCGGGTCAAGGTCGCGTGTCCTGGCGTTCGCGTTGCTATGGTGGATGAGAGGCTCTCGTCGACCCAGGCCCACCAGCGACTTCGTGCGCGCGGGGTGCCCGAGACCGACCACCGCGGGGTCATCGACCAGGTCGCCGCTCAGATCATCATCGAGCACGCCCTGGACACCGAGCGCATCAGCGGGCGGGCCCCTGGAGAGCCGGTAGACGCACCCGAAAGCGAGGAGACTGGGCGATGACGAGTTCAACCCCTCCCAGCTACCCCTTCCGCTCGCGGCGCGAGATCCACCGCAACGAGCCCCGCACCTACTCCGACGCGGACCTGCACCCGGACTCCGACGAGGAGGCCACCGCCCGTACCGGACGGGCAACCGATCCGGCCGCGGGCCATCCGGGGCGGCACCGTCCCAGTGGGGCGGGGCGCGCGGGCGCGGCCGTCCCCGGTTCCCGCACCAAGGCGGCCGCCAGGGCCGGCGCCCGCAGGGGCGCGGTCCTCGGCACCGCCACCGCTGCGGAGCGCGCCTCAGTCCCCCACCGGAGCGCGGCCGCGCAGGAGTCCGACGACGCCCCCGGTCAGGGGGACGCGCCCGCTTCCATAGAGTCCGACTTCCCCTGGCCCAGCAGCACCCGCTCGCGCAGGAGCACTCCTAAGAAACGCCGCGCGGCGGCCAGCGAGGGCAAGGCGGAGCCACGGCGGGAGCACCCGGGCCCCAGCGCGCACACCGCGGAGATCCCGGCGGTCGGCCGCTCGGACGCCGATGAGGCCGACCAGGAGGAGGCCTTCGAGGAGGAGACCACCGGGATGCGGTCCCGGCGCCTCGCGCGGGAGCGCCAGGCGGCCAAGAAGAGGCGGTTCTGGCGCAGGGTGCGCTCGTTCTTCGTCCTCGTGATCGTCCTGGCCATGGTCGGCGGCGCCGGGTACCTGGCCGTGCGCCAGTTGCGCAGCAGCGCCAACCAGACCGCCCAGGACGACTTCCCGGGCCCGGGCACGGAGGCCGTCTCCGTGACCATCGAGGAGAACTCCACGGGCCGCGACATCGGCAAGACGCTGGTCGACGCCGGGGTCGTGAAGTCGGTCGGGGCCTTCATCCGCCAGTTCGAGAAGAGCAAGGCGGCCACGTCCATCCGCCCGGGCACCTACTCGATGCGGCTGCAGATGAGCGCCGCCGAGGCGCTCGCCGCCCTCCTGGACGAGACGAACCGGACGGACAACACGATCACGGTGATCCCCGGCACGACGATCTGGCAGGTGAAGGCGAAGATCGCCGACATCATGGGCGTGTCCGAGGACGAGGTGCAGCGGGCCCTGGACGACGCGGAGGCCATCGGCCTGCCCGCCGAGGCCAATGGGAAGGCCGAGGGGTGGCTGCTGCCGGGCACGTACGAGGTCGATCCCGAGGACACTCCCACGACGGTCGTCAAGAGGATGGTCGCGGGCACCATCGCCGAGCTCGCGGAGATGGGCGTCGCCGACGCGGACCGTGAGACGGTGCTCATCAAGGCGTCCATCGTGGACGGCGAGGGCTACATCAAGCGCTACCAGCCGATGATCGCGAGAGTCATCGAGAACCGCCTGGCGGACCCCGACGGCGAGACCCGGGGCCGCCTGGAAATGGACTCGACCGTGCAGTACGGCGTCGGCAAGTCGGGCGGCGTGCCCGACGCCACCGCCATCGCCGACGACAACCCCTACAACACCCGCCTGCACGCGGGCCTGCCCCCCACGCCGATCGGCCAGCCCTCCCGCGACGCCATCTCCGCGGTCGTCAACCCAGCCCAGGGCACGTGGCTGTACTTCACCACCGTCAACCTGGACACTGGCGAGACCCTGTTCGCGGACAACTTCGCCGAGCAGATGGAGAACCAGAAGAAGTTCCAGGACTACTGCGCCTCGCACGAGGGGAAGTGCTGACGGTGCCGTGGGCAGCGGTCATCGGCTCTCCGATCGCGCACTCGTTGTCCCCGGTGATCCACCGGGCGGCATGGGAGCGCCTCGGACTGGCGGGCGACTGGGAGTACAGGAGCGCCGAGGTGGACCGCGGGGGGCTGGGCGCCTTCATCGCCGGCCTGGACCCCCAGTGCCGCGGCCTGTCGGTCACAATGCCGTGCAAGCAAGCGGTCATGCAGCTGATGGACGTCGTCGATCCGCTGGCCGCGGCCGTGGGGGCGGTGAACACGGTGGTGCCCGGGGCGGGCGTCCTGACGGGCTTCAACACCGACGTCCACGGCATCACGACGGCCATCGCCGAGGCGAGGGCGGCGCGGGGCCTGGGGCCGGCGCGCAGCGCCTGCGTCCTGGGGGCGCGGGCGACGGCCTCGTCGGCTCTGGCTGCGCTTGGCGAGCTCGGCATCACGAGGACGAGTGTGGCGGCGCGCCGTTTCGCGGGTCCCGGATCCGTGATCGCGGCCGCCTCCCGCCTCGGGGTCGTCATTGAGCAGATCCCGTGGGCGGACATGGGTGCCGTCGCTCGGGCCGCCGCAGGCGTGGACCTGTTGATCTCGACGCTCCCGGCGGGCGCAGCGGACCCCCTCGCCTCGTTCCTTGCCCCGACCGAGCGCCAGGTTCTTCTCGACGTCGTCTACTCTCCGCGGGAGACCGCGCTGCGCGCCGCGTTCGAGCGCTCCGGGGCCGTCGTCGCCGAGGGCACCGACATGCTGGTCTTTCAGGGAGCATCCCAGGTGCAGCTCATGACGGGCAGAAGCCCGGATCCGAACGTGATGAGACACGCCCTCCACGAGGAACTGGCCCGTCGGGCGCGCGAGAGCGGGGCGGGGGCGCGCGCATGATCGTTGGTTTGCTTCCGCCTCGTATCAGCGCGGACCTGTCGCTTGTGTCGGGTTTCCTCACGTGGGTCACCGTCCTGGTGTGGCTGTGGCGCTCGGGATGGAGAATCCAGCGGCGCTACTTCGTGGAGGCGACGCAAACCCCGCTGACGCGCAACGCCATCGTCTGGGTGGCAGCCCTCGTCGGTGCCGTCTCCTTCGTGGCCGCCCAGATGCGCCCCGGGATACCGGCTGTCCTGGTCGTGTCCATGGTTGGCGCCCTGAGCGCCTATGTCGATGCGCGCACCCATCGCCTGCCCAATGCCTACACGCTGGTCATGGGGATTGGTGTCGCTGCCGGTATCGCCATTGGCGCCGTGATCTCGCCCCTGTGGCAGGAGCGGCTGAGCGGGAGCCTCATCGGAGCGCTCATCTGGCTCGTGCCGATCTGGGTGCTGAATCGCCTTCCGGGCGGAATGGGTGGGGGCGACGTGAAGCTTGCGCCCGTCCTGGGGGCCATGGTCGGATCGGTGGGGATGCACGCCGCCGTCTTTGCCCTCGTGCTTTCCTTCGTCTCGGCGGGGGTGGCCGCCCTGTGGAAGATCGTCGTGGGTTCGGCCGGCACGAAGTCGCGCGTCGCAATGGGACCGTGGATGATTGGGTCCGCACTCGTGGGAACGATCGCGTGGGGAGTCGTCCCCGACTGGCTCTAGGGGCCTTGCCACCCTCATCGTGGACCCGGCGGGCCGATGCGGGGCGGGAATGGGACAATGAGACCGTGAGTACCTCGACGCCTTCGCATCAGTGTGAGCCCGTGAGCCTCGAATGGGGACAGACGTGGCCGCCGCGCGATGTCTTTCGTTCCCTTGCGTGCTCGCGGCGCGTGATCCCCGTCGTTCGGCGGGTGCTCGCCGACGAGCTCAGCGCGGTCGGTGTCTACCGCCAGCTTGCCCATGGAGACTACGGGAGCTTTATCCTCGAGTCCGCCGAACACGGCGGATCCTGGGGACGCTGGTCCTTCGTCGGCGCCTCGAGTGCCGGAGCGATCGTGGCCCGTGACGGCCGGGCGCAGTGGGTGGGTGCCCATCCCGAGGGAGCCCTACGTGAGGGGAGCTTTCTCGAGGTTGTTCACTCGGCGCTCGAGGAGCTCGCAGCTCCGGCTATCGAGGGGATGCCGCCACTGAGCGGTGCGCTCGTCGGGTCGCTCGGGTGGGGGATTATCCCCGAGTGGGAGCCCACCCTGGTGGCGACTGCTCCCAGGGAATCCGATATTCCGGACGCCGCACTGGTGCTCGCTACCGAGGTCGCGGCCATCGACCACGCCACCGGCTCCGTGTATCTGATGGCGATCGCGTGGAACCTTAACGGCTCGGACGACGGC
>ERZ773059.1504-NODE-1504-length-11394-cov-2.856248_pt1 | contig 11394 bp, 12 predicted proteins | sample MGYA00580514_ERZ773059 | MGnify/ENA primary metagenome ERZ773059 (study PRJEB29015, sample SAMEA2737981) | human oral metagenome | biome: human oral; feature: human-associated habitat; material: dental | place: China | collected 2056 ...
CGGCCACGTAGCGGTAGAGGGCGCCGGGGGTGACGCCCAGGTCGCGTGCCAGCTGCCGCATCCGTAGGCCGGCTGCGCCCTGCGTCGCGAGACGGGCGTAGGCGGCGGCGATGAGTCGGCGACGGAAGCTGTCGCGAGCCTGGACGCGGGCGGTCATGGAAGCAGTCTGCCACCGCCGTCTCCGATATTCGTGAACATGGTTTACACTCCATCCGTAAACACTGTTCACGAGAGCTCGTGAAAGGACTCCCCATGAGCCGAATCACCGTCATCGGCGCCGGGCCCCTCGGCCGCGCCACCATCGCCGAACTGACCCGCCAAGGCCACGACGTCACCGTCGCGAGCCGCAGCCGGGTCACCCTGCCCGCAGCCACCTGGGTCCCGGTCGACGTAGCGAGCGGGAAAGGCCTAGACCAGCTTCCGGCGTCTGAGGCGGTCGTGGTCTGCTTCGGACCCCCGTACGCCATTGCGGCATGGCAGCGGATCTGGCCAGTCGCAATCGACAACCTGATCGGCGCCGCGCAGGCCAACGACGCAACGCTGGTACTTACCGGGAACCTGTACGCCTACGCTCGCGACCGAATGCCGATGCGCGCGACGGATCCCCTGCGACCGTCGACCGCGCTCGGTGAGGTTCGCGCCGAGGTGACGCGACGCCTGTTCGCAGCCCACGAGCAGGGCCGGATCCGAGCGGTCGAAGTACGCGGTTCGGACTACCTGGGGGCAGACGCACCCGACGCCTACCTGGGGCGACGCCTTATCACCCCTCTGCTCGCCGGCAAGGCAGCCGGCGTCATCGGCGACCCCGATGCCGACCACACCTGGACCGCGGTCTCGGATTTCGGGCGGCTCCTGGCGCGCGGCGCCACCGACCAGGAAATGGCTGGCCGGGCCTGGCACGTTCCCAGCGCCCCTGCGATCAGCGTCCGTGACCTGGCTGCCCGGGCCCTGCGGATCGCGGGCGTCGACGCCCAGCCCCGGTTCCGGACGATCCCGCCCGCGATGGTCACCGTCATGGGCTGTTTCTCGGCGCAGCTGCGGGCCGTCGCCTCGCTGGCCCACCAGTGGAACCAGCCGTACGTCATGGACGACCTCGACACTCGAGAGCTGCTGCGCGAGAACCACACCGAACTGGACGACACCCTGAGGGCTATCGTCGACGCTGCCTGGGCACGTCCGGCGTAGCCCGTGGCAACGGGCCGTCAGGAACCGACCGGAAGGTTGACCTCGTTCCTGGTGTTCTGCTTAGGTTGGCTTTACCCGATATCGCAAGGAAAGGCTTCCATATATGGCTCAGATCTCGCGCCGCGCCCTCGGGCTCGGAGCCCTCGCCCTGGGTGCCCTGACCGCCTGCGGCCAGGGCTCCTCCGGCTCCGGCGCCAGCAGCGCCGGTAAAGTCTCGATCACCCACGCCCAGGGGACCACCTCGGTGCCGGCCAACCCGCAGCGGCTCGTGATCTTCGACTACGGAGCCCTCGACACCATCAACAGCCTGGGCCTCAACGACAAGGTAGTCGGGATCCCCGAGGGCAACACCCTGCCGCCCTTCCTGAAAGCCTTCAACAACGACAAGATCGCCAACGTCGGCACCCTCCATGAGCCGAACATCGAGGCGATCCAGAAGGTCAAGCCAGACCTGGTCGTGATCAGCTTCCGCAGCGCAAGTAAATACCCCGAGCTAAGCCAGCACTTCACCACCATCGACATCAGCTATCCCAGCACCGGCACCTTCTACAGCAAGGTCGAAGCCGCTTCCACTCTGCTCGGCACCGCCCTCGGTAAGAGTGATGAGGTCAAAACCAAGCTCGGCGAACTGAAGAAAGTCATCGACGAAGCCAAGGCCAAGGTCCCGCAGGGCAAGAAGGGCCTGGTCCTGATGACCAGCGCTGGCAAGGCGACCGCCTTCGGCGCGGCCTCCCGTTTCGGCGCCGTCCATTCCGATCTGATGGTTCCTCAGGCGATCCCCGACATCAAGGACAGCAGCCATGGTCAGCCGGTCTCCTTCGAGGCGATCCAGCAGGCGAACCCGGACCTGATGTTCGTCTGCGACCGGGACGCGGCGATCGGGCAGCAGGGTAAGGCGGCCAAAGAGGTACTTAACAACGAATTGGTCGCCAGTACCACCGCGTGGAAGGAGAACAAGGTCGTCTACCTCGACGGGGCACGCTGGTACATCGTGATGCACGGCCTCGACAACGCGAAGGTGATGATCCAGGAACTCGTCAAGGCCCTGTGAGCGCCACCCCACCCTCGTCCCCTCGTTCCCGACGCCGGTGGGGATGGGGGGCCGGGGCCGTCGGGATCCTGGTCGTGCTGACCGTGGCCAGCATCTTTGTCGGCGTTACCGAGATCGGCCCGCTCGACGTACTGGCCGGCCGGGCCAGCGACCAGCAATGGGAGAACCTGGTGATCTCCCGGGTACCCCGTACGGTGGCGGTGCTGCTGGCTGGGGCAGCCCTCGCTGTCTCCGGGCTGCTGATGCAGGCCCTGGTCCGGAACCGGTTCGTCGAGCCGGGCACGGTCGGCACTTCCGAATCGGCAGTGGTCGGGATCCTGCTCGTGACCCTGCTGTGGCCCGGTGCCCCGCTCACCGTCAAGATGCTGGTCGCGATCGTCACCGCCCTGCTCGGTACCGCCCTGTTTCTCAAACTCGTACGGGCGATCCCACGCGGCGAAGCGATCGTGGCGGTACCCCTGATCGGGATGATGCTGGCCGGGATGATTTCCGCCGCCACCACCTTCGTCGCCTACCGCTACGACCTGCTAGCCACCCTGGGCACCTGGATGGCGGGCGACTTCTCCGGCGTGCTGCGCGGACGCTACGAACTGCTCTGGCTGGTCGGGGCGGTCTTCGTGGCGATCTGGGTGGCGGCCGACCGGTTCACCATCGCCTCCCTAGGCGAAGCCCACGCCAGCAGCCTCGGCCTGCGCTACCAATCCGCGGTCACCCTGGGCCTGGCCCTGATCTGCGCCGGAAGCGCGATCTGCCTGGTCGTGGTCGGCGCGATCCCGTTCATCGGGCTGGTCGTTCCCAACCTCATCACCCGGCTGCTCGGCGATAACCTGCGCCGCTGCCTGCCGTGGATCGCTGCCAGCGGCGCCGGCTTCGTGCTGGTCTGTGACCTGCTAGCCCGGACCGTGAACCGCCCCTTCGAGGTCCCAGTCGGTACGATCGCTGGGGTCCTCGGCGCGGCCACCTTCTTGATTCTGCTGGCCCGGCAGGCACCCCGGCTGGCCGGAGGAACCCGATGACCACGGCGGCCCTTACCGGTACGGCACCGCGGCGGGCCACCCAGGCCGGCAAGCTGCTCACCCTGGGGCTACTGGCCGTGACCGGCGCCTGCCTGGCGTACCTGCTGCTCGACTCCGGCGGCGACCTGGGCTTCACCCTGGCCTTCCGTGGTCGCAAGCTGCTCGGGCTGATCCTGGTCGGCTGGTCCGTCGGGATGGCCACCGTCGGCTTCCAGACCGTCACCGGGAACCGGATCTTGACCCCCTCGGTGATGGGTCTGGACTCGATGTTTGCCTTCATCCAGACCCTGCTGCTGTTCCTGCTCGGCACCACCATCTCCTCCCAGCTCGGCCCGGTAGCCCTGTTTGTGATCAACCTGGTCGCGATGGTCGGCCTGGGCTGGGGTCTGTCTGGGCTGCTGCGCCGTCATACCGCGGTCCAGCTGCTGGTGCTGATCGGGATCGTGCTCGGAACCCTGCTCCGCTCGCTGCAACAACTGCTGACCCGGATCATGGACCCGACCGCCTTCCTGCAACTGCAGACTCACCTTTTCGCCAGCTTCAACTCGATCCGGCCCGAACTGCTGACGGTCTCGGCGGTCCTGGTCACCCTGGGGACGGTCTGGGTCTGGCGGCTGCGCCACCGTCTCGACGTGATGGCACTCGGCCACGCCACCGCCCAGGGGCTGGGCGTCGACCCGCGCCAGATGGTACGCCAGGTGCTGCTGGTGTCGGTGTTGCTGGTCAGCGTGACCACCGCACTCGTCGGCCCGATCACCTTCCTCGGCCTGATCGTGGCCAACCTCGCCTACCAGCTCAGCCCCTCCGGGCGGCACGCCTGGACGATGCCACTGGCCAGCGCGCTAGCGGTGGTGTTGCTGGTCGCCGGCCAGGCCGTCCTGGAGTACGTCTTCGCGATGGGCACGGTCTTGAGCGTGATCATCGAATTCGGTGGCGGCCTGCTCTTCATCGTGATGGTCGTCAGCCGCAGCAAACCGAAAGGGACCCTCGCATGATCGAGATCCAGGCGGTGTCCAAGTCGTACGGGCGCTCCGTCGTCGTCGACGACGTCACCATCACCATCCCCCAGGGCGGCATCACCTCCATTGTTGGCGCTAATGGGGCTGGCAAGTCCACCCTGCTGTCGATGGTCGCCCGGCTGTTGCCCAGCGACGCCGGCACCATCACCGTCGGCGGCCACAACGTAGCCACCACCCCCACCTCGGCCTTGGCTACCGTGATCGGGATCCTCAAACAAGAGAACGGGCTGGAGATCCGTCTCACCGTCGATGACCTAGTCGGCTTCGGACGCTACCCCCATAACAGGGGACGCCGTACCGGCGCCGACCAGACCGCGATCGATGCGGCGATCGAACACATGGATCTGGTCGGCCTGCGGCACCGATTCCTCGACGAGATGTCGGGCGGGCAACGGCAGCGGGCCTTCGTGGCGATGCTGTTGGCCCAGGACACCACCTACCTGCTGCTCGACGAGCCACTCAACAACCTCGACCTGGCTCACTCGCTGTCGATGCTGCGCCGGTTACGCAGCGCCGCCGACGATCTCGGCAAGACGATCGTGATGGTGGTCCACGACATCAACTTCGCTGCTGCTTGGTCGGACCAGATCGTGGCCATGAAGGACGGCCGGGTGGTGCTGCAGGGCCCGCCGCTGAAGATCGTCACCCGTGAGATGCTGGCCGACGTCTTCGGCGTCGCCTGCCCGGTCGACACCAGCTCCGGGCACCCGATGGCTCTTTATCATGTGCCTGAGGATCCAGCTGCCAGAATGAGCGCATGACTGAACCTGCCGTCGTCTTCGACCTAGGCATGGTGTTGTGCCCGCCCCAAGGCCTGTTCTCCGGGCTGGCGGAACTACTCGGCACCACCGCAGAAGCGGTCGAACAGGGCTTCTGGGGTCCGCACCGGCACCGGTACGACGAGGGCTGTTCCGACCTGGAGTACTGGCAGGCCGCGTGCCCGCTGATCCCCGGCGCCCAGGAAGTCGACCTGGAACAACTGCTGCCATCCCTCATCCAGGTCGACGTGGCCTCCTGGAGCACCCCCCGCCCGGCCGCCCGGGCGCTCCTGCAACGGCTACGGCAGGCCGGGGTCACTACCGCGATCCTGTCGAACGCACCCACCTGTTTCGCCCAGACCGCGCCCGACTTCGACTGGTACCCGCTGATCGGGACCTGGTTCTTCTCCGGCCCCATGGGGATCGCCAAACCGGCCCCCCAGATCTACCAGCGGGTCGAGGACGGGCTGGGCCGCACCGGCGAGCAGCTCTGGTTCATCGACGACAAGCAGGTCAACATTGACGCCGCCGCCGACCGCGGCTGGCATACCCACCTGTGGGTCGACGACGCCGACACCGAGGCCTGGCTGATGGGGGAGGCGATCAGCGCGGCGGCATCTCCAGGGTCACGGTGACGTTCGGAGTGGTCATCGTGTTGGTAGCGGTCACCGCCTGAACATTCTCCGGGGCATCCAGGATCACAATCCCATGCGCCCGCCCCGACGAATCCCAGGCCAGCTTCAGCCCCGACCCGTCCGTCAGGCACAACCCGGTCAGCAGGCCCGAATTGCCTGGCGTGGTCTTGCCGGCATTGTCGACCGTGCCCCAGTCGTACACCGCCATCGTGAAACCCTCCGAGGCGTCCAGCCGCTGCGCGCTCAGCCTTACCGCCAGGAACTGCCCATGCTGCGGCGTGGTCGCGCCGCTGGGACAGGTCGCCTTCTCGGTGATCGACTCCACCGTGACGATCGCCTTCGGTAAGCCCCGGCTCTGTGACAGATCCGTCGGGACACCCCGCTTCAACGTCACCGGTGCCTCGGAACGCCACGTGACCGTCGGCGACGGCTCCGGCTCGCCGGTCGGGTCTGCGCTCGCGATGGTGGCGCCAGGCGGGGCCGCCTGCGCGCACCCGGCCAAGACCAGAGCCAACGAGGCGAGCACGAGTCGCGGAAAGGCACGCATGCGACCCATTCTGCGCAGAACCTCCCCCCATCCGGCGCAGGACCCGCCGAACCACCGTACGCTGACGAGATGCTGTACGCGACTCATGCCCGCATCGACCTGACCGCTATCGCCGACAACCTCCGCGCGGTGCGGGAACGGGTCGGCGACCGACTCGTCCTGGCCGCCGTCAAGGCCAACGGGTACGGGCACGGCGCAGTCGAGGTGTCCGAGATGCTGCGCGACACCGGGCTCGCGGACTGGCTCGCGGTGGCCACCGTGCCGGAGGCGATGCAGCTGCGGGCCGCCGGGATCGACCTGCCGATTCTCAAACTGTCCCAGGCATTCCCCGAGGAACTACCGGCCGCGATCGAGGCCCGGACCACCCTGACCGTGGTCGACGAGGCCACGCTACGGGCCGCTAACCAAGCCGCCGTCCAGGCCTCGACCAGCATCGACTGCCACCTCAAGATCGACACCGGGATGCGCCGGATCGGAGCCCCGCCGGCCGCCGCTGCCGACCTGGCCCGCCTCGCCGACACCCTGCCCGGGATCCGACTTACCGGCCTGTTCACCCACCTGCCGGTCTCCGACACCCCCAGCCAAGACGACTTCACCCGAGACCAGGTCAGCCTCTTCGCCCAGACCGCAGCCACCGTCCAGGAAACGATCGGGCGCAGCCTCATCGTCCACGCCGCTAACTCCGGAGCCGTCCTGGCCCACCCTGAGGCCTGGTTCGACATGGTCCGGCCCGGGATCATGATCTACGGCCACTATCCCGACCCGGCCACGCCCCGCACCGTACCGTTGCGTCCCGCGCTGACCCTCGCCACCCGGGTCTCGCTGGTGAAACGGGTCCAGCCCGGCGAAACCGTCGGGTACGGGCGGACCTGGCGGGCGCCGCGGGAGACCACCATCGCCACTATCCCCGCCGGCTACGCCGACGGGCTTAGCCGGCTGCTATCCAACCGCGGCTCGGCCCTGGTTCGGGGGCGGCGCTACCCGATCGTGGGGCGGGTCTGCATGGACCAGTCGATGCTTGACCTGGGCGATGACCCGGTCGAGGTCGGCGACGAGGTGATCCTGATCGGACGCCAAGGTGACACTGAGATCACCACCAGCGAGGTCGCCGAACTGATGGGCACTATCGCGTACGAGGTCTCCTGCCTGCTCCCGCCGCGGGTGACCCGGACCTGGAAGGCCTGAAACTGCCAGAGGGCCGCATCAGCGACCCCCTGGCGCCAGTACCCAGGAGCCGGGGGATTGGACTGGGCACTGGCCTTGACGAGCGAGTAGACGCGGAGACCGGGTAGGTGGCCCGCTCTGTGATCCGGCTGCTGCGGCTCATCGCATGATTGAGTTGATGAGATCACTGTAGGCGAGGTTAGGGCCCAGATCCAGCCATCGGGCCATGATCTGGCGCCACGGGGCAGACCGGGCTTGGGCACGTCAGACCACGGGGGTATCCGACCCTGGCCAGGGGACGAGCCGGCGCGGCTGGGCACGGTACGCGAGGGCTACCGCCAGTCCGTACCCTGGGGACGGCACGACTGTCTGGCACCATGAAAGGCAACTCCCTATGTCCACCAATCCCCGCGATGTCGGGACCGCGATTACGACGTTCTCCGGACGAGTCGGCCCGACCGCCGGTGGGGCGCTGCTGCGGCTAGTTGATGCCGCGATCGACGGGGTGTACACCCTGCCCGGGGCCAAGACCTCAGCCGGACGAGCGTTGCAGCGCAAACGCGACGCCGAGGAGGCCATCGACGCGCTGGTCATGAGCCATATCGCGATGGCCGGTGCGCAGGGCTTCGTGACCAACGTCGGCGGGCTGCTGGTGACCGTACTCACCGCCCCGGCCAACATCACCGGGGTCGTGGTGGTCCAGGCCCGGCTGGCGGCCTGCATCGCGCACCTGCGCGGCTACGACATCGACGACCGCCGGGTCCGGACCGCGGTTTTAATGTGCCTGCTGCCCGAGGACGAACTGAAACGCCAGATCGAGAAGGGACACCTGCCGACCAGCCCCCTGGCCGTGGCCACCGCGCCGATGATCGACGAGGAACTGGAGATCAAGGTCGCCGAGCGGATCGTTGGTGATGTGCTGACCAACGTCGGTGGGAAACGACTGACCTCCCTGGTGGCGCGGAAGATCCCCCTCATCGGCGGCGGGGTCGGCGCCCTGTACGACGGGTACGGCACTCACCAGGTCGGTCAGTGCGCCAAGAATCAGCTGCTGCGTCGCCGCTGTCCCTGACGGCCCTCGCCTCCGCTTGAGTGAGCCGTGGTGAATCGCCCTTGCTTGCGCGGGGCTGGCGGCGTTGCCGACGGCCCCGGCGCGGTCCTGATCGGGCATGGTCGGGCTGGGCTGGCACCATGGGCAGGTGCTGTCGCAGGTGTTCGGTCCGGAGGAGTCCTGGCCCAACCAGGACCTCGTGGCGCTGTCGGACGAGGTGGACCCGGAACTGGTAGTCGAGGCGTACCGGGCCGGGGTGTTCCCGATGCCGCTGCCCGGGGCGGCCTTCGAGGCCCGGATGGGATGGTGGTCCCCGGTCCGGCGCGGCCACCTGCCTCTGGCCGGGCTACGGGTCACCCGGTCACTGCGCCAATCCTGTCGCCGCTACCAGGTGAGCCTGGACCGAGACTTCGCCCAGGTGATGACCCGCTGCGCTGATCCGTCCCGCGCGGGCGGCTGGATCGACGCCGAGATCCGCACCGTGTACGAGCAGTTACATCACGCCGGGTTGGCGCACTCGGTCGAGACCTGGGACCGGCAGGGACGCCTGGTCGGCGGCCTGTACGGGGTGAGCCTGGGCGGGCTGTTCGCCGGCGAGTCGATGTTCCATGACCCGCAGCTGGGCCGCGACGCCAGCAAGGTGGCGCTGGTTCGGCTGGTGGAGGTACTCCAGACGGCACCAGGGTGTTTGCTCGACGTGCAGTGGGTCACCGACCACCTCGCCAGCCTCGGCGCCCAGGAGGTCCCTCGGCTGCGGTACCTGGCGATGTTGGACGACGCCCTCCAGCGCCCAGGGCCGGACTGGGCAGCCGCCCAGGGCTGAACAGCCGCTCGTGGCGGCCTTGTCACCGGTAGCGCAGACGACAGCGGGGGCGCCGGCCGGCGCCCCCGCTGTGATGCTGGTCAGTGGGTGGTGATCCCGTCGACATCCGGATCGCCGGTGCCCCAGACGTCCTGGTCCTCTTCCAACCAGGTCTCCTCACCCGTACCCTCGCGCTGCTCTTCCTTCTTGTGAGCGCGGTTACCCATCATCGGCATGCCCCCGCCAGCGCCGGCCGTGGCGCTACCACCGGCGCTGCCACGCTGGGCGTCAGCCAGGGTGGCGTACGGCCGGTTCGACTCGACTCCGCCGACCAGGCCCTTGCCGGCCAGGCCACGTCCGGTGGCGCCCATCTGGAAGGACGGGTTGCCAACTCCGCCGCGCAGGCCACCGCCCAGCGGAAGCGAGCCCAGGCCACGACCGGCCGTGCCGGCACCACCGATACCGCCGCCGCCGACGCCCATGCCTCCGTACCCGCCGACACCGGCAGGTACTCCGGCCACGGGGGGAACCCCGAGCCCAGACGAGGTACCCGGCATCCCCGGGGCCACGGTGGGGGAGACCTGGGCGGCGCCGATCCCCGGCATCCCGATGACCGCGGGAGCATTGGTGGGCGGTGGCGTCAGGAGCGAATTGGTCCGTGGCGGTACGGCACCGGCCAGGCCGGCACCGAGACTGCCACCCAGCACCGCAGCGCTAGCCGGAGCCCCGACCCCGCCGATCCCGGCACTGGCCGGGGGTGCCGCAGCCCCGCCGGCTGCGGCGGTCCCCTGCGGCGCCGGGGGGGTGTAGCCGTCAGCGGAGTAACGAGAAGGGTCGACCCCGGCAGCCTTGATCGGCGTGGCGACCGGCTGGGCCGGCTGGCCGCCACCGCTGCCTTCGCCGAGCGAATGGCCCTGAACCGGGCTGTCGTGCTGGGGGTCGGTGGCGACCGAGGGCTTGGTCAGGAAACCGCCCAGCATCCGTTCCACCTTGTCCACAGCGGTGGCCACCGCCTTGTGCTGGGAGGCGTTGAGGCCCAGGTGCTCCATCCAGACATCAAACTGGTTGACCTCCGGAGTGACCTTGCCGTGGTAGACCGCGGCCAGAGGCTTCGTCTGGGTCTTGGTCGTCTCCCACACCGGCTTGGTGATCGACTGCTGGACCTTACCGGAGCCGTTCACGACCTCGTAGCCCTGATCGGCCTGGGCATCGTTGTAGCTCTTCAGCGTCTTCTCGTCATTGATCCCGAGCACCGTGCCAACCTGGTTACCAAACCAGGTGAAGAAACCCAGCTTCTTCTGCGCGATCTTCCAGCTGGTCTCGACATCCCACGGGATCGGGTTGTTCTCTGCCGCCGTGACCGCCTGCTCGGTGGGGTGCTGTACGTTCTGCAGCTCGGTGGCCATAGCCGTAGCGGAGGCGCGGATCTTCTGCAGCCGCCCCAGCACCTCGTCGGTAAGGGCCTGCTTGTACGTCTCGGCGCCGCTTCCCTCCCAGCCGCCTGAGGTCACCAAAGTGTTCAGCCGGTCGCGGATCTGGGTTTCGAGGTCCTCGGCCTTCGTGGCCACCTCCTTCCAGCGGCTGATGGCGCCACCCAGGTCACTGGGGTTCGCCGTGGCGATGACGTGCAGACTGTCACGCTGGGTACGGTCGCCGTGGCCCTGGTATTTCTTCATCTGGTTGTCCGCATCCTGCATCTCAGGCTCCTTCCTGATCCGAGCCCACCGAAGCCTGGACGGTGTCGGCGCCGGCCATGTTGAGGTTCTCGAGGTCTGAGTAGCGACGCGCCAGGTCTTGGGTGCCGGTCACGACCTGGTCGACACGCTTGCCGAGGTGGGCGATGAAGTCCCGCTGGGTCGTCGCCGCCGCACGGTAGCGCTCCTGGGCATCCTTGCTGAGGTCATATTCGCCGAGATCGACATCGTCGATCAGCGTGGTGGTGGTCTCCTTTAAGCGCGTGATCTCAGGAGACACGACCTCGGCGATGTACTTGGCGAAGGCACTGATGTCGCCCGGGCTGAACGTGGTCTGACGGTCAGTCACGATCTTGTCTCGCTTTCGGTTCGGCTGGGGGTTGGTCACTTCACTGTACGTCCAGACAGGGCCAGCCAGCAGTGCCGGGACGCAGGTCTGACCAGCCTACCGGGACCGCGACCTCGAACACGG
>ERZ773059.1506-NODE-1506-length-11382-cov-9.983314_pt1 | contig 11382 bp, 8 predicted proteins | sample MGYA00580514_ERZ773059 | MGnify/ENA primary metagenome ERZ773059 (study PRJEB29015, sample SAMEA2737981) | human oral metagenome | biome: human oral; feature: human-associated habitat; material: dental | place: China | collected 2056 ...
GCCGAGCCGGAGAGGCACGCCGAGGAGATCGCCTCCCTCATCGGATGCGATGTCGAGGACATCCTGCACGTCTCGGGCAAGACGGGGCAGGGCGTGCCCGAGCTGCTGGACAGGATCGTCCAGACCGTTCCCGCCCCCAGCGGTGACCCGCAGGCCCCCGCCCGCGCCATGATCTTCGACTCGGTCTACGACACCTACCGCGGCGTGGTCACTTACGTGCGCGTCGTCGATGGTGCCCTCAAACCCCGCGAGCGCATCGAGATGCTGTCCACCAGGGCAGTTCACGACCTGCTGGAGATCGGCGTCATCAGCCCCGAGCCCTCGCCGTCGGCCGGCTTGGGGGCGGGCGAGGTCGGCTACCTCATCACCGGGGTCAAGGATGTGCGTCAGTCCAAGGTCGGAGACACCGTCACCACGGCCTCCAAGCCGGCGGCCGAGCCGCTGGCCGGCTACCAGGACCCCAAGCCCATGGTCTTCTCCGGCCTGTTCCCCGTGGACGGATCCGACTTCCCGGCCCTGCGCGACGCCCTGGACAAGCTCAAACTCAACGATGCGGCCCTGACCTACGAGCCGGAGACCTCGGTGGCGCTCGGCTTCGGCTTCCGGTGCGGCTACCTGGGTCTGCTGCACCTGGAGATCATCCGCGAGCGCCTGCAGCGCGAATTCGACCTCGACATTATCTCCACCGCTCCGTCGGTGGTCTACGAGGTCACCCTGGAGGACCGCAGTGTGCACACGGTGACCAATCCGAGCGAGTTCCCCGAGGGCAAGGTCCTGGATGTGAGCGAACCAGTCGTACGGGCGACGATCCTCACCCCCTCCGAGTTCGTCGGCACGGTCATGGAGCTGTGCCAGTCGCGGCGCGGCAGCATGAAGGGGATGGACTACCTGTCCGAGACGCGTGTGGAGATGCACTACACGCTGCCGCTGGCGGAGATCGTCTTCGACTTCTTCGACGCCCTGAAGTCGCGAACCCGCGGGTACGCCTCCCTGGACTACGAGATGGACGGCGAGCAGAGCGCGAACCTGGTCAAGGTCGATATCCTCCTCAACGGGGACAAGGTCGACGCCTTCAGCGCCATCGTCCACAAGGACAGCGCCTACTCCTACGGCGTCATGATGACCAAGCGTCTGAAGGAGCTCATCCCGCGTCAGCAGTTCGAGGTGCCCGTGCAGGCCGCCATCGGCACACGCATCATCGCCCGCGAGACCATCCGCGCCCTGCGCAAGGACATGCTGGCCAAGTGCTACGGCGGAGACATCTCCCGCAAGCGCAAGCTGCTGGAGAAGCAGAAGGAGGGCAAGAAGCGCATGAAGGCCATCGGTCGGGTGGATGTGCCCCAAGAGGCCTTCGTCGCAGCCCTCGGCGCCGACCAGCCCACCGGCAGAGACAAGAAGTGATATCAGGTGAGAGCGAGCCGGGGCGCCACTGGGCATCCAGTGGGCATCCCGACTGCGTCGGACCGTGATCCCGTCCGACGACCAGTGGATCTATGGAGGGAACCATGACCGACCAGCGGATCGACGGGGTCCCTGTCACCTCCGGGAGCGTGGAGGCGGCGATGAGCGATGACGGTGCGAGCCTGGGTGGGCTTCCCCTCGCGCGGGACCTGAATCTGCCTCACGCCGGAGCGGATGGGCGGCACGCCGACGAGCCCTCGCCCTTCCGCGACGGCGACCTCGTCGGGACTCTCGGTCCGATCTGCGTGGTGGCGCGCATGCGCCCCGACGCCGGTGAGGCGGGCGAGTCCGCCATCCGCAAGGCCGCAGCCGACGGGCCGGTCCAGGTCACGCGCACCGGCATGGTGGGCGACGCCCATGGCGACCGGGCCCATCACGGCGGCGAGCTCAAGGCCCTCTACGTCATGGACGCCGCTGAGCAGGCGCACTGGAGCCGGGTGCTCGGCGGGATCGAGCCCGGCCGGCTGGGTGAGAACATCCTGATCATCCCCGGTGAGCTCGGTGGCATCGACGACGTCGAGCTCGGCGCGATCCTGTCATTCGGCGATCCTGCGGATGATGGCGTGCGCGTGCGCGTGACCGGTGTGCGCAACCCCTGCCCGACCTTCGCCCGCGGAGTGGGCCGTGCCGACTGGGTGGAGGTCTTCTCGGCGCGGAATCGGGTCGGCGTCTATCTGTCGGTCCTGTCCGAGGGCGCGGTGCGCACTGGTGATGAGGTCCGGGTCGTCTCCTCCCCGGGGCACCGCGTGACCTGCACGCGCTGGTTCGCCCATCACGACCCGCGCGACGCCCAGGCGTTGCTGAACTCCGAGATCTTCGGCAACTGCGTCATCGCCCCTTACACGAAGAAGTACGTCCGAGCCGCGGCTCATGAACAGGTCGGCTAAGACTCGACAGGACGAACCATGCCCCAGAACCATCCCGCCCGATCCCACGCCATTCATTCCCGTGTGCGCTCCTTCTCCCGAGCCGGCGGGCGTTTGACCGATGGTCAGGCGCGCGCCCTGGCGGAGCACGGCGGCCGCTACATCGTGAGTGTCCCGCGCGCTGATGCCATTCGGACAGTCGCCGGTTCGTTCCGCCTGGATCCCGAGGCCGTCTTCGGCCATCCGGGTCAGCTGCGCCCGCTCGTCGTCGAGGTCGGATCCGGAGGCGGGGAGGCGATTCTGGCGCACGCTGCCGCCAACCCGGGCGTGGACCACCTGGCTGTTGAGGTGTGGGAGACCGCGATCGCCAAGATCGTGCGCGAGACGGCCAAGCGGAGGCTGCACAACGTGCGGATCGTGCCGGCCGACGCCGCCCAACTGTTCGCCACGGCTCTGCCGGTGGCCTCGGTGAGCGAGGTATGGGTCTTCTTCCCCGATCCTTGGCGCAAGCCCCGTCACCGCAAACGGCGTCTGGTCAGCACCGGCTTCGCCGATTCGGTGGCCCGGGTGCTGCGCCCCGGGGGCGTGTGGCGGCTCGCTACCGACTGGGCGGATTACGCCTGGCAGATGCGCGATGTCCTCGAGGCCGTGTCCGCTCTGCCCGTCGGCATGGAGCCGGACATGACTGAGCCTTACTTCCGCTATGACGATGCCGGTGCCCGCCCCGAGCTGGGGGCCGACTCTGCTGTGGAGGGGAGTCTCGGCAATGGACCGGATCCGGGATCTCCGGCGGGCGCGCGCGGGGGCTGGTCGGAGCGCTTCACCGGACGGGTGATGACCCGTTTTGAGGACAAGGGGGTGCAGGCGGGCCGCGTCATCCGGGATCTGTGCGCTGTGCGTACCGATATGCCGTGGCGTCCCGAGCTGCGCGAGCCGCTGCTTCAGGCCCTTCAGCGTGAGGGCGCTGAGTGGAATGCACGTGATGGAGCTTGAGGAGAGGAACGTTCGGGATGATGAGCACCACGACTGAATGCGAGACCATGCCGGTCGCCGAGGAGGCGACGCATGCCTAGCATCGGCATCTTCGCGGATAGGTTCTCGCCGTTGCACTGCGGCCATATTGCGGCCATCGTGCGGGCGTCGGCCATGGTCGATGCCCTGCACGTCGTCGTGGCCACCGATGACGCCTGGGAGTGGGACCACCTCTACCGCAACGCGCGTCTGCACTTCTTCCCCTCCCGGTATCGAGAGCGGTGGCTGCGCGCCATCTTCCTGGATCACCCGCATGTGCAGATTCATGCTGTGCACCTGCCTTGCACAGGGGACGACGAGGCGGACCGGGCCGCGGGTGCAGAGGCGATCATGGAGAGGCTCGGTACATCGATCACGCATGTGTTCTTCTCCGGAACGGAGGACGATGCCGCTTTCGAAGAGCTCTACCCCCGTGCCGAGCGCGTGCTGATCCAGCCGGATCGCAGGCTCCATCCGGTCTCCTCGGCCCAGATCCGTGCCGAGGGCGCTCTGCGTCATTGGGAGATGATCCCCACGGTCGTGCGCGCCTTCCTGGTCAAGAAGGTCGTGCTGGTGGGGCCGGAGTCCACCGGAAAGACCGTGCTGGCTCGCAACCTGGCCATGTACTACAACACCGAGTACGTCGGTGAGTACAAGCGGACCCTCCTGGACCAGGTCGGGGACAATGACACTCTCCTCGAGGATTATCCGCGCATCGCCATGGCCCAGTATCTCGCGGTCTATGAGGCCAGGAAGCGCGCTCGCAAGGTGCTGTTCGTGGATACTGAGGCTCTGGTCACCCAGAACTACTCCCGGCTCTACGAGGGCTTCCACCAGCGCATCATCGACGAGATCGCCCGGCTGCAGGATTACGATCTCGTCCTTTACCTGACGCCTGATGTGCCGTGGGTGGATGACGGCACTCGCCTCTTCGGCGATGAGCGCGAGGATGCCGATGCGGGGCTGCGCGCTCTGCTGGAGTCGCATGGCGTCGAAGTCGTGGAGGTCAGTGGTGATTTCGCGCAGCGCCTGGACATAGCCGTGGGTGCGGTCGACCGGCTGCTAGCGGCTGAGAGCTCCGGAGCTTCAGCCCGGTGAGCGCCCGGTGAGCGCCCGGTGAGCGCGGTAGCGCGCGCAGGCGCTGCGGGAGGTCGGGCCGGCAGCCCGACGCAGCCCGGGAGCGCAGCGCCGTGACTCCGGCACAGCCTGATGGGGTGCCTCTTCCGGGCATGGGGGAGTTGCCCGACGAGGTGCGGGCGGCCCCGCACGGCCCTCTCGCCGGAGCGGCTGACGGGACCGGTCGAACAGGCGCACGCCCGTTCTCGGTGTACCTGCATGTGCCGTATTGCCGGGTGCGGTGCGGCTACTGCGACTTCAACACCTATACGAACCTCGCGATGGGACAGGGGGCGTCGGCGTCGGATTATGCGAGCACGCTGGCCGGGGAGCTGTCCTTGGCTCGCGTCGCCATGGACCGGGCGGGATTGCCGCGCCGGGCTGCGCGGACCGTGTTCCTGGGCGGGGGGACTCCGACGATGCTGCCGGCCGGCGATCTGGCGCAGATGATTGGGATGGTGCGCGAGACGTGGGGGTTGGCCGAGGATGCGGAGGTGACGACGGAGGCGAACCCGGAGACTGTGGATGAGCGCTATCTGGCTACCCTGGCGGAGGCGGGATTCACGCGGGTGTCCTTCGGGATGCAGTCGGCGGTGCCGCATGTGCTGAAGGTGCTGGATCGCTCGCACCGGCCGGAGCGGGTGCCGCGGGTGGTCCGCTGGGCTCGCCGAGTCGGGTTGGCGACTTCACTGGACCTCATCTACGGGGCGCCGGGGGAGTCGATGGGGGACTGGCGGCGGAGCCTGGATGCGGCGATGGAGATGGGGCCGGACCATGTGAGCGCCTACGCGCTGGTGATCGAGGAGGGCACGAAGATGTGGGCGCAGGTTCGTCGCGGCGAGCTGCCCATGCCCGAGGACGATGACGAGGCCGAGAAGTACGAGATGACCGATGCTGCCCTGGCGGAGGCCGGATACCAGTGGTACGAGATCTCCAACTGGGCCAGACCCGGTTTCGAATGTCGGCATAATGAGGCGTACTGGCGCGATTGGGACTGGTGGGGTGCGGGTCCCGGTGCGCATTCGCATCTGGGCGATGTGCGCATGTGGAATACCAAGCACCCGGTGGTGTGGGCTACTCAGGTGCGCGGCGGCCGGTTGCCGGTGGCCGGGCATGAGGTCATCGATGCGGAGGCCCGTGAGCTGGAGCGGGTGATGCTCGGGGTTCGGCTGCGTGATGGGCTGGATCTGGCGTCGTTGCCCCGGGCGGGAGACGACGCCGGTGTGTCCCGGACGGAGGCGGGTGAGCCGGGCTCGCCGTCGGAGCCGACGCCAGTGGTGGCCGAGCTCGTCGCGGATGGTCTGTTGGATGCGGGGGCTGCAACGGCCGGCCGTGCAGTGCTGACCCTGCGCGGCCGCCTCATGGCCGACGCCGTGACCCGGGCGCTCGCCGATGGTTGATGCTCTTGCGGGGCGGTGCGTTATGGCCGCAGAGCGCTGAGCGGGAAGGTGAGGGTTCCATCCGGCAGGACTGCCGTGAACCCCGTACCGGTGATGACCGCGCGGAAGGCCGGTGGATCGGCGTTGATCTGGGCGATAGCGGTGTTCAGGCTCGTCTTGCCACGTTCCACCTGTCCACCGCCGAGCTTGACCTCGACTGCTCCCCAGGAGCCATCTGCCATGGTGATGACGGCGTCTATTTCATGGTTGTTGGAGTCGCGGTAGCGGAAAACACGACCTCCTATGGCCTCGGCGTAAACAAGGAGATCATGGATGACCGCCGACTCGAACAGGAGTCCCAATGTGTTCAGGTCTGCAGTCAACCGGGCAGCATCGGCTTGAAGCGCTGCTGCAGCGAGTGCCGGGTCGGCCAGATGGTACGTGGGCGAGCGGCGCAAGCGGGCCTTGGATCGCAGGGCACCCGTCCATGCCGGCAAGGCTTCCAGAACGAAGACCCGTCGAAGCAGCTCCAGGAGCTTTGCCATGGTGGTTTCGGACGGTGCGGGTAGTACTTGCGAGATATCTTTTCGGAGTGTTCCGATGGACGCCTCAGCCGCGGTTGAACGAGCCAGGGCGGTAAGCAACTGCTCAATGACAACGGGTTCGGAGCGCAGATTCGCGAGCCTGTTGACATCGGTCGAGGCGATGTCTTGGAGATAGCTGACCAGGCTGCGCACGACGATCTCCTGCGGGGCGTCGATCAGGCCCGGGAAGCCCGGGCGCAAGACCTCGCTCACAATGCCGCTCAGCGGTGCAGTGGTCAGGTCGCCCTTGGGCAGATGGCCTTGAAACAGGCCGGACAGCGAAACGCCGTCGGTGTGAAGAGCGTGAGTCTTCTCCGCCCAGGTCATGGTCCGCTGCCGGATCCGGATGAAGCGCGTTGCGCCCGTGTGGCGGGTGGCGTCATCCGCGGGCACCGCGGAGCCGGTGAGGATGAACCGTCCGGGCTCGGGGGAGAAGTCGATGTCGCGGCGCGCCAGATTCCACAGGTGGGGCACGAGTTACCACTCGTCGAGAAGACGCGGGCGTTCTCCCGCCAGCAGCATGCGCGGGTCGATGTCGGCCGCCGCGAGGGCCTCCGGGGAGTCGAGCAGCACGTATGAGCTCGCGTGCTTAAGCCCGGTCATTGTTTTACCGCATCCGCGGGGCCCTTCCAGGACGATGCCTCCGGCCGCCTGAAGAGTTCGTTCGACGAGCCCATCGACGGTGCGGGGCAGGTAGGCGGCCCCTGTGATGGCCTGAGTATCCACACCGGCACACTATCGCTGATTGGGTGTTTGCAGGTTCTCCAGTGGGGTAATTGCAGATTCTCTGGCAAGGTGTGTGTAGCTGATTCGGACTACCGCTCCTGCCACGGAGAGCGTCTACCTGTTGTGAGCAGCTGTGATGACGTTGAGCGTCCAGTGCCGAGAACGCCTCACGGCTTCTACAGCCCCTGGCTTCTACAACCCCTGCGCGCGCAGCTCCTTCATGGCCTTGGCACGGTTCTTGCGGTCGAGGCGGTCCAGGTACAGGTGCCCCTCGAGATGGTCGCACTCGTGCTGGATGCAGCGGCCCATCAGCTCCTCGCCCTCCACGACCACCTCCTTGCCGTCCAGGTCGATGCCCACGGCCCGCGCATACCATGCGCGTCTGGTCGGGTACCACAGGCCCGGCACGGACAGGCAGCCCTCATCCCCGTCCTGATATTCGTCGAAGTCCAGCTCGTCGATCCTCGGATTGAGGATGTAGCCGATCTGTCCATCGACGTTCCAGGAGAAGGCGCGCATCCCCACACCGATCTGATTGGCGGCCAGCCCCGCGCGACCGTCGTCGTCAACCGTCTCGAGCAGGTCCTCGACCAGTGCTTTGACCGAGTCGTCGATGTCCGTGATCCACTCGCACTGCGTGCGCAGGACGGGGTCTCCGATGATGCGGATGTCGCGGTATGCCATGGGCGTATCCTCGCACGAAGACCCCGCTCGAGATCGCCTCGCGCTGGCGTTCGTGTATGTCGCGGTACGTCGCGCTCCTCCCGGTAGCCTGCCGCTATGCGCCTGCTCCGCCGTCGTCCCCCCAGCACTGCTTTGCCGTCCCATCTGGCCGGGCTCGTCCCCCGTTCGGAACAGGTGCTGGGTGCGGTCCCCCTCGATGAGGAAGGGAGGCGCTGGGCCGTGGCCACTGCCGGGAGTCTGGTGATCCTCGACGAGGACGGTGTTGACGCGACTCGCACGTGGGACGGCGTGACGCGCGGGACCTGGGACGCCGAGGAGCGCACCTTCACCCTCGAGCTGCTCCACGAGGCCGAGCCGCTGGTGCTGTCCGTACCCGAGCGGATCCCGAAGGCGGGGCGGGATGGCGACGTGATGGTTGCGGAGAAGGACTTCGCCGTGGCTCTTAGGCAGCGCATCGATGCGGCCATCATCCACCATGTCAGCGAGACCCTGCCGAGCGGTCGGCGCGCCACGGCCAGTGTGCGGCGCCGTGCCGATGGCTCCCTCTACTCGGTCACCGATCCGCCGATGGCCGGGCACGATCAGGCGCTCAGCGCCGATGACGTCGATGCCCTCGGCGCTCTGGAGCGTCGTGCCCGAGACGGTGTGGGGCTTCCCACACCCTGACCTATGCGTGTGATCGCACTGCGCGGGGCTCGCTCACCGATTCGACGTTGGCGACGAGCGGTTGCTAAAGTTCACCTCGCGCCAAGCGCCATTCCCGCGTAGCTCAATGGCAGAGCATCCGACTGTTAATCGGACGGTTATTGGTTCGAGTCCAATCGCGGGAGCAGCCGGAAGCCCGACCTCGTGTCGGGCTTCTCCTGTTTGCCGCGGTTGGTCGCTGTGCGGCGGTTTCTCGCTGCGGGTGGCCGGCGCCTGTCTGAGAGCGGGGCGTCCTCCGTAGTACTTCCCGGGTTCCCGGGCACATGGGCTTCTGGCCATGGATCGGCCTGAGCAGCCTGAGCAGGCTGGGCGGGCCGGACGCGGATCCGCTGCGGTTCCCGGCGTGACGCCACGCGCATGGCGGGAAAGCGGCATAATTCCCGCCACGGGCGTGTTCTAACCGTTACGATCGGGCCGATGACCGCTACGCCAACACCCGAAGCCTCTGCCGCTCCGATTACTGAGAACTCGGCCCACACGGGTCCCGACCATCCCGCACCGGATGGTCCTGACCGCTTCGACCAGGGCCGCAAGCTCGTCATCGCCTCCGCCCAGGGGGCGCAAGACGCTGATGAATGGGTCGCTGAAGCCCGGGACACGGGCGTGACCGTCATGCGTCTGACCGACGTCATCGCCTCCAGCCTCGAGGACTGTGTGGACGACCCCGAGCGCAAGTACGAGCAGATGGACTCCGAAGCGCGCGCCGCCGTGGACGCGGGCATGGGCATCGTCCTGGACCTGTCCTTCATCCGGGATGCGGCGATCAGGGCCGGACGCAATCCTTACCGGACCGACTTCGACTGGGAGCCCTACGTCACGTCGCTGCTCACGCGTCCGTTCCCCGCCGGGGGCACCTACGGCACCAGCGAGCATGTCATTTACATCTCCCTGCCCGGCGAGCCTCACGTGGACTGGGGCGACGATCCCAACGAGAAGGCCGATAGCGCCGAAGATCTCATCGCCTTCTACCAGCGCCTGGCCCGAGTGGTGCGGCGCGCCGGCGTGGATCGGCCGCTGGCCGCTGCGGGCTTCGTCCAGCACACCGCGGACGGAAACGGCACCGAGGCCGGTCTGGACATCACGGCCGTGTACAGCCTCGTTGAGGTCGATGTGTGCACGACTCACGCCTATGACCAGGAATCCCTGGACGCCCTGCTCATGCTGACGCGCTACGCTCACGCGCTCGGCAAGCCGTTCATCATGGAGGAGACGGGACGGGACGCGTCCGATCGCTCCGACGCCGAGCGTGCCGATTGGCTGGCCCGCGTCCAGAAGGCCTGCGCCACGGCCGGTGTTGATGGCGTCGGTGTGTGGGAGGTTGAGCAGAGCCGTGGTTTCGACGTCCAGCCGCCGCAGCATCCTCTGACCGCCGCCGCGGTGCGGCGCATGGTTGACGCCGTGATTCCCGAGGGCATTTCCGTTCAGAAGGATCCGGTGACGCATGGGGAGCACGCAGCCACACCTGATGAGGCCGTGTCGCCGGATGCGCCCGGCGCCGATCCGACTGGGACTTCCGGTGCTGCCGGTAGCGCTGGCAGCACCGGAAGCGCAGATGATGCCGAGGGCGGAGACGAGCCGAGTGCGGTGACGAAGGCCGAGATCGTCTCGGTCGCAGCTCCGGGCATCGACGGTGACGGGACTGTCGATGATGGGGCGCGCTTCTCTGCGCAGCCCAAGGGCATTGCCGATATCGCAGCTGTTGCCGGCTCGAGCAGCGGTGGCGACGGGAGTGACGCTCCGGTCCCCGAGGCTGTCGCGGACGCAGCGGCCTCTGATGACTCTGGTGAAGAAGAGGGGCAGGCCGAGGCGGCCTCGCAGGGGGCGAATGGCGCTGCGGTGCCTGTGGATGCTGACGGTGGTGGGCGCGAAGAGCTCGCAGAGGCCGCCTCCGGTGGAGCGATTATCACCGGGCCCCCGACTGGCTGGCCTGAGGCCGCTGCCTACGGGGCCGATTCTGAGGGCGCCGGCCTTGAGTCCGGTAGCAGTATCGACAGTATCGAAAGTATCGACAGCGTTATCCGTGTGATTCGTGGTGAGCTCCCCGTTCTTCAGCGGCCCGCCGTGTCGTCGTCATCGTCATCCCATGACCTGGTTGACGTCGATTCCGTACCCGTTCCGGACTCGCCCGTTGTCGAGCGCGTTGAGGGCGTCGGTGAGCGCATTGAGGGCATTGAGGGCATCAAGCGCGTCGAGGGCGCTGGGAGTATCGAGAGCCCTGAGAGCCCTGAGGACATGACCTCCCTCGAGGGCGAGGAGGAGGCCATATGGCGGAGTGCTTTCGCAGGTGACAATGCCGATGGAGCCGACGGAGCCGACTCGCCGGCGGTTGCGGAGACTTCGGATGCTGTCAGATCGGATGTCGTGGGCGATGAGGGGCGCGGTGACCAGCAGGGCGGGAGCGGGGGCAGTAAGAACGCTCTGCACGTTGTGCTGAGTCCAGACGAGCCTTTCGTTGATGTTGCCGATGTTATCGATGCCGTTGATGGCGCCGACGAAGATGCTGAGGATCCGGAGCATCCGGAGAATGAGATCCCGCGACGCGCCTGGGATGATCTTCCGCCGTTGAACTGACGGGCGAAGCAAGAGGACAGCGGGAGCCCGGCCCGTGCCCTGATAGATGTGGGCCGGGCGCTGTTCTCATGCGAGTGCGTCGTGTTGATCGCGGCGCGCGAGTCGCGTGCCTTCCTGGACCTAGCTGCCGCCGTCTGGCAGTATGAGCCTGCACGCCGCGTGCATCACGTTGATCATCCGGTTCGTGTCGAGACCGTTGGGGAAGACGAATCTCGAAACGACCAGGAGGCGATCCATCGTGAACGGTGCTTACACCCGCGGTGTACTTTTCGTGCACTC
>ERZ773059.1512-NODE-1512-length-11370-cov-3.608131_pt1 | contig 11370 bp, 7 predicted proteins | sample MGYA00580514_ERZ773059 | MGnify/ENA primary metagenome ERZ773059 (study PRJEB29015, sample SAMEA2737981) | human oral metagenome | biome: human oral; feature: human-associated habitat; material: dental | place: China | collected 2056 ...
TAATCCCCTGTTTTTTGCACAAAAAGAAGTATATTTGCACCCAATAAATTTTTATAGTGTCTTTTGAGAGAAAAATAGAGAAATATGAGTATAGAGAAATTCAAAGAAGTGATAGAGGCGGGATATACCGTTTCTGGAAAATATATCACCTTAGGAGGTGCTATGTATGAAGGCAAGGCCATTGCTAATTTGTTTGTCAATATTCCCTTGAAAAATCTTAACCGTCATGGGCTTATTGCAGGAGCAACGGGAACAGGGAAAACCAAGACCTTACAAGCCCTCACCGAGAATCTCTCCAAGGAGGGAGTACCTACCCTTCTGATGGATCTCAAGGGTGACCTCAGTGGAATTGCAGCCATAGGAGAAGAAAAATCTTTTATCAAAGAGCGTCACGCTCAGATGAACCTACCTTATACACCAGAGGCATTCCCCGTGGAGCTTCTGACCATATCCAAACAAGATGGAGTGCGTATGCGTGCCACTGTCTCTGAGTTTGGATCCGTATTGCTCTCTCGTATCTTAGACCTCTCCGATGTACAAGAAGGGGTGCTTGCGGTGATTTTTAAGTATTGTGATGACCACCAATACCCATTACTTGACCTTAAAGACCTTAAAAAGGTACTCCAATATGCCACCGAAGAAGGGAAAAGTGAATTCGAGGCAGAATATGGTCGAGTGGCTTCTTCTTCTACCAGTGCTATCTTACGTAAAATAGTGGAATTGGAGAACCAAGGAGCAGAACTTTTCTTCGGAGAACGTAGTTTTGAGACTGAGGACTTACTCCATACCGATGAAAAGGGTAGGGGAGTGGTAAATATTATTCGATTGACCGACATACAAGATCGTCCTAAGATGTTCTCCACTTTTATGCTCTGTCTCTTGGCTGAAATTTACAATACATTTCCTGAAATAGGAGACCAAGACAAGCCTAAGTTAGTAATTTTTATAGATGAAGCACACCTGATATTCAATCAGGCTTCCAAGGCTCTGCTTAATCAATTAGAAAATATCGTCAAGCTGATTCGTTCCAAGGGGGTAGGACTTATTTTCTGTACACAAACCCCTACCGATGTGCCCGATGCGGTGCTCGCTCAGTTGGGTATGAAGATACAACATGCCTTGCGTGCTTTTACAGCCAAGGATCGCCAAGCTATCAAGCTTACCGCTCAGAACTATCCTGAAACAACTTTCTACAACGTATCCGAAGACCTTACCTCATTGGGAACAGGAGAGGCTTTCGTGACAGCCTTGGATGCCAAAGGTCGCCCTACACCACTGGTTGCCACTATGATGCGTGCTCCTATGAGCCGTATGGATATACTCTCCGAGAGCGAAATAGCACAGGTGTTGGCCAAATCAGCCCTAAAGAAGAAATATAATCAGGAGATAGACCGTGAGAGTGCTTATGAGATACTCAATGCTAAGATAGCCAATGCTGCTGAGCAGACAGCCAAAGAACCAGCACCAAAGAAGACGACTTCTACGACAGCGAAGACGACCGCTCCCCAAACCACAACGACTAAGAGGAGTACAGCTCAAAATCCCATAGTAAAACTACTTACTAGTGCTACTTTCGTTCGTGGGGTATTTGGGGTGTTGAGTAAACTCATGAAGAAATAAAATACCTAAAAATAGAATGAAAAATACAGCAAAAATACTCCTTATGATGTCCAAGAAAAGGTCATTCAGATCAAGGAAAATGAGCCCATTACATTTCCGACAGAGGTACAAAAGCCTAACGATTTTGAGACACTGCCACATGAAGGACAGACCGAGTTGATTTCTTCCTTTGAAATTTATGGGGACAGCAACTTACGAGCTATTTTAGGGGGTGACTTTAAGATGAATGATAAGCGGCAGATAGTGATTGAGCCAGCTTATCATTTCTCTGCGACTAGAGTGGAGGCAAATGGAGAGCATACAGAATATGGTCTAGCCAAGCAAGGTGAGAGCTGGGGGGTCTTTGATACGCTCTATTTGCTGCAACGGGATGATGAGCGCACAGGTAAAAAGCTTAAAAAACCAAAACTTTGGATCGTTAAGATAGATAAGAAAGGGCGCGACAAGCTAGCTCTGAAGACCAAGAGCAGTCTGCTCGGGGATGGTCGCTTGCAGCTGGAATGGACAGAAGTACCGGGAGCGGACTCTTATTCCATTATAAAAAGAGAGTATGTGACCATGCCTGGCAGTGATACGAAGACAGGTCTTTACAACTATAAAGAGGTCGATAGGGTTACTTCGACAGTCTATCGGACAGATTTGCCTACCCACTATGATAGCCGCAACGGAGGCCGTTCTGGTGATGATCCAATTCTTGCCAGACAACGGTTGCTACAGGCTTACGACCAGGATTACAGTAAGAAAACGGTTGAGAAAAAGCCTTATGAACTCCTTGTTGTTCCCCTTAAAGATAAAGAAGCTTTAGGAACTATCAGCAATCCTATCTCATCTGATAGCTTTGCGAAACTGATGCCGAATCAAATCGATTTCCGGACTTTTTCTGACCAGGTTTCCGCCCTGCGGCAGAAGGGAAATATTCCTGAAGAAGCACCGCTGCAGATGATGGATGGCCAGATTCAGAACTTTCCAATCGTCTATGAAAAAATTGAAAAAGAAGGCCGGGATGTCAGATGTTTGGTCTCTATCAAGGGCATGCCTACTGTCAAAACGGACTTTTTCATTGAACAGGCCAGTGTAGAAGAAGTCCAGCCTGTTGTAGATAAGCATAATGAAAAGGTCAATAAAGAGGAAAGCAAGTCTGGTGTTTCAGAGAAATATATCAGCGTAGAGCAGGCTGACTTGGATCTCAAGGGTAAAACAGTCGTTCATGATGTTAGTGATATTGAGGAAAGAGTGGCAGCCAGAAGTGCAGCGCAGGAATATTTTGCCAAGGCTCTTCTGTCAGATGCTGAATATGTTGATTACAGTGAGTTTCCAGAGCTGAGTGAAGGAGATGTCAGTGAATTGCTTCACGATGTTTTAGAGCAAAATCCAGTCATTCAGCAGGGAGTAGTTCCTGCCATTGATGCTAAGCAACATGTGGTAAGTTTTAAATACGATGCTGATGAAACTGCCAAATATAAGAAGGCCCGCAAAAAGGTCAAAGAGATTGTCAAAGACATCATCAAAGACCAGATGAGCGACCGAGAAAAGATTGAGGCGATTAATCAGTATATGATTGAGCATATTAGCTATGATAAGGTTGCTTACCAAGGCTTTTTGAATTACAAAACATCTATTGAGAATAAAGAATCAGAAGAAGCTATTTCAAAAGCGTTTAAAGATATGCAAGACGGTATTCGCAAGTATGAATCTAGTTTTGATATTACTGGTCCGCTATTTGAGGGTAAGGGCGTCTGTCAGGCTTACGCTGTAACCTTCCAGGCTCTCGCTCAGGAAGCTGGTCTCGAAACCATGTATGTGAGTGGAAATACAGATGATTTTGACCCGCATGCTTGGAACTTCGCAAAAGTAGATGGTCAGTGGCTGGCCTTAGATGTTACCTGGAATGACTCTGATGGAGACAGCAATAAAACAGAAAATGAATACTTGCTATTGGCCATGGATAATCCACTCTACGCACAGAGCCACTATGCTTTTGACAGATACGAAGATGCTATTAAAGAATGATGCTCCAAATAGAAGCAATCATTAAAAGATGCCTAAGCCTTGTAAGGCAAGGAAGAAGCCAATCAAAACCCCTGAGATACTGTTATCTCAGGGGTTTTCTATGCTTTTATTTCTTCCAGCTTTCGACTTCTTTTTGATGGTTTTTGATCCACTCTTTGGCTGCAGCTTCTGGTGAGCTGCCTTCGTTAATCTTAAGCATGACTTCTTCCATGTCCTTTTGAGTCCAGTTGAAGTTGTCTAGGACCTTATTGACTTCTGGTAAGTCCTTGTCTAGATTTTTCCGAGTCATAGTGTGGATAGCTTCCTTACCGCCCATGGTTCCCTTAGGATCCTTGAGGTATTTGAGGTCGTATTTGGAGAACATCCAGTGAGGTGACCAGCCGGTTACGATGATATCTTCTTTATTCTTAATAGCCTGATCCAGAGCAGTGGTCATGGCTCCTGTTGAGGAAGAAGAAAGATTCCAACCACTGAGATTGCTGTATTCTTGCATAGTCTTCTCAGTGGCGGTCATGATACCAGCGCCGGGCTCAATACCTGTGATGGTTTTCTTGGCTTGGTCTGACAGGTCTTCGATGGAGTCAGCGTCCATATAACTTGGTACGACTAGCCCTGTCTTAACGCCCTCAAGGTTTGGTCCCAAGTCCACTAGCTTATCCTTGTACTCCTCATAGAGAGCAGCATGGGTAGTCGGCAACCAGGCAGAAACCATGGCATCGGCTTCGCCATTAGCAACGGACTTCCACATAACGGCATTGTCCAGCGGTGTGATGGTGACATCGTAGCCCATTTCCTTGAGAGCCTCCGCTACGACATTGGTTGAGGCAACTTCGGAGTCCCATTCAACATAGGCAAGGTTGACCTTTTCTTTTTTGCTTTGCTGAAGCTTGGTTACTTGATTTCCGACAAAGGCTGTCAGGAAGACAGCAGCTAGAGCAGACCAGAGCATAACCTTGTTACGTTTTTCCTTAGTAGTGACTGGTGATTTTTTAGCCAGAGGCTGGTTGAGCTTCTGGGTCAGGCGGTCGATGATAATGGCCAGGATAACCAGAGACACCCCATTGACAAATCCGGAACCGATGTCGGCATGCTGCAGAGCAGAGAGAACGCCGCGGCCCAGTCCTGGCGCTCCAATCATAGAGGCGGTAACGACCATAGACAGAGCCAGCATGATGGTCTGATTGACCCCAGCTAGGATAGTATTTTTAGCCAGAGGCAGCTCAACTTTGAAGAGCTTCTGCTTGCCAGTGCCCCCGAAGGAGTCTGACGCTTCAATCAGCTCAGTCGGAATCTGACGAATGGCTAGATTGGTAAAGCGGACAGTCGGTGGCAGGGCAAAGATGACAGAGGCAAAGACCCCAGGCACCATACCAATACCGAAGAAGGCCACGGCCGGTATCAGGTAGACAAAGGCCGGCATGGTCTGCATAAAGTCTAGCAAGGGCTTGATAACTGCTTCGACACGGTTGCTCTTAGCCATCCAAATCCCCAGTGGAATACCGATGATAATGGAAATGGCACTGGAGACGATGATCAAGGTCACAGTGTTCATAAGATTTTCCCAGAGGCCTTGGTTGTAAACAAAGAGCAGGCCTAGGAAGGTGAGCAGGGGCAGTCCCAGCTTACGCTTGGAAATCAAATAGGTAAAAATAGTGATGACTGCGATAAAGAGCAGGGGCGGAATGAAGAGCAGGGTGTCTGTCATTCCATTCATGATGGCATTTCCGATAGCTTGAAGGACCGAGAAAAGTCCGGAGAAGGTATCAGTTACCCAGTTAGTAAAGGCCTCAACCCATTGAGAAACGGGGATTGGCTGTTGTAAAATATTCAAAATGCGAACCTCCCTTATTCTTCAGATTCAGTAGTATTGGCCAAGGCTTCGATGACTCGACCTTTGATAATAACGCCGACTAACTTGTCCTTATCATCTACAACGGCCAGAGGCGCTGGTGAATCGTAAATCAGCGGGAAAATATCGGTAATCAGGGTTTCCTGAGTGACCTTGCGGACGTTCTTATCAATCACTTCAGCCAGTGCTTGATGCTGTTTACGGGCATCGCGGGCGGCTTCGGCAGTTAGACTACCCTTAAGATGTCGCTTCCTATCAACAGCCAGCAGCATACTGACCTCTTCTTTTTTCATGCGATTAAGGGCCACGGTTGGTCCGTCAATGTCAATGTTAGTAGTCAGTGGCGTTGTCATGATATTCTGGGCAGTCAAGACCTTGGAGCGGTCAACATCTTCAACGAACTCTCGAACGAAGTCGTTGGCTGGATTGGTCAGGATTTCCTCACCGGTGCCAATTTGCATAATCTGACCGTCAGCCATAATAGCAATACGGTCACCGATACGCAGGGCCTCATTGAGATCGTGGGTGATAAAGATAATAGTACGCTCATGCTCTGCCTGCAGATCCAGCAGTTCATCCTGCATTTCTCGGCGGATAAGGGGATCTAGAGCTGAGAAGGCTTCGTCCATGAGCAGAATATCAGGATTGTTGGCCAAAGCTCGAGCTAGACCGACCCGCTGCTGCATCCCACCGGAGAGCTGATCGGGGTATTGATCCTTGAAGGACAGGAGACCAGCATTGTCCAGAGCTTGTTCAGCTAGGCGCGTGCGCTCCTCCTTATCAACACCTCGGACTTCCAGACCGAACTCAGTATTTTCCAGAATGGTCCGATGCGGGAAGAGTCCAAAGTTTTGGAAGACCATATTGAGCTTGTGGCGGCGAACGTCACGCAGCTCCTCTTCGTTCATCTTGGCTACATCTTGGCCGTCGATGTAAATGTCGCCTGATGTCGGGTCAATCAATCGGTTGAGCAGGCGGATAAGGGTAGACTTACCACTACCGGACAGTCCCATGATGACAAAAATTTCTCCGGTCTGAACCTCAAAGTTTACATCGTAAACTCCGACAGTAGCACCGGTTTTTTCTAAAATTTCCGTTTTGCTTTTGGCCTGCTGCACCATTTCCAGAGCTTGCTTTTGCCTTTTACCGAAAATTTTAGTCAAATGTTTTACTTCTAGTTTATTCAACGTATTTCTCCTTTTGTACAAGTGACTACATGTTTATTTTGATAAGTTGTCACTTAAAAGACCATCACAGTATAACATCGTGTGGTCACTTTGTCAAACCCAAAAGACCGTCAGAACGGCCTTTTTCGGCTATTATAAAAAAGGGGAGTGATTTTTTGAAATATTTTTGAAAGTCGTAAAAACCTTGTCAGACAGCGGATTCGCCTGTCTATTCTGTTTTTTGACAAAGAAAAAAACAAGTGCTGTTTCACTTGTTTGTTTCAATTTCATTAAAAAATAAATTATGCATCAAACCGACCGATAATTCGTTGCCAACAAAGTAGATGGTATTGCCGGCTTCCAGCTTGGTATAAGGACCAGGCGAGATTAGGAGTTGGTCTCCCTGCTGGACTGCGACAATGGTAGCGCCAGTCGAGTGCCAGATATTGAGCTCATTGATAGATTTTCCTAGGTTGATGGCGTCTGCTGAGAGCTGGAGCTCGTAGGGATTAAAAGGGAAGCGCTGCTGGACATCTTTAGTTCGGCTGAGAAGCTGGTTAAGGAGCTGGGAAAAGTTTGCAAATTCTTCCTCTTGGCGCTGGATGCTCTGGTGGAGCTTGCTTTTGAGGTCCTGCAGAGAGTTGACATCTTTATAGGTCTTGAGAAACTGCTGAGCTTTTTCCTTGGAGGAAATGAAGGCCCCACTGCCATGACGGACTTCCATGATTTCCAAATCTACCAGCACATTAATAGCCTTGCGGGCTGTTTCAGGGGAGACATTGAAGTTGCTGGCTAAGGTAGAGCGAGCATAGATCTTGCTGCCGATGGGATATTTGCCGTCAACGATTCGCTCGGCAATGGCGACGGCAATCTGCTGGTAGCGTGGGAATGCGACTTCTTTTTTGCTCATGAGGACCTCCAATTTTACGACAGGAATATAGCTATGATTATAATATAAAACTGGAGGATTGAAAAGTGCCCTTTGTAAAATCGACCGTCTTATCCGCCTCTTCTTGCCTTTCTTTTTACTTTTTTAAGTAGTATAATATGTCTAAAAGTTAGAGGTCTTCTGGAAAGGATGAGGGCATTTATGTCGCAATTTATCGTGGTATTACTGGGCTTTTTGGCGGTGCTAGTGCTTGTCATAGTCTTTGCTATTCGGAGAAAGCTTCGCTTTAAGAAGCGATTAGCTGCTGCTTGGGGAAGTCGTGAGCGGGTGGATTGCCGGCCAGACAGTGAGTCCAGTCTATATGAGTCCTTTTTGTTAGACGAAGAAGCTGGAACCTATGATAGTCTGGTGGACGACCAGACTTGGGGAGATTTGGACTTTTTTGATGTTTTTCAGGATATTGATACAGCATCCCAATCCAGTCTAGGTTCAGAGTACCTTTACAGCAAACTTCGCCTGCTGCATTTCGAGGTAGATCAGGAATTTGATGATTTGCAGGCCTATTTGACCCAGCATCCAGAGGTGCGCATTCAGCTGCAGCTGCTTTTTTCTGAGCTTGGCAAGAAAAATCACAATCAAGCTAAGAAACTGATCTATAAACCAGCTCAGGCGAATCACAAGGGAAGTTTCTACCTGTTCTTGGCTGCGATTCCGCTAGTTTCCCCTTTACTCTATTTTATCAATCCTAGTCTGGGATATATAGTTCCCATCATCAGCATGGCCTTTAATATCGTTTACTCCATGGCCACGCGCTGGTCTCTTGAGATGAAATTGGATAGCATGGGCTATCTGGTACGGATCTTCTATATTGGTGAAAAGATCGCCCGCCTGCCCTTGCCCCAGCAAGCTGCTCTGAAAGAAGCGGTGGCTTCTTTTAGCCGAACACGGCTTTTTGGAGAAGTCTTTCGGCCCCAGTCGGGTGCCTCTGAGCTGGAGATTTTCTATCTCTATATCAACTCCGTCTTGCTGATACCTCAGTTAGCTCAGGCCTATATCTCCAATCGCCTGGTCAAGGCCAATCAACAGGCTAGGCAAGTGCTGGAGATTCTAGGTCGCTTAGAGGCAGCGATTGCTGTACTTAACTACAAGGAAAGCCTGCCAATTTATGCGAAACCTAGCTTTACAAGCTCAGCTGGGATGAAGGGCAAGGGTCTCTATCACCCACTCTTAGAGCGACCTGTCAGCAATGATTTGGACTTTTCTAAGAATATGATGATTAGTGGCGATAATGCTTCTGGAAAATCGACTTACCTGAGAATAGCAGCTATCAATGCTATCTTAGCTCAGGGGTTAGGCTTTGCTTGCGCCGAGAGCTTGACCTTGCAGCATGGTCATGTTTTGAGCTCAATGGATGTGACCGACGACATCGGCTCTGGGGATAGTTACTTTATCGCCGAGAGCAGGGCTATTGAGCGCATGATAGATTCCTTGAAAGAAGAGGGCTTGCACTACTTTTTCATCGATGAGCTTTTTAAGGGAACCAATACTGTTGAGCGGATTGGTGCAGGACTGGCAATCATTGATTGGCTAGCCCAGAAGCCCTGTCTTTACATGATTTCGAGCCATGATGTGGAGTTGGTAGCAGCCTCTGGTCAGCTCAATGCTCAATATCACTTTGACAGTCAATATATAGCAGGAGAGATTGTCTTTGACTATAAGATTAAGCAAGGCAGCGCTTTGACCAAGAATGCGGTTAATACACTAGAGAGCCTGAACTATCCAGAAGAGATTACGGATACAGCTAGGGAGATAATCACAGCCTACGAAGCCAGCGGCAACTGGAGCTTGCTAGGAAAGGGATAATCAAAATTGGATGATAAAGATAGAAATGGATAAAAAGATGACTGTAAAGATGATAGCGACAGACATGGATGGAACCTTGCTGGATGGACAGGGCCAGCTGGATTTGCCGCGTCTGGCTACTATTTTAGATGAGCTGGAGAAGAGAGACATTCGCTTTGTGGTGGCTACTGGTAATGAAATTCCACGGATGCGTCTGCTATTGGGAGATTTGGTAGAACGAATGACCTTGGTAGTCGCCAACGGAGCCCGGATTTTTGAAAAGAACCAGCTAAGTATGAGCAGCTTCTGGGAACCTGGATTGATTAGGGATGCGCTGGCTTATTTTTCCGGTCATGAAAGGGAACTTCAGCTGGTTGTGACCTCCGAAAGAGGCGGCTTTGTCCAGGAGGGGACAGAGTTTCCCTTGATTGAAAAGGTTATGACTAAGGAAATGGCCCAGCTTTTCCACAGGCGGATGAACTTTTTGCCAAGCCTTCAGGATTATCCCTTTGACAAGGTCTTAAAAATGAGTATGATGGTAGAAGAGGCTGCAGCAGCAGAGCATGCTCGTCTGATTAATCAGCATTTTGCAGGCCGATTGAGCGCGGTTGCCAGTGGTTATGGAGCCATTGACATCCTCCAAGATGGGATGCATAAGGCTTGGGGCTTGCAGCAGCTGATGGCTAAGTGGCAGATTCAAAGCTCGGAAATCATGGCTTTTGGGGATAGTGAAAATGATATAGAAATGCTTGAATTAGCAGGTATTTCTTACGCTATGGGAAATGGCGATGAGCGGGTCAAAAAGCTAGCAGATTACCTAGCGCCGACCAATACAGAAGCCGGTGTTCTACAGGTGCTTGAGCAATACTTAGAAGAGGAAAAAGGATAATGGCAGTACAATTATTAGAAGAATGGCTTCTCAAGGAGCAGGCAAAATTGCAGCAAAACTACAGAGAACTCAATCAAGTCTCCGTCAAGGAGCCAGACATCATCTTTATCGGAGACTCCATTGTGGAATACTATCCTCTCTATGAGCTCCTGCAGACGGATAAAAGACTTGTCAACCGCGGCATTCGGGGCTATAAGACTGATTTGCTTTTAGAGAACTTGGATGCCCATCTCTTTGGGCAGGCACTGGATAAGGTCTTTATCCTGATAGGTACCAACGATATTGGCAAGGAGATGCCTCAGACAGAAACGCTGGCTAATTTGGAAGCCGTGCTTCAGGAGATTTCTCGTGATTATCCTCTGGCTCAGATCCAGTTACTGTCGGTCCTGCCGGTCAATGAAGCTCCAGTCTACAAGAGCACGGTCTATGTCCGCAGCAATGAAAAGATTCAGGCCCTCAATCAGGCCTATCGCCAGCTGGCTAACGCCTACATGAATGTCCAATTTATCGATCTCTACGATGCTTTTCTGAACAAGGAAGGTCAGCTGAGTCCAGACTACACAACTGACGGCCTCCATCTGACCATTGCTGGCTATGCAACCCTGTCCAAGGCTTTGCAGGAATATTTGTAGTTTCTTCGAAAAAATACAGCTCTGTTTTGCCGGGACAGAGCCTTTTTATTTTCTTAAACTTACAAAGTTTTTCTGTGAATGATGCTTGATTTCAAAGGGATTATGAAAATTATTATAAAACACATTGGACTTTGTGATAAAATTCGGGGCTTTGTGTTATGTAATAGTTCTATATCATCTTTGAGCATATTCTTATACAAGAGCGAAAAAACATGATAAATTGGTAGAGTAAAGTTGCTTGAAGCGTTTTCATTCACAAGTGGAAATGTTTTCAATAACTGAAAATTTATTTTATTGAAGGGGAGTTATTATTATGACTCAAGGAAAAATTACTGCGTCTGCAGCAATGCTCAACGTATTGAAAACATGGGGCGTAGACACCATCTACGGTATCCCATCAGGAACACTCAGCTCACTCATGGATGCTTTGGCTGAAGACAAAGATATCCGCTTCTTGCAAGTTCGCCACGAAG
>ERZ773059.1516-NODE-1516-length-11362-cov-6.703193_pt1 | contig 11362 bp, 8 predicted proteins | sample MGYA00580514_ERZ773059 | MGnify/ENA primary metagenome ERZ773059 (study PRJEB29015, sample SAMEA2737981) | human oral metagenome | biome: human oral; feature: human-associated habitat; material: dental | place: China | collected 2056 ...
ACCAGAAGTACTTCACCCGCCAGCTCAAGGCCCTGGGCGAGGAGCTGTCCTTCGACGTCAACACTCCCTGGCGGGCGCTGCCCCAACGCGCCAAGGACGCGATCCTGCGCGGCAAGGACTACGAGGTTCAGGTCAGGTACCGCAACCGATGGGGACGCGAGCGCATCTACTCCACCGGATTCGAGGGCGTGCTCGACTACGTCATGCGCAAGCACGACGAAACCGAATCCGAATGGTCCAAAGAGCGCTATCAGGGATACATGCGCGAGGTGCCCTGCCCGGCCTGCCACGGTGCCAGACTCAAGCCCGAGGTACTGGCCGTACGCGTGGGGGACCGCTCGATCGCGCAATTGTGCGATCTGCCCGTCGGCGAGGCGCGCGAGACTCTGCGAGATCTGAAACTGACCGGCCAGGCGGCGAAGATCGCCGGCAGCGTGCTGGCGGAGATCAACGCCCGCCTCGGGTTCCTAGTGGACGTCGGCCTTGACTACCTCAGTCTGTCCCGAGGGGCCGCCACGCTGTCGGGAGGAGAGGCGCAGCGCATCCGTCTGGCCACTCAGATCGGCTCCGGTCTTGTCGGTGTGCTCTACGTTCTGGACGAGCCGAGTATCGGACTGCACCAGCGCGACAACGCCCGCCTCATCGAGACCTTGGAGCGTCTGCGCGACCTGGGCAACACCCTTATCGTCGTCGAGCATGATGAGGACACCATCCGCTCCGCCGACTGGATTGTGGACATCGGTCCGGGCGCGGGGGAGCGGGGCGGGGAGATCGTCTACTCCGGAGCGGTGGAGGGCCTGTCCGACGCCTCCGGCTCGGTCACCGGCGACTACCTGGCCGGGCGCCGTGTCATCGAGATTCCAGCCACCCGCCGCAAGCCGTCCAAGGGCCGCGAACTGACCGTCGTCGGAGCGCGTGAGAACAACCTCAAGGACATCACCGCCACCTTCCCGCTCGGAGTGTTCACCGCGGTCACCGGAGTCTCCGGCTCGGGAAAATCCTCTCTGGTCAATGCGATCCTCTACCAGGTCCTGGCCAATCGGCTCAATGGCGCCCGTGGCGTACCGGGGCGCCATAAAACCGTGCGCGGCTTGGACAATCTCGACAAAGTCGTCCACGTCGACCAATCGCCGATCGGACGTACACCGCGTTCCAACCCCGCGACCTACACAGGCGTGTGGGACCACATTCGCAAGATCTTCGCCGCGGTACCCGAGTCCAAGGTTCGTGGATACACTCCCGGGCGCTTCTCCTTCAATGTCAAGGGCGGACGCTGCGAAGCCTGCAAGGGCGACGGCACGCTCAAAATCGAGATGAACTTCCTGCCCGACGTCTACGTCCCCTGCGAGATCTGCAACGGCGCGCGCTACAACCGGGAGACCCTCGAGATCCGCTACAAGGACAAGACGGTCGCGGATGTCCTGGACATGACGATCCGCCAGGCCGCCGACTTCTTCGCCGCCACCCCGATCATCGCCCGTCACCTCAACACGCTGGTGGAGGTCGGTCTGGGCTATGTGCGCCTCGGCCAGGCCGCCACCACCCTGTCGGGCGGGGAGGCACAACGCGTCAAGCTCGCCACCGAGCTCCAGCGACGGTCCACCGGAAGGACCATCTATGTGCTCGACGAGCCGACAACCGGCCTGCACTTCGAAGACATCCGCAAGCTGCTCGGGGTACTCCAGGGACTGGTCGCCAAGGGAAATTCCGTGATCGTCATCGAGCACAACCTCGATGTCATCGCCAACGCCGACTGGGTCATCGACATGGGGCCGGAAGGCGGCAGAGGAGGCGGCACGGTGGTCGCCACGGGCACGCCCGAGAAGATCGCTCAGACCGAGGAGTCCTATACCGGTCGCTTCCTGGCCCCCATGTTGAAGCGCGCCCACGCCTGAGGGGCGGGTGGAAGCTTGCCGGGCTCTCGGCTGTTCTCAGCCATATTCAGCTCTCGTCGACAGTGCTCCGCAGGACGGCGAGTCTCTCCCGCAGGCGCTCCAACGACCCGGTTCCCAGGCCCAAGACGATTCCAGAGGCGTGCGGACGACGGGCCGACCAGTAGCCGGCCATGCCCTCCACCGCCAAGCCTCGTGCGCGGCAACGGGCGACGACTGACTGCTCGTCGCTGCCCGCGCGCAGGGGCACAATGGCGTGGAGTCCGCCCTCCATGGGAACCCCTTCGGGGAAGAGCCTGACGAAGGCCTCGCGTCTCGATCGGTACTCCCTGCGCATGCGCGCTGTGTGTCGGCGCAGCCCGCCGGCCTCCATGTAGTGGGCCATGGCATCCTGCACGACCCCGGAGACCGGCAGACACAGGCCGGCGACTCGTTCGCGCAGCGATGGCGGCACAATGAGGTACCCCAAGGACAGTGCAGGCGTCAGGGTCTTGGCGAAAGAACCGAGCATGGCGACCCGGCCCTCGGTGTCCAGTGCCCGCAGAGGCGGATGAGTCGAGCGCAGCTCAGAGTCGTAGTCGTCCTCGATGAGGAGCGCACCGGTGCGGCGGGCCGCTTCCAGCAGCGCGAAACGTCGCGCGGCCGGCATCTGGGTTCCGGTGGGGAACTGATGGTTGGGCGTCACTAGAAGGATGTCGGCTGTTTCCCCACTGGTACTGGCACTCATACCGGCGGCATCGGTGCCGACCGGCTGGAGTGTCCACCCCATGACGCGGGGCACATGGCGCAGGGAGGGATATCCGGGATCCTCCACGGCCAGGCGACCGGTGCGATCCTGGGCGGCCAGGACGAGTCTCAGTCCGTCACGGGCGCCGGAAGTGACGACGACATCGTGGAGATCAACGCGTATGGATCGGGTCAGCCGTACATGCTCGGCAATGAGAGTGCGCAGACGCTCCGACCCCGTAGACGGGTGCGCCGTGGGGTGGGCGGCCGCCATGCGCCATGCGCTGCGCCACGATGCGGTTGTCAACGGCCCCGTAGCCGGAGCACCCGGTCTCAGATCGCCCTGCACGGGGATGCCGCCGGGGCTGGGACGACGGCGTACGGATGGCGGAGCGGGCACCTGAAGCGAAGGGTCCACTCGGGTGCCGCCAGGGCCGGCCACAAGGAAACCCTCGCCGGCGAGCTGTTCATAGGCGCTGACGACGCTGCCGCGCGATACCCCGAGCTCACGCGCCAGAATGCGCGTGGAGGGCAGAGGGTCTCCCGGTGCGAGACGGGAATCTGTGATGCGGCTGCGCAGGTCCTCAACGATCTGAGTGGGAATGGATCGGTTCCGGTCGATCTGCACGTCCATCGCCCCTGCCAATAGCCGAGTACCCGTTACTAATCGAACATACGTCCGTACTCCTGCGTCAGGTGGTCCATAAGAATGGGCAGGAAGTGGACTTCAGGGTAGTCCACTTCCAGGGGCAGCATCGTGCTCATGACCGATAGTGTTAAGACCGCTGAGAGCCCTGAGGCCCCTGAGAGCGCTGAGAGCTCTGAATCCCCGCAGGCCCCGTCCACCGGAACCCCACTCGTTAAACGCGGACTGGCCGACATGCTCAAGGGCGGCGTCATCATGGATGTCGTGACGCCCGAGCAGGCCCGCATCGCAGAGGACGCCGGCGCCGTCGCCGTCATGGCGCTTGAACGCGTGCCCGCTGATATCCGCGCGCAGGGCGGAGTCGCCCGTATGAGCGATCCCGATCTCATCTCTGAGATCATTGAGGCGGTGTCCATCCCGGTCATGGCCAAGGCCCGTATTGGGCACTTCGTCGAGGCTCAGGTCCTTCAGGAGCTGAAGGTCGATTTCATCGACGAATCCGAGGTGCTTTCGCCGGCCGACTACGCCCACCACATCAATAAGCACCGCTTCACCGTCCCGTTCGTATGCGGAGCCACCAACCTCGGTGAGGCGCTGCGACGGATCAGCGAGGGCGCGGCCATGATCCGCTCCAAGGGCGAGGCCGGCACCGGCGACGTCTCCGAGGCCACCCGCCACATCCGCACGATCACCAAGGAAATCGCAGCCTTGAGGAACTTGAGCGCGGACGAGCTCTATGTCGCGGCCAAGGAGCTCGCCGCTCCCTACGAGCTGGTGAGAGAAGTCGCCGAGGCCGGTGCGCTGCCTGTCGTCCTGTTCACGGCCGGCGGCGTTGCCACACCCGCCGATGCGGCCATGATGATGCAGCTGGGCGCCGACGGCGTTTTCGTGGGTTCGGGCATCTTCAAGTCGGGGAACCCGGCCCGTCGGGCCGCCGCGATCGTGCGTGCGACGGCCTGGTACGACGATCCCGCCGCCGTTCTGGAGGCCTCGCGCAGTCTGGGCGAGGCGATGGTCGGCATCAATGTGGCGGACTTGCCCGCACCTCACCGCTTGGCGGAGCGCGGCTGGTGAGGATCGGTATCCTCGGGCTTCAGGGAGGAGTCGTCGAGCACGCTGGCCTTGTGAAGGATCTGGGCCACGACCCCGTCCTCATACGCCGCCCCGAGCACATGCGCGGTCTGGACGCCCTCATACTACCAGGCGGTGAATCGACCACCCTGCTGAAGCTGCTGAATCTGACCGGGCTGCGCGAGTCTTTGACCGAAGCCGCGTCGGGTCTGCCCACGCTGGGGACCTGCGCGGGACTCATCGTCCTGGCCGCCCTCGGGGTACTCGATGTCGATGTTGAACGCAATGCCTTCGGGCCCCAGGTCGATTCTGCGAGCGCCCGTGTGGAGTGGAAGGGCATCGGGCTGACGGCGGCCTTCATCCGGGCTCCGGCAGTGACGCGTACAGGGGCGGGAGTGAGCGTGTGTTCGACCTACGTCGATCCCGCCCAGCCCGGGGGACTGCCACGCGTCGTTGGAGTGGAGCAGGGTTCCATCATGGCCGTCTCTTACCATCCCGAGTTGACGGGAGACGCGACTTTGCACCGGCTTCTGCTCGCACGAGCCCGCTAGCGTCGTCTAGCGTCGTCAGTGCAGCCCCGGATCGCAGAGCGGTCCGGGGCTGCAGCACTGCCCTGCTGATCCCCAGGGCGTCTACCCTTGCTGCGGCGGTTGGAACCTGCGGTCGTCTGCAGGGTCGCTGCCCTGATACCCGTATGTGTAGCCGCCGGACGACGGCACCGCCTGGGGCGCGGGCCTGCCATAGGAAGAAGGCGCTGCAGAGGATTCGGACTGCGGAGGCGGTGACGCGTTGGCGTCTTTGTTGTCATCAGCCGCAATTCGGTTGTAGGCCAGTGACAGGCCGAAGCAGATCAGACCGGCGATTCCCAGAGCGATAATGCGAGTCACCGAGTTCTGGCTGCCGATATCCATCACGGCCAATTTGATTACCGATGCGAGCACCAGCACCAGGCCATAGTGCCGCAGTGCCGTGACTCGCAGACTGAAGCCGACCGCGATGCACATCGCCCCGGTGGCCAGCACCATGACGCTCACGAGCGCACCGGTCATCCGCGCGCCCAGGAGAATCCAGATCGACCACCACAGCACAACCGACATGGGAGCGGCAGCGACGATCGTCTCGAGGGGGCGGCGCAGCCACGGCCACAGCAGCCATATCGCAGTTGTCATCACGCTGAGCGCGACAATGACGAGCAGGGTCTGCCACAGCATGCTGCTCAGTGGCGTCGCGACGGCGAGTCCGGCCAGGGCGACCAGGAACAGCGATGCGTATCCGCTCCAGATGGCCGGCGGAGGCTCGGTCGTCACAGGTGTCGCCCCTCGGGCACCGGCGCGCTGTCCCACCAGGGCTCCGGTGAACAGCGTTCTGGGCGTGGGAGTGGGCGAGGCCAGTCCCAGACGCGCGAGCACGATGGCGATCACGCCTGCGGCCAGCATGCCGATATGCAGGTGAGGCCATATACGGGAGATAAGAACGGGAGCGAGGACAACGAGGTCGGCGGCGAGGATCCATGAGGCCCAGCTCAGGCTCACGCGCCTTGCGGCGAGCTCCTGGTCGTGGTTCTTCCAGGGAATTCCAGCATCCTCCTGGGGGAGGGGGGCTCGCTCCAACAGTTGTTCGAGTACAACTGCCCCGACTGGAGTCAGCACCAGACCGGCGAGCGCGCAGGCCTGGCTCATCACGTCCGCCTGATGAACCAGACCGAGGAGCACCACGACGCTGAAGCCCGAGACCACCGGTACCGTTGCCGAGTGAAGCAGACGTGCGCAGGGCGCCGCCGCTGCTATGAGGCCAATCACGACCAGCGGGAACATGCGTATCTCGGACCACGACGAGAGAAGACCGACAAGAATGCCGACGGCCAGGTGCACCGGCGCCACTTGCCCGCGCCAGGCATGGGACAACGGCTTCACCAGAAGTACCGCGCCGATCACGCCGATCAGCAGGGGCGCACCCGCCGCGCCGGCGTTGACCAGCACTGCGACACTCTCTCCCCCCGCTCTGGCCCCTACGAGTCGGCACTGAGCGATCAGCACCACAAGACCGACCAGGGACCAGTCGAGTCCTGCCGCCCATCGCCATCCTGATCGATAGAGTCGAGGACCGGCATCCATCACCTGGATTCCTATGAGAACAGCGGGAAGGAAGACGAGGATGACGCACAGTGGCTTGTTGGCCGGAGCCAGCGCGCCGACCGGGGTGAAGGCCGCCGTCACAATGGTGGCGGGGAATGCGGTCACCGGGAACCAAGGGGCCAGGCGCATTGAGGTCGAGGAGCGCGCAAGGTGGGCGGTGATGGCCGCCAGGGCGAGGACGTCCAGACATACGAGCGTCCAGGTGAAGGCGACCGTCTCGGGATGCTCAGTCGTGTGCCACGAGGCGAAGCCGATGGTGATCAGCGTGCCCAGACCGGAGACGACTGCCGTGAAGATCTGACTCGTCGCTCTGGCGGTGACCAGCAGAACAATGGCCCAGGCCGCCATGAGCGCGAAGGCGAGGAGAACCGGCACCCCAGTGTTCAGCAGGACGGAGCCGATGATCGCCACGAAGCCGAGCGCCCCACCGGTGCCCGTCAGGGTCGCGGCAGCCACCCGCTGGCGTGTGGCCTGCTTGGACAAGAAGGTTCCCGAGGCGAGCAGACCGGCGGCGATGAGGCCGAGGAAGCCGATCTTGATCAGGTCGGGGATGCGATCCCAGACCAGCGCGATGAGACTGACAGCCGCCAGAACGACCAGGAGCGCTGCGGCGCCCGACAGCAGATAACGGCCAACATTGCCCTCCGAACGAATACGGTTCCAGGCGCTGGAGGTCTCGGAGGCGCCGGAGGCGCCGACTGGGGGATGCGGCTGCTGAGCACTGTCGGGATGCCCATATGCTCCGTACATGCTGTAGGCCCCGGGCGTCGGAGTTCCGGAATGAACGTTCTGGGGCTGAGCCTGAGGCGCGGGGACCGGACGCTGCAGTGCTGGCGGAACGGCGGCCGGTGGCGGAACGGCGGCCGGTGGGGGAACGGCGGCCGGTGGGGGAATGGCGGGTGGTCGGCGGACGGCCTCCGGCTGCTCGGAGTTCTTGGCGGCCGCCTGTTGCGCGGGCGCTCGCTCCGTGTGCTCATCGACCGCCATCGCAGTATCCTGCTCGACCGTCTTCGATGATTCGGCCGAATCCGACTCGGGGCGCGATCGGGAATCGGGCACCGTCGCCGGCGCTGGGGACTGGGCGGGCTTGACCACGCGTTGTGCGATCCAGTCGATCTTGCGCTCCATGAGATCGAGTCGACGCAGAATCTCCTGAAGCTCGCCGCCGAACGGAGGGCGGCCGCCGGGGTAATAGGGGGCTGACATGCTGGCCTCCAGATGAATGGGTAGAACTCGCTGAGAGTAGATAAGGGAGGCGCTTCGGAGAAAGGGGAAGTAGACCCTGTGGAGAACTTCCCGGCGAGTGCTCCTTGAGACCGGGACGGGGCGCGCAGGGACGGACATCGCTCAGAGAAGCCACTAAGCTCACGCCATGATCGAGAACGGACTCACTGCCGCCCAGCACAAGATGCGCGACGCCGGCGTCGCCGAGCAGGCCATCACTGTCTTCACCCATTACTACCAGTCCCTGGAGGCCGGAGCCACGGGCCTCATCCCTGAGGAGACCATTGAGCCCCTGACGGACATCGACTCCATCGACGATGTCGAGCTCGACCCGGAAGCGGCCCGGGAGGCCCTGGCACGAACCGTCATCATCAAGCTCAACGGCGGCCTGGGGACCTCGATGGGCCTGGACCGCGCCAAGACGCTCCTGCCGGTGCGCGACGGCAAGACCTTCCTCGACCTCATCGTCGAGCAGATCGTGGCGGCCCGCCGCCGTTACGAGGTGAGCCTGCCGCTCATCCTCATGAACTCCTTCCGCACCCGGGAGGACTCTCTGGAGGCCCTGGCGCGCCATCCCGAGATTGAGGTGGACGGCCTTCCTCTGGACTTCCTGCAGAACCGGGCGCCCAAGCTGCGCGCCGACGACCTCACCCCGGTCTCCTGGGAGGCGGACCCCTCACTGGAATGGTGCCCGCCGGGTCATGGCGACATCTACACCGCCCTGGTGGCGTCCGGCGTCCTGGACGCCCTCCTGGAGCGCGGGTACCGCTATGCCATGACCGCGAACGCGGACAACTTGGGCGCTGCGCCGTCGGCCCGCATCGCCGGATGGTTCGCGGCCTCGGGGGCTCCGTACGCGCCGGAACTGTGCCGACGCACCCCTGCCGACGTCAAGGGCGGCCACCTGGCCGTCCGCAAGAGCGATGGGCGCATCATCCTGCGCGACACTGCACAGACCCCGGCGGATCAGATGCGCTACTTCACCGACCAGTTCCGCCATCCGTTCTTCCACACCAACAACCTGTGGTTCGACCTGCGCGTCCTGCGCGACACCCTGATCGAGCGGGACGGCATCCTCGGCCTTCCCCTGATCAAGAACTCCAAGACGGTCGACCCCGCCGATTCCGCTTCGACCCCGGTCATCCAGCTGGAGACGGCCATGGGGGCCGCAGTGGAGGCCTTCGAGGGCGCCACTGCCGTCGAGGTACCGCGCAGCCGCTTCCTGCCGGTCAAGACCACCAACGATCTCCTGCTCGTGCGCTCCGACGCCTACGAGGTCGATGAGGACGGACTGCTGCAGATGGTGCCGGAACGCGCCTGCACCGTGAACCTCGATCCGCGCTACTACAAGAGGATAGGGGACTTCGAAGCCCGATTCCCGTTCGGGGCTCCGTCACTGCGGAGGGCTGAGAGCTTCACGGTCGAGGGCGATTGGACCTTCGGAGCCGACGTCGTCGCCACCGGGGACGCTCATGTTGCCGAGACCGGTTCACCGGGCGAGGTCACATCTGGAACTCGGCTGTGAGTACCGAATAACGCTATGGGCCCGGGCCATCATGTCATGAAAGGTTATTCGGGGGTTGGTGCGGGCGTGGAGGGCTGGGGTGGCTGTGATGGTTTCTTTGAAGGTGTGTAGTGGGCGCCTGTAGTCGTGAGCCAGGATTTTCCAGGCTTTGATGTGCACGATGGTTCTTTCTACGACATATCGGATTTCGTTCAAGGATTTGTTGGCCTGCTTCTGGGCCTTGGTGAGTTCACTGTTGGGAGATTTCTTGTAGGGGGTGAGGACCCCGGTTCCAATGTAGCCCTTATCGGCAATGCAGCAGGAGGGGTCGATCTCCTCCAGGAGACCGGAGGTGGTAATGGCCTTGGCGTCGTGGGTAACCCCCGGTAGCGGATCTGAGGCCCACCGCAGGTGCCCGCAAGATCGTGGGCTGGGACACCTCCATGATCTCGGCGATCGCTTCCTGAGAGGTTTTCTTTAGCAACCTAATTCTCTCAGATCAACGAGCCGTCACCCAGTTAACACGCCGACCCACTAACTCCCCATACACACCCCTGAATAACCTTCACGCTATGAGGGTGCTACCGAAAGGAATGCGCGATGGCTACGTCCATCATTGTGAATGAGAGTGCTAAGCATTATGAGTCGCCCGAGAGGGCGACGGTCAACATCGACATCAAATACACCTCTTTCGACCGGGAGAAGGCCCATCAACGGGTCTCCGAGGTTCTGCGTGATGTGCGCGCCCAGATCGAAGGGATGCATGACGGGCAGAACGGGCCGGTGACCTGGTACTCCATCTCAGGTGCCAGCACCTGGACCTCCAAGGACGCTGATGGCTTCAAGTTCAGTGAGGAGATCGAGGTTAAGGTCAAATTCAGCGATTTCGCCAGGCTCGGAAATTGGCTGGATTCGGTTTTGAAGTACCAGGGCGTTAGGTTGAGATTCATCAGATGGTCGGTTACCCAGCACCGTGAGAAGGAGCTTGAGGCGCTTCTGCGTCAGGCCGCTGTGAGGGCTGCCAGGCAGAAGGCGGAGCAGTACGCCGCTGCGGTGGGCATGCATATCGTCTCGATCAAGACGATCGCGGATACTGGATTCCTCAAAAACGGGTATGGGTATTCCTCTGCAAGTAGCGCTGCGAGTCGTGGAGGCGGCGGGGCTTCCGGATCTGCTTCGAGCGCCACCTTGGACACTTACAGGTTCGCACCGGAGGACATCCATATGAGCGCCTCCGTCGAGGCGGAGTTCTTGGCTGAATAGACTGCTGCGCTGTCTATGCCCCCGCCGGTTCCGACTGGGGGTTGCTCTGGCGATAATTCGGGCGATCACCGAGATCGTCCGCGAGATCATGGGCCGAGGCGCGCTCGCGATCATCGGTAATCCCAGTTTGGGAGGCGTTGGTCCGCAGATACATCAACGTTGCCCGTACCGCTGCCAGTAGCCTGAGGATTCTTGCGCCAGGGTGATCTCATCCTCGCTCGGCATCCGGTTATAACGGCTCGGTTATTTGCGCCCCATCCAGACCCCCATCCAGACCTGGGACGTCATTAATCATGACGGCTCGTTCCTGAGAGGTATTATGTTGCACCTAATTCTCTCAGATTCCCGAGCCGTAACTCGGTTAATGTGTTGCTCCCATTCCTTATGCTAGCCCCCTGAATAACCTTCGACGACCCTCGCCTTCCGGATCTGTTGCAGCGCCCGACGGTCATAGATCGTATTGCGGTGCGCATAGATTCCGACTAGCGCCGAGATGATAATAAAATCGGTGCAGATGCAACTCAGAACGGTCATGCGACTCCTCCTTTTGCGCGGCTTCTTGCGTCGCTAATTCGGGGAGAGGCCGACGCGGGACGAGAACACGATCGTATCAATCGCCAACGGCGGAGTTCGTGTAGAACGGCAACCGGAGCGTCATGCCGCGCCATGCAGAGCCGGCTGATCGCCGATCGGCCCGAACAATCACGGCAATAGCTACTGCATCAGGCTCCACGCGAAGCATGCGCCTCAAAGGGGACGTCGAGCAGGTGACACCAGGTGACACGGCCCCCTACCCCGTGGTCAACCGTGCTGCTCACAGCACGGGCCGCATACGCAGGGTGTCGTGGTGGGCGATACTGGAATCGAACCAGTGACCTCCTCGGTGTGAACGAGGCGCTCT